>ERZ772821.232-NODE-232-length-54006-cov-47.546811_pt1 | contig 54006 bp, 37 predicted proteins | sample MGYA00580859_ERZ772821 | MGnify/ENA primary metagenome ERZ772821 (study PRJEB29015, sample SAMEA2737674) | human gut metagenome | biome: human gut; feature: human-associated habitat; material: faeces | place: China | collected 2012 ...
GATGGCGGAAAAGACATCGCCAGACGCGCCGCCGAATTGTGCGGTGGTGCCTTAAATTTTCCAGCTGCGGATGCGCTCGACCGCCTGTTCCGTCTTTTCCAGCGTGTTGAACGCGGTCAGGCGGAAGTAACCCTCGCCGCTCGGCCCGAATCCCGAACCCGGCGTGCCCACGATGTGGCATTCATCCAGCAGACGGTCAAAGAACGTCCAGCTGTCCATGCCTGCCGGAACTTTCAGCCAGATATACGGCGCATCCACCCCGCCAAACACGGTGATGCCCGCTGCCGTCAGACCCTCGCGGATAATCTTGGCGTTGCGCATGTAGTAGGCAATCGTCTCCTGAATCTGCTTCTGCCCTTCCTCGGTGTACACCGCCGCAGCAGCGCGCTGCACGGGGTAGCTGACGCCGTTGAACTTGGTGGACATGCGGCGCTTCCACAGCGCGTTCATTTCCACCGGCTCGCCCTTGGCATTCAGCCCCTTCACCGCGTGCGGAACGACCGTGTAGCCGCAGCGCGTGCCCGTGAATCCCGCCGTCTTGGAGAAGGAATTGCACTCGATGGCGCACTCCTTCGCGCCGTCAATCTCGTAGATAGACAACGGAATATCCGGCGTAGACACGAACGCGCGGTATGCCGCATCGTAGATAATCAGCGCGCCGTTCGCGCGGGCGTAGTTCACCCACTTCGTCAGCTGCTCGCGGTTCAGCACCGTTCCAGTCGGGTTGTTGGGGTAGCAGAGGTAAATCACATCCACAGGCTTATCCGGCAGCGCGGGCACGAAGCCGTTTTCGGCGTTGCAGGGCAGGTAGACCAGCCGATCCCACTTGCCGTCTGAATACTCGCCAGCGCGGCCCGCCATGGCGTTGGAATCGACATACACCGGGTACACCGGGTCGGTGACGGCAATCACCGCATCGGCGCTGAACAGCTCCTGAATGTTGCCCACATCGCACTTCGCGCCGTCGGAAATGAACACCTCGTCGAAATCAACTTGCACGCCGCGGCTGGCATAATCATGCTCGCGGATGGCGTTGACAAGGAAGTCATAGCCGTAATCCGGGCCGTAGCCGTGGAATGTCTCCTGCACACCCATTTCGCTGACTGCCTTGTGCATCGCTTCGATGACGGCGGGCGCCAGCGGGCGGGTGACGTCGCCGATGCCCAGGCGGATGATGTCCGCATCGGGATGCGCGGCGCTGTACGCCTTCACGCGGCGAGCGATTTCCGCAAACAGGTAAGACCCCGGCAGCCGGGTAAAATAATCGTTGATATGAAACATAGCTATCTACCTTTCTACATATTATATAGGGATATGCCCTGGTTTTACTCTTCCAGCCACTCGCCGTCAAAGACGAACTGTGCTGGTCCTTCTTGATAGACGTGACCGTCGTCGGGTGACCAGTCCAGCGTCAACGAGCCGCCGAGCAAATCCATCACAACATGGCGGTCGGCGCGGCCTGTCATCACCGCCGCGACAATCGATGCACACGCGCCCGTGCCGCACGCCAGCGTTTCGCCCGCGCCGCGTTCCCACACGCGCATCCGCAGGTGATCGCGGGAGACAACCTGCACAAACTCGACATTCGCGCGCTGCGGAAAAATCGCGTTGTTCTCCAGCAGCGGGCCAATCTGTTCCAAATCCACATAATCCGGGTCACGGACGAAAATCACACAGTGCGGATTGCCCATCGACACGCAGTGGATTTCGTACGTCGCGCTGCCGACATTCAGCCGATGCCCCATGACGACCTCGCCCGGCAAATCCACCGGGATTTTGGGCGGAAACAGTTCCGGCATTCCCATATCGACGCGTACCGTCTGGACTTTTCCGTCTTTGACGTTCAGGTTCAGGATTTTCAGCCCCGAATCCGTCATCAGGCTGACCGTCGTCTTGTCCGTCAAGCCGCGGTCGTAGACATACTTGCCGATGCAGCGCGCGCCGTTGCCGCACATGCCGCCGTTCGAGCCATCGGCGTTGTACATCTTCATCTCAAAATCCGCCACGTCCGACGGGCAGATCAGAATCAGTCCGTCGCTGCCAACCCCGTAATGGCGGCGGCTCATCTGTTTCGCCAGCTCTGACGGGTTCTCCACATGCTCCTCAAAGCAGTTGACATACACATAGTCATTGCCGATGCCCTGCATCTTTGTGAATCGCATTCGTCCCCGACCTCCCTGTTCTGTGATGTTCCCTATTATATCGGATTTTTCCCGGTTCGTAAAGGGATTCATGGAAAAAAGCCGGAAAAAGCGCAGTGGTCGATTATCGCCCAGCGCGTACAATGGGCTTTCTGTCAAAAAAAGTGCGATTTTTTCTCATTTTCCTATTGACAACGTTTCCGGTCTGTGGTATGATACAGACAGTTGGAAACGTTACCGACACCGTTTCCTATCAATGACCGCCATTGGAAGCAGGAAGGAGCGCTGCGGTTGAAAATCTACACCATCCGCGATATTGCGCGACTTTCCGGCGTCAGTGTCACGACCGTTTCCCGCGTGCTGAATCACCGGCCGGATGTGAATCCGCAGACACGCGAAAAGGTTGAGCAGGTCATGGCGGAATGTCATTTTGTCGGCAACGCCAACGCGCGCAGTCTCAAGCAGGCGGATACGGAAACCATCGCGCTGATTCTGCGCGGCAGAGAAAACCCGTTCCTGAATTCGCTTGCAGAGGCGATGCTTCAATACACGCACGGTCTGACACCCGCCTTTCTGACCGAGTTCATCGACGAGAAAGCGGACGAATTCCAAACCGCCGTGCAGCTCTGGCACGAAAAGCGCGTCAACGGCTTCATCTTTGTGGGCAGCCGTATCGACGAACGCGCACAGGTGCTGGAGGGAATGGATTTGCCCATGGTCTTCGCAACCGTCAACGCAGACAAAACTGCGCTTCCCCGCGCTGCCAGCGTCTTTATCGACGATCGGCGCATGGGTTACGAGGCCATGCGGGTGCTGCTGAACGCGGGGCACCGGAAAATCGCCGTTTTCGGCGGTGCACGCGTCGGCGACGACTCCTTCGCGCTCCGTTACGCGGGCGCTATGGCAGCCATGCAGGAGGCAGGCGTGCCGTTTGAGGATAAGCGTTTCATCGAGACGCGCTTTTCGCTCAAGGGCGCTTACGACACTACCCGCGCCTTTTTCGCCACGCAGAGCGACACCACCGCCGTCTTCTGCATGTCCGATACCGTCGCAATGGGCGTCATCCGCGCCCTGACAGACATGGGGCGGCGCGTTCCGGAGGATGTGGGTGTCATCGGCTTTGACGGCATCGAGATGAGCAAATTCTTCGTGCCGCGGATAACGACCATCGAGCAGCCCATCGACGAAATCGCCCGCGAGAGTGTCCGCGTTCTGATGGACATGCTGGAAAACGGACGGCCGCCGCGCCACATCGTCGTTCCGGCGAAGGTGCAAATGCGCGAATCCGTCTGATAAGGACATAGCAGACCGCTTTTGCGGTCATACTGCATTCGGTATTCTCAGCGAAAAGCTGTGTGATACATAAAACTGTCATCCGCGCGGCGGAAAGCCGTGTGAGATAGAAAAGAGGAGGTACTTCCCTATGAAAAAGCTGCTGGCAATGGTTCTGGCTGCTGTAATGGTGCTGTCTCTGTGCAGCTGCGCGACCGCTGAGGAGACGGTTGCCCTGCGCGTGTGGGTTGGCGATAACGCCGACCTGCCGTGGATCAACGGTGTGATTGAGAACTTCAAGGCTGCGCATCCTGAAAAGACCTACGACATCTCCGTGGATATTCAGGCTGAGGGCGACTGCTCCAAGCGCGTCCTGAACGACACCGAGGCCGCCGCGGACGTGTTCACCTTCGCGGACGACCAGTTCAACTCCCTGATGAACGCCGAGGCGCTTCAGCAGGTCATGGTTGATGCGGACGAGATCATCGCGGCGAACGGCGGCGCGAATGCCGGCGCTGTGCAGGCATCCACCGGTGCGGACGGCAACCTCTACGCCTATCCGGCAACTGCCGACAACGGCTACTTCATGTTCTACAATAAGGAATACTTCACCGAGGAAGACGTGCAGACGCTGGACGGCATGCTGGCGAAGGCTGCCGCTGCCGGCAAGTACGTCGGCTTCCCGATGAGCGACGCTTGGTATCTGTACTCCTTCTTCCAGGGCGCTGGTCTGGAAATGCACGTCACTGAGGACGGCGTGACCAACACCTGCAACTGGAACGCGACCGACACCGAAATCACAGGTGTGCAGGTTGTGGAAGCTCTGCTGGCCATCACCTCCAACCCCGGCTTCCGTGAAGCGAACTCCGACCCCTTCGTGGCGGGCGTTAAGGACGGCTCCATCATCGCCGGCGTGTCCGGTACCTGGAACGCGAAGGTTGCTCAGGAAGCGTGGGGCGAAAACTACGCGGCCTGCAAGCTGCCCACCTACACCGTCGCGGGCAAGCAGGTGCAAATGGCTTCCTTCGCCGGCTTCAAGCTGGTTGGCGTGAACCCCTACTCCCAGAATATGTATGACGCGATGCTGTTCGCGGAATTCATGACCAACGAAGAGAACCAGATTTCCCGCTTTGAACTGCGTGGTCAGGGCCCGTCCAACGTGAATGCTGCCGCTTCCGAAAAGGTGCAGGCTGCTCCCGCGATTGCCGCACTGGCTGCTCAGTCTGCCTTCTCCACCGTGCAGCGCGTTGGCAACAAGTACTGGGATCCCGCCGCTGCGCTGGGCAAGATTCTGGTCAACGGCAATCCTGACGGCATCGAGCTCCAGACCCTGCTGGACAACGCTGTGGCGGGCATCACCGCTGCCGGCGATATGTAATCCGGCTCTGTAGAATCCTCACAGCCGCTCCGCTTCTTCATTATCAGTTGAGCGGAGCGGCTCTTTTTCTTCCCTGCAAAACATAAGTAAGGAGCGCGGATGCTATGAGTCAGACCAAGGCCAGAAAAAAGCCGGGCGTCGTTCGGTTCTTTGAAGGCATCGCAGAATTTTTCACCAGTACCGTCAAAGCCTTTGTCGAGGGCGATATTTTCGTCAAGCTGTCTGCGCTTCTGTGCGGTACAAGCTGCTTTGCGCGCAAGCAGTACTTGAAGGGCTTCTTCATCTGCTTGATTCAGGCAGCCATCATGCTTGTTTTCCCAACCTTCTTCTTCCCCTACATGAGCAAGCTGTCCACCCTGGGCACGGTACAGCAGAAGCGCGTTTTCAATCCGGAGACGATGAAGAACGAGTTCAACGACTACGACAACTCCTTCCTCATCCTGCTCTTCGGCGTTCTGGGCGTTGTGCTGCTGATTACGGCGGTCATCCTGTGGATGCGCAACCTGCGCAGCGCACGCGAGGTGGAACTCACCGCCAAGAGCGGCAAACACGTCAACACCTTCCGCGACGACCTGAGCGACGCGCTGGACAAGAAGTTCCACCGCACGCTGCTGACGCTGCCGGTGCTGGGCGTGGTGCTGTTCACCATCATCCCGCTGATTGTCATGATTCTCATCGGCTTCACGAATTATGACCGCAACCACCTGCCCCCGTCGAAGCTGTTCACCTGGGTTGGGCTGGATAACTTCAGCAAGCTCACCGCCCTGACTGCTGACAGCTCGTTCGGCTATGCGTTCACGCGCGTACTGGCGTGGACGCTCGTCTGGGCGGTGCTGGCGACGTTCACCTGCTATATCGGCGGTATCCTGATGGCGATGTTCATCAACAACCGCAACACGAAGGGCAAGAAGTTCTGGCGTACCTGCTTCATGGTCGCGATGGCGGTGCCGCAGTTCGTGTCGCTGCTGCTGGTTCGCAACTTCTTTGCTGATCTGGGCATCGTCAACACCATCTGCAAGAACATCGGTCTGACCGACTGGCTCTATTCCATCGGCGCAATTCCGACAGCGAACTTCATCCCGTTCCTTACCCACCCCGCTTGGGCACGCCCGATGATTATCCTCATCAACATCTGGGTCGGCATTCCCTACCAGATGCTGATTGCCACTGGCATCCTGATGAACATCCCGACGGAGCTGATTGAGGCGGCGAAGATTGACGGCGCGAACGCATGGCAGTCGTTCAAGTCCATCACCATGCCGTACATTCTCTTCATCACAGGGCCTTCGCTGGTCAACTCGCTGGTGGCAAACATCAATAACTTCAACGTCATCTGGCTGCTCAGCCGCGATGTGTACACCACGTCCGACCAGCTGATGGCGAACGCAAACGCGAACGAAGTTGACCTGCTGGTGACGTGGCTGTACCGCCTGACGCAGGATCAGAGCAACTACAAGATGGCGTCGGTCATCGGCATTCTGGTCTTCGTGGTCTGCGCGATTCTGACGCTGGTCGCCTTCAGCCGCATGATTAAGGGCGATAAGGAGGAGAGCTTCCAGTGAGTACGACGAAATATGACCATCTGCCGGAGCAGGAGAAGCACGCGGCATTGGCGCGCGAGGAAGCCGCCATCAAAGCCGAGGCGCTCCGTTATCACGACAAACACCGCATGACACCCGAGAAGGTTGCCAAGCTAACGGCTCGCCACGTTGTGCTGGCGCTGCTTGCCGCCTTCTGGCTGATTCCGATTCTGTGGCTGGTTGTCACATCCTTCGGCGTGGACAAGGGGCCGAACCTCTCGACGTTCTTCCCCAAGGCGTACACGCTTGACCATTACAAGGCGCTGCTTTCGCCCGACTCGGTCAACCAGTTCCCGCAGTGGATGCTCAACACGTTCATCGTTGCCTGCTTCACCTGCGTCATTTCGACGCTGTTCGTGCTGATGGTGGCGTACGCGATGTCGTGTATGCGCTTCAAGGCGCGCAAGCCGCTGATGAACATCGCCATCATCCTGAACCTCTTCCCCGGCTTCCTGAGCATGATCGCGGTTTACTTCATCATGAAGCAGTTTGGGCTGACCGGCACGCTTACGGGCTTGATTATCGTGTACAGCGCGGGTTCGGGCATGGGCTACCTGATTGCGAAGGGCTTCTTCGACACGGTGAGCAAGTCCCTGCGCGAATCGGCGTATCTGGAAGGCGCGAATGAGTTCACCGTTTTCTGGAAAATCATTCTGCCGCTGTCCAAGCCGATTATCGTCTACACGGTTATCAACTCTTTCCTCGCGCCGTGGATGGACTTCGTGTTTGCTGACCTGATGATGACCAGCGGCACGGCGGCTAACAAGACCGTTGCGCTCGGTTTGTTCGCGATGGTGAACAAGGTCAACCGCAACAACTACTTTGCGCAGTTCTGCGCCGGCGGCGTGATTGTTTCCATTCCGATTTCCATTCTCTTCGTCATCATGCAGAAGTTCTACGTCGAAGGCATCACGGGCGGTTCGGTGAAGGGGTAACCAGAGGCTCTGCCTCTGGACTCCGCAAGGGAGTTCCTCCCTTGACCCTTTCGCGCGATTGAGTTGCGCGCAACTTCATACTGTGTCCGCGTGTTTAGCTGTGTATTGCAAGGAGGAGCCTTATGCGCAAGTTTCTTTCGGGTATCCTGTCTCTGCTTCTGCTCATGGGGCTTCTCCCTGCCGCGTATGCAGAAGAACCTGCCCTCGGCGTGACCTACGAAATTTTTGTTGCCTCCTTCCAAGATTCGGGCGGCGACGGCATCGGGGATTTGCAGGGCATCATCGACCGACTGGATTATTTGCAGTCGCTGGGCGTTCGGCAGATTTGGCTCATGCCTATTCATCCCTCCCCCAGCTATCACAAGTACGACGTGCTGGATTACTACGCTGTTGACCCGTCTTACGGCACACTTGATGACTTCGACCGCCTGACCGCCGCCTGCAAGGAGCGCGGCATCCGCGTCATCCTTGATTTGGTGCTGAACCACTCGTCAAGTTCGCATCCGTGGTTCCTCGCCGCGTGCGACGACAAATTCTTCTCCCGCACGGGCAAAACGACCGACTGGTACGTTTTCTACCCGGAGGAAGGGAACGCGCGGCACAAAATCAGCGGCTGTTCGTGGTGGTATGAAGGGCAGTTCGGCAGCCACATGCCGGATTTCAACCTTGACAGCGAATCGCTGCGGGCGGAGTTCGCCAAAATCATCACGTTCTGGCAGTCGCATGGCGTGGGCGGCTTCCGCCTGGATGCCGTGACCAGCTACTACACGGGTGCAAACGCCTCCACCGCTGATTTCCTGCGCTTCGTTTGTGAAACAGCGAAAGCGAACGACCCGGACTGCTACCTCGTTGGCGAAGCGTGGACGGACGAAGCAACCATTCTGACCCTCTACGAAAGCGGCATTGACAGCCTGTTCAACTTCCCCGCCTCGGACAGCACCGGGCGCTTCGTGAAAGCAGCGCTGGCGGGCAAAAGCAGCACCGTCGCCTCTGCGCAGGCGGACTGGAACGCACGAATCCGCGCCGTCTCTCCGGCTTCGGTGGACGCGCCGTTTGTGAGCAACCATGATATGGCGCGCGCACGCGGGATGCTCCGCTCCAAGGTACCGAACGAGAAAGCCGCCGCGCTGCTGTATCTGCTCATGCCGGGTGTTCCAACCGTCTACTATGGCGAAGAACTTGGCATGTCCGGCTCCGGGAGCGACGAAAACAAACGCCTGCCGATGGTGTGGTCAAGCGACGCAGCCACGCAGTGCAAAGCGCCCGCCGCTGCCGACCAAGCCCAGCGCTTGACAGACGGCGTGGCGGAGCAGGACAGCGACCCGGACAGCCTGCTGAACTGGTATCGCCAGCTGATTGCCCTGCGCAATCTCGCGCCCGAGCTGACCCGCGGCGAAATGACCGCGCTGGACGGCGGCAATGACGCAATTTGCGCCTACACTGTGACCGACGCGGGCAGCACCGTCGCCATCATCAGCAATGTCAGCCAGAAAGATACGCTGACTGTCTCGCTGGATGTGCTGCGCGGTGCGGAACTGCTGGGCGGCATCGGCGGTGCGGCATTTGCGGATGGTACGGCGAATCTGCCGCCGCTGTCGGGCATAATCGTGCGTTTACCGTAAACTTTTTCCCCGAAATCAGCAGGATTTTCGCGTTTGACAGCGAATCTTCTTCCTTGAACAAGAATGCGGGATGAAAAACCCGCATTTCTTTCCACGATTTTCGGAAACGTTTCCGATTTCTCCATTTTTCCCGAAAGGATGGACTCGACTCATGCGCAAAAGCGGTATTTTGATGCACATCTCTTCCCTGCCCGGTGCAGGCGGCATCGGCAGTCTGGGCAAGGAAGCCTATGCGTTTGCGGACTTTCTGGAAGCAAGCGGCATGAAGCTGTGGCAGGTGTTGCCGATGGGACCAACCGGCTACGGCGAATCTCCTTACCAGTCTTCCAGCGTCCATGCGGGCAATCCAATGCTGATTTCCACCGAGAAGCTGGTGGCGGATGGTCTGCTGACGCTTGACCCCGGTGAAGAATTTGTGCCCACGCAGGATGAGCGGGTGGAATTTGACCAAGTGCGCGAGAACAAGGAGAAGCTGCTGCGCAAAGCGTTCCATCAGAGCGAAAAGGGACTTCTGCCGGAGATTCGCCAATTTCTGCGCGACGAGCGCTGGGTGAGCGACTTCGCGCTGTTCACCGCCGTCAAGCAGCATTTCGGCGGCGTCATGTGGCGTCAGTGGCCAGACGAGGGCATCAAGATGCGCAGGAAGGAATCGCTGCTGCAATACCGCATGATGCTCGACGAGGATGTGCGCTACCACGTTTTCTGCCAGTTCATTTTCTTCCGCCAGTGGAAGGAATTCAAGGCATACTGCAACAGCAAGGGCATCGAGCTTTTCGGCGACATGCCGATTTACGTTGCCGAAGACAGCGCGGACACATGGACGCAGCCGGAGGTTTTCCAACTGGACAAGAACCGTGCGCCGAAGCGCGTCGCGGGTGTGCCGCCGGACTACTTCTCCGCTGATGGGCAGATGTGGGGCAATCCGCTCTACCGCTGGACGTACCTGTTCTTCCGCCGCTACGACTGGTGGGTGGAGCGGATGCGCGGCATGAGCAAGCTCTACGACATTGTACGCGTTGACCACTTCATCGGCTTTGCGAACTACTACTCCATCCCCTATGGCGCGCCGAACGCCCGCAGCGGCAAGTGGATTGTCGGGCCAGGCAAGAAGCTGTTCCGCCGCCTAAAGAAGGAGCTGCCGAATCTGCGCGTTGTAGCGGAGGACCTCGGCGTACAGAGCGACCGTGTGCGTGAATTGCTGAAATTCGTCGGCTATCCGGGCATGAAAGTCGCGACGTTCGGCTTCGGCGGCGATGCGGACGGCAACCAGCACTTCCCCGGCAACTGGTCGGAGAACTACGTTGCCTACACCGGCACGCACGACAATGACACCACCGCCGGGTGGATTGCCACCGCCGACGAAACCACGCTCAAAGCCGCGAAGGACTACCTGCACTTTGACAGCACGGACGACGGCGTGGAAGCCTTCATCCGCTGCGTGCTGTCCTCCCCGTGCTGCATGGCGGTTGTGCCGATGCAGGATGTGCTGCATCTGGGCAGCGAAGCCCGCATGAACCTACCCGGCACCATCGGCGGCAACTGGGCATGGCGCATGAAGCCCGGCGCCGCGACGGAGGATGTCGCCCGCCATCTGCGCGAAATGAATCAGGAATATCAGCGTGTCTGATTTTGTGGAATCCCCACTATCAATCGACGAATATAAAGGAGAGAGCAACATGATGAACGCCAAGGAACTGCTCCGGCAGACCGAATCGCTGCTGCTGCAGAACGACCACATCACCCTTGCGGAAGCCTCCGCGACACAGCTGCACAATGCCCTGTCCACCGCCGCCATGAACGCGCTCACCCCCACTTGGGTCAAGTGCGAAGCGAAACGGCAGGCGCATCGGCAGGCGTACTACCTGTCGGCAGAATACCTCGTCGGCCGCATGGTGTACAACAACCTGTTCTGCCTTGGGCTGCTGGACGACGTGAAGGCACTGCTGGCGGAAAAGGGCGTTGACATCGCGATTCTGGAAGACATTGAGGACGATGCGTTCGGCAACGGCGGTCTGGGCCGTCTGGCAGCTTGCTTCCTTGATTCCGCGGTCACGACGAACGTCCCGCTGACCGGCTACGGGCTGCGCTACCGCTACGGTCTGTTCAAGCAGACATTTGTCAACGGCTATCAGCACGAAGAGCCGGACGATTGGAGCCGCTTCGGCGACCCGTGGAGCATCCGCCGCGTTGACCAAGCGGTCGTCGTGAAAATGAAGACCGGCGACGTGCTGGCTGTCCCCTACGACATGCCGATTATCGGCTATGGCGCGAAGAACATCGGTACGCTGCGCCTGTGGCAGACCGAATCCCTGCACGAAATCGACTTCACTGCCTTCAACAATCAGCATTACGCGCAGGCATCCGCCGACAAGAACAAGGCGGAGGACATTACCAAGTTCCTTTACCCCAACGACGACCGCCGCGAAGGCAAGCAGATGCGCATCAAGCAGCAGTATGTGCTGGTCAGTGCGTCCCTGCAGGATATGCTGCGCGCCTACAAGAAGCGTCACGGCGATGATTACGCGTGGTTCGCCGAGGAGCACGCCGTGCAGCTGAATGACACGCACCCGGTCATGGCGATTCCGGAGCTGACCCGCCTGCTGATGGAAGATGGCTTCACGTTCGACGCGGCGTTTGAGATTGTCCGCAACGTCTTTGCGTACACGAACCACACCGTGATGCAGGAAGCGCTGGAAAAGTGGGATTTGGCGCTGCTTGCAAGCGTCTGCCCGGAGCTTGTTGCCATCATCCGCAAAATCGACGCGAAGTTCAAGGCGGACATGGCTGCACGCGGTGCGGAGGTCAAGGCGACCCGCTGCATCATCTGGAACAATCAGGTACATATGGCGCAGCTGGCGGTTTATGCGACCGTCGCCACGAACGGCGTCGCCGCGATTCATACCGAAATCCTCAAGGACGACGTGTTTGCGGACTGGTACGCGCTGTACCCGGAGCGCTTCCAGAACAAGACGAACGGCATCACACAGCGCCGCTGGCTGGGGCTGTGCAATCCGGAACTGACTGCGCTGATTGAGAAGCACATCGGCAGCGGCTTCCTGACCGATTTGGACAAGCTGGAGGCGCTGAAGCCGCAGATCAGCGACGACCTGTGCCGCGAGTTCATCGCCGTGAAGAAGGAAAAGAAAGCGCAGCTTGCCGCCGAGATTGAGAAGCGCGAGGGCGTGAAGCTCGACCCGAACATGATTTTCGACATTCAGGTGAAGCGCCTGCACGAATACAAGCGCCAGCTGATGAACACGATGTCCATCCTGCACCTGTATTTCTGCCTGAAGGACGGTACGCTGACCGACTTCACGCCCACGGCGTTCATCTTCGGTGCGAAGGCTGCACCGGGCTATGCGCGCGCCAAGGCGATTATCCACCTGACGAACATGGTCGCCGACATGGTGAATAACGACCCTGACACCTCTTCCCTGCTGAAGGTGGTGTTCGTGCACAACTACAACTGCTCGTGGGCGGAGAAGCTGATTCCCGCGGCGGATGTGTCCGAGCAGATTTCCACCGCCGGCACGGAAGCGTCTGGCACGGGCAACATGAAGCTGATGCTCAATGGCGCGGTCACGCTGGGAACATATGACGGCGCAAACGTCGAGATTACCGAGCAGGCAGGCCGCGAGAACGAGTACATTTTCGGTGCGACGGTTGAAGAAATCAACGCGCTGAAGAAGAACGGCTACGACCCGCGCGCGATTTACAAGGCCGACAAGGAAATTGCGCGCGTGCTGGACACGATGGTGGACGGCACCTTCCCCGACCCGGACGGCGCCATCAAGGAGCTGGTGTCCTCCCTGCTGCTGGGCGCAAGCTGGCACAAGCCCGACCACTACTTCATCCTCCACGACTTCCACAGCTATGTGGACGCGAAACTGGCGGTCAACCGCGATTACCGCGACGAGTTGTCCTTTGCGCGCAAGTGCCTGATGAACATCGCCAGCGCAGGCATGTTCTCCTCCGACCGCACGATTGCGCAGTACGCGAAGGAGATTTGGAAGGTCTGAGTTCTTCGTTCCCTGTAAAAATTGCCCTGCGGGTTCAAACCGCAGGGTTTTTTGATGTGCTTGTTTTGGGGAAATTCCACACTATTTCCAGATGGATTTGGAAATAATATCAGATGTAATCTATCATCCTTCTCTTGCCCTGCGTGCGCAGCTGCTTCGGCGCTGTTCACGCAGGGCGTTTTGTTTTGCCATGCTATCCGGTCGCGCCCATCGGCGCGACAATGTGCAGGTTATGGGTAATGCTGATTGGGGGGCGCGTCTGCGGACGCGCAAAGATACAACCGCTGCGCTGAAAGCGCTTCGCTGTTCAGCGCTCGTGGAGCGGAATTGTCGCGTTTGGCATAACTGGTCTAACGGTGCAGCAGTTGGGGCGTTGCCCCAAGCCCCACAAGGGGCGCCGCCCCTTGACCCTGCAAGGGACATTGTCCCTTGACCCTTTTTGGGCTGCCCGGCTTGGTCGCTTCTCCATACTCCCCCTCCCGCAAATTTTTCTTTCCCCCGCCCTTCCCCTTTTCCCTCCTCCACATATTCTACCATTGGAGGGCAGGGGCATTTTCCCCCCCTGCAAGAAAGGGAGTGACGCCATGCCTACACCTTATTTCGAGGTTGCACACCTCACCAAACACTTCTCCACCGATGAATCCACCGTCGCCGCCATTCAGGATGTCTCTTTTTCCTTGCAGAAGGGGCAGTTTCTCTCCATCTTGGGGCCCAGCGGCTGCGGAAAATCCACCCTCTTCAACCTCATCGCCGGGCTGATGCAGCCGGATTGCGGCGACATTCGGCTGCAAGGCGAATCCATGCTCCTGCGCCCCGGTCTGACCGGCTACATGCTGCAAAAAGATCTGCTCCTGCCGTGGCGGACGATTGCGGATAACATCGTCCTCCCCAAAACACTTCATGGCACAAGGCGGCAAGCAGCGCTGAAATCCGCCGTCAGCGACATTGCTGCGTGCGGGCTGCGCGACCTGCTGAATCGCCGCCCAGACGAATGCTCCGGCGGGCAGCGGCAGCGTGCGGCGCTTGTGCGGACGCTGCAGACAGGCAAACCGCTTCTGCTGCTTGATGAGCCGTTCGGTGCGCTCGACGCCATCACCCGCCTGCACCTGCAAGCCCTGCTGACCGAAATCGCAACGAAGAAGCGCCTGACGATTCTCTTCGTCACGCACGACGTGGATGAGGCGCTGCTGCTGTCGGACGCGATTCTGGTCATGGGCACTGCGCCGGGGCGAATCCTGCGGCAGTACACGCTGGATGCGCCGCGGCCTCGTACGATGCGGGTGCTTTCGCAGCCGGAGTTCATCCGCGTCAAGGGCGAAATTCTGACACTGCTGGACAAGGAGGTGACTGCCGATGCGTGAGGGCAAGAAGCGTCCATTCGCCATCAACGTCTGGCGCTGGGGGCTGCTGATTCTGCTGCTCGTTCTCTGGGAAATCGGCGCGCGGCTCAGGTGGATTGACCCGTTTTTCTTTTCCAGCCCTTTGGAAATCGCCCGAACCGCCGTCATTAAGTGGCAGGGCGGCACGCTCTGGCGCGACATTGCCTATACGGGCGCATCAACGCTCCTCGGCTTCGTGCTGGGAACGGTCATCGGGTCGATCGTCGGGCTGCTGTTCTGGTTCTCGCGCCCCGTGGCGCAGGTCGCTGAACCGTGGTTGATTGTGCTGAACGCACTGCCGAAACTCGCGCTCGCGCCCGTGCTGGTCATCTGGTTCGGCATCGGCTTCCTGTCAAAGGTGATTCTGGCGTTCCTGATGACCGTCGTCGTCGCCGCCATGTCCGCATACAGCGGCGTCCGCACGGCTGATTCGGCGCTGGAAACGCTGATGGTTTCCCTCGGCGCGCGGCGGATGCAGATTTTCACCCGCCTGATTGTGCCGTCCGCCATGCCGAGCATCATCACCGGCCTGCGGGTAAATATCGCGCTGGCGATGGCGGGGTCGATTGTCGGCGAGTTTATTGCATCAGACCGCGGGCTGGGGCGTATGATTGTTTATGCCGGCACAACGTTCGATCTCAAGCTGGTGTGGGTCGGCGTGACGGTGCTGTCCATCTTATCCGTGCTGATGTACGCATCGGTCGTCCTGCTGGAAAAGGTGCTGATGCGGCACTGGCGCGGCGCGGTAACCGAATAATCAGAAGGGGGAATTTCCATGAAAACCCGATTGCTCTGCTTCCTGATGGTATTAGCGCTGCTCCCCTGCCTTGCGCTGGCGAAAGACGCGCCGCAGAAGCTCGTCATCGCCGAGCCGGTGCACCTCATCGGCTATCTGCCCCTGTATGTCGCGATTCACGAGGGCTATTTTGCGGATGAGGGGCTGGACGTGACGGTCGTGCAGGCGACTGGTGGCGCGCATGTGACTGCGGTCGTCTCCGGCGACGCATTTGCGGTCATCGGCGGCGTAGACAGCAACAATTTTGCCAATCAGGGCAATGCTGATCCCATCGTCGCCATCGTCAACTGCGTCAACCGCGCCAACGTCTACCTGTTCGCGCGCGCGGGGCTCTCCCCCGCATCCGACAGCGACGAGGATATGGCAGATTTCCTCCGCGGCAAAATCATCATTGCAGGGCGTTACGGCGGTTCGCCGAACGTGCTGACGCGCTACCTTGTCAAGCGCGTCGGACTTGACCCGGACACGGACGTTACCTTGCTGGAAAATGCCGACGCCGCGACCGTCACCGCTATGCTGCAATACGGACAGGGCGATATTGGCAACGGCGGCGAACCGCAGATTTCCGAAGGCGTGACGGCGGGCATCTTCGAGGAGCCATTCGTCGCCTTCCCCGATTTGGGGGACTACGCCTATTCGGTCATCGGCGTGAAGCGCTCGACGATGGAGCAGCAGCCTGAGACGTGCCTGCGGTTCGTGCGGGCGATGATGAAGGCGCTCAAGGCGGTGCAGGATGATCACGAACTGGCGGCGCGTGTGCTGGAACTGGAATTTCCGACGCTGACGGAAGCAGGGCGGCAAGCTGCGCTGAATCGTGCATACACTGACAACCTTTGGAGCGCGGACGGCATCATTTCGCGTCAAGCGGTGGATACGCTGATGGAGGTTGTGATTTCCTCCGGTATTTTCGACGGGACGTATGACGTGGATGAGCTGATTGACATGCGCTTTGTGGAGCAGGTCATGCAGGAAAGTGCGCAGGAGTAAGGGAGGTTCGCCGCCAGACGAAGGTGCTGGCGGCGAGTTTTTCTGCATGTCCCAAATATAGCTTTCAGCACATCCCCTTTTGTTTCTTAGATCCCCCGAAATTTACCTTTTACGTCTACTTTAGTTCACTGAAGTAGGGGAAAAAGTAGGGGAAATCGGCAAAAACGCATTTTTGCCCCGAAAAATACTTCTATTTTCATCACAATGAAAAACCCGGAAGCCCTTGCAAATCAAGGCTTCCGGGGAAAGTGGGGTTAAATGGGCTCGAACCATCGACCTTCACGATGTCAACGTCAGTTAAAGTCAGTCTTTCGTAATGCCACGTTGAAAATCCTCTTAAACTCTCTCACGTTTGTTTCGCATCTTGTTCATACGAATAGTTTATCCTCTCAATTATGCTGAAAAAATAGGGGGCTGTGCATAAAAACACAGTCCCCTATTACAACCCGACCACTTATATCCCGCGTATCGGTCAGCGGAAAACTTGCGACCCGACCACTTATATCCCGCATATTGGTCAGCGGAAAATTGATCCTTTCACGAGACGATGCTCGAAAAAGGCATCGTCTCGTGAGGTGATTTTATTGGGCTCCATAACCCAACCCCCTATCTGTTATTACATTCATATCACGATTTTTATTATTGTTTATTTGAGTGTTTTCATTTTTTTGTTTAGGTTTCATTGTCCATATTCTCAGGATAATTTGCTTTTTTTCTCAGTTTTGTTACTTTTTCGTTATGTTTCTGGTTAATTCGCACGAAGTCAGCAAATTGGCTAGCTTCTTTCTTATTGAACAAGTATTTTGTAATAGTTAAAGGAATGACTATTACAGAAGTTACAAACGCCCCTAATGCCGTAAGAAGGATTTTCCCTTTGTTAATAACTGCCAGTTCACTTGAGAACAACATTACAATGATTACAGCAATCAATCCAAGTGTTATAAAAACTAATATTGTAGCTGACACAACAAAGTAAATCCATTTAAATAGATGATTTTGCTTAGTGTTTTTCTCTATATAATTCGTATACACATTTATAATTTTAGAATATCTTTTCTCATTCTCAAGATGAATTTTTTCGGTTTCGTTGCTTACCCATTCCAACTCTTGTTCTTCATCTACGTTGGCACATTCATTCTGTAATCCAACGTTGTTTCCCAGATGCGCATTCATATCAAATTATCCCCTGTTTTTTCAAATTATCCCCTGTTTTTTCAAATTGTCAATCCGACGTTTTGCTGCTTCATTTGACACCATAAAAGCCTCGGCGAGTTTTTCTATATCTTTTCCTTTAGAAAATATATTCTTTCCAGCTGTTTCGTCATACACAATTTTGAACAATCTTGCTGGCATCAGTAATTCTGTTGCAAATTTGTTAGCACATGCTTCTTCTGAATCATCATTTAGCTCGTAGTTATTACTGTTTTCAGGGTAAAAATTTTTTTCTTTTCTTATGTCATTTGCATGTGTGAAATAGTGCCACAATTCATGCGCAACAGTCCATCTCTGATGGCCATACGATTCAGCGTTGCTAACAACAATTCGCGGTTTTCTATTATCCTCTGTTGGATATAATCCCAAATATCCTTTGAGCGTTGTCTCATCAGAATTCCTCCGATCATCGGTTTTATGATTTGGAAAATCTGCATTCATTACTTCTATATCCATTTTCTGTGCTAATTCAATCACAGGAAAATATAAATCATCAGAATAATTCGCATACCATTTACGGATTATCTGTGCAACACGTTCTGGTTTATTCTTGTTTTTCTTTATATCAATCATACTTCTCAATTCTTCCTCTAAGCTATCCATCTTTTGTCTGTTATTAGGAAACGTAATATATATTACGTTATCCACATAACAGCCTCCTTTCTACAAGCTCACTCATATCGTTGGATTATAAGGCGGCAACCAGATACTTAACGTTTCTCGTCGCTGCCTTGTAATTAATTATAGCATATAAAATTTGTAAAAGCAATAGTATATACTATTACTGCGTAATAAAAATCACGCAGTAATAGTATATGCCGTTCAGTCAGAATTAAACACTGTTATTTTCTTTTACGAGTTATACCCTCTTACATCCTCAATAAACTCGTGATTCCGAAATCTTTTCGCATAATCCTCCGAGATAATTTGATACGCAATGTCAATCTGTCCATTCGTCTTTCCGTATTTCTTTATCATGTTTTCGTAGTCTTCATGCAGTGTCATCACTCGCCGGAACTCTTCATTCGTGATGTTCTCGTCTCCACCGGCGACACGGCTTGCAAAATTCAGAATCGTGTTTCTCTGGTTCTCAATCAACAAGGACAACGATATATCAAACGTCTCGTCGATTTTCTTTTTCAGTATGCTAAGGTTCTCATCATTTTCGCGTAGTTTCGTATTTACGTTTTCCATCCATTTATTGCGCAGATGGATGTTGTCAGCACTATAATGCGTTTTAACGTCTTCCAATAAGCCCGATACTTCTTCCAGCATTGCCGTCGTCTTCTGCATCGTTTCCCGCTCTTTCTTGTGTCTCGCAATCATTTTTCGAATTTTCATGAATTCCGGCACAATCTTTCCCTTGAATTCCAGCAGTTCTCCGATTGCTTGCATGATTAGAAAAACAATGATTAGCGCAATAATCAGAGCAGACGGTTTCCCCAATATTTCGTTGATATACTTCAAATAATTTAGCAAGGCACATCAACCAGCTTTCCTTTGGGTGTCTCTGCCTGTGCGTCAGGCACAACGTTGTGTGGCATCAACATGCACACAATAGCAATGCAACCGTCGATAATCTGCTGAACTTGCGTCGTCACTTCGATTCCGGCATCCGATAAGATAGAAGCAATGAGTTTCTGCGCGTATGCATTGCGTTCTTCTTTTGGCAATTCATTGAGTTTGTAAAGTTCCTCCGCTCGCTGCGTTGCTCTGCTTGCCGCATCTAAAATAGTCATTGCAAGGGCAAAATCACTGGATGGCAGCGCTCCGGCAATGGCTTTCGCCAGCGCTGTAAAAGCAGACAGCACTGGCTTCCATTGTAAAACTGTTTTTAAAATCGTGTGATTGGTGAGTTTATCAAGTAAAAAAATAAGAATAAATATGGCAACAACGGATAAAAAGATGATATTTTCAGTACTCATAACAAACGCTCTCCTTTATGGTATAAAATGGACTTTGCAGATCATGTCTTCACTGCTCGTCTTTGGATTTTTACAAGTCAAATTGATATAACTATTTTCCTTCATATATAGGCTGTATGTTTGCGGACTCGACAATACAACCGTCATTGTGATAGGTTCAGAATTTGAACAAAGATTGATTTTTGTTGTAACAGATGCTTGAAGCGTAACGGACTCCCATATCCGAATGATTGGGATGCTGATTGGATCAAATGCAACGGATTGATTGCCTTTTTGCAGCGTAATTGCCGCCTGAAGATTTGTTTCTTTGTCAGCTTGCCCAGCCTGTGAAATCATGTAAATCATAAAATTAATTGCATAGGTAATATCCCCGTCCGGCAGTGTGTCTTCCCCGTCTTCTGACAGTATCTTTGTCTGTGTGAAATTGTGTGATTCGTCGAAACGTAACCCAACATTGCGGTTTGCATCCAGAAGTATTCTGTATTTTACTTCAGCAGTCGCATTAGGTTCCAGCCAGATAATGCTTCTGGTATCATCTACTGATTTCGTTGGCTGACTCTTGGAAACGATAACTCGTTGGCTAAGCGTATCGGTTGTCACAACCGCATTTCCTTGTACGTTTGCGGAGGTGAAACTTGCCGGGCCTGCAATAATCCCCTTCTCTTTTGTAACAGAAAACGTTTCACCCAGTGTAATGTAGCTTCCTTCGCCATTTTCCGCGTTGATTTTTACCGTTCCGCCTGATTCCGCAGAAAACGACGTCCCTGCTTTCATGGAGATACCGTCTGTCCCAATCTCTACAGCGTTGTCCGTGTCAGATGATGCGTCCTTTGCACGAATATCAATCTTGCCGCCGGACATCTGGATGCCGTCGTGTTTCACAGATAGCGAAGCGCCATTTTCTGCTCCGGCTGTCATCTCGATGGATGTTTCCGCTCCCATCTTGATTTTTCCACCCGTCATATTGATACCGTCTGTATCTAAATTCACAGACGTATTCTTGACTTTCTGTACAGGCGTATCACCATTGATGACTTTCTCCACAGACAAATTGATATTCTTTTCTGTGGTTTCTATCTTGCCGGATAATGTTTCTTCTGCGCCTTTTGCTCGCTTAACTTCCTGCGTAATGCTATCAGCCGCAATGCGAAGAGCGCTTGATAAACGATTCGTATCGTTTGTAAACCGCTCCGCTGATGCAACGATTTCATTCTGTGTCTGAATGAGCGATGTTTCATGCGTAATTAACGTATCTCCTATTTGCTCTACGTTCTGTATCGTGTTGTTGAGCTGCTTTTCGTTCTTTACTACATCCACGCCAACATCTTCCATATCGTCTTTACTTGCTGCGGAAGAAAGCGTCTTGTCGTAATACGATTCGTTTCCTTTCATCCGACTTGCAACGTTAGCGATATTTGTCATCACGTCTCCAAAGCTGTGCTGCGAGATAGTAGATAGATTCGTGTTGATCGAAATTGTTGTTTTTTTCGGCTGGTCGTAACACTTCTTGATTTTGTCAAAATACGCCCATGTGTTGATAGCAATATCAGGATCAATTAAATGCACGGCAGATGTCATTGTAATGTCAGGCCACATCGTGCTCGTTGTCGCTTCGTTTACTCCAAAATCTGCATTGTTTTCATTCGCATCGTATAAATCAAGATATTTAATAGAATACGTGGCTTCCGGTTTTGCAATAACATTCAGATTTTTCAGCGCATCATCGTAGAGTTTCTGTTCGTCACCGTCTACATAGCTGTCATCTTGCCACCAACCTTCCCTGTATAAATCGCCGATGGAAGCCGTCATGTTTTTCTCGATGGATTTCAATTCGTCTTGCAATTGTTTCAGTTTTGCATAATACGTCTGATATGTCAGTTCGCTAAGGCTGCTGAATAAATCCATAAGAGAAAGAATACCAACGTTGTCTCCGGATGTTTCTATAGGCAAAAGCCGCTTGTAATTCAGATCTTTAATGATAATCAGATTGTCCCGGTCAATAGCTGCTATCTGGTAATCCAGTGCGTCGAAATCAGTCTTCATCATATCGAATACAATACAGATAAACCCACAGTCGCTTGGTGTCGTAAATGTTGACGTGAATGATTCACAGGAAATCCAACGTTTCTTGTCATCATAATAATGCACCGTCGCCGATATATTGGAATTGCTTGCCTGATATTGCGTCTTCGGAACAACTGTATAATACCCCTGCGTTTTGCATTTTTCTGTTGTTTCTACCAGTTCGCCTTTTTCATTAAGACTTCCTTCTTCCACTTCCCGATTTGCCAGTAGATTATCCGAATGATAGGACACATTATCAAAACGATAAGCCTTTGAACTTAGCTGTGTTTCTACCTTATTCTTGACTTGCGTAATCCATCCATTATCATAGTTGTAATAGAGCGAATCTCCATATTCCAATTCTTCCTGCGTTGTTACTGCCCAGTAAGAATTGTACTCATTCTCAATGAAATAGTTACCAGCCGGAAGCGTCTGACCAGACGGTACTTTATAAGTATAGTTCATTGACAAGCCTTGATAATACTTGTCTCTTGTCTTACCATACATATAGACCGTCGGAAATAGCGCCGCAACGCGCTTTTCCGACGCAGTGTCAAGAAGTTTCCAGCCGCTCTTATCTGCCCGATACAGCACAGAATTGCGCCAATCATACCAATAGCGTCCAATGGATGGCAACGGTTCTTCTGCCTGAAACATTACATTGTGCCAAGCCGTGTCTCCTTCTTCCTGATAACAGAAGTGGAAATCCGATGCTGTTTTATCGTCGTGATAAACCCAACGCCAACCATATCCGTTAAGTTCCGGCAGCTCTGAGGTCAAATTCTTGCTGTTTATAAATAGAACTGGATGCTCCACTGTGACCAGCTTCGTTGCTTCTGTTAGTGCTTTGCAAGCTGATTCATCAGCGGATTCCAACGTACCAAGCCGCCCGTTGATGCTATTATAGGCAAATAAATAGAATTTATCTGTCTGAGGATTGATGACGATTGACCCGCGTGCCGCCCATAATGTAATGGCATCTGGGTTATCTTTATTGAAAACCTTCTTTAAATACGCCTTATCCCAAGTGATCGGATTGGTGTCATGCAAAATATACACAATACCCGCCGCACTATTTATCGGGTCGCCGTCTTTGTTGAGCGAATCCGTTGCTCTCCACTTGAATTGATTTTTCTTGATTTGGTCATAGTCCGTGCGGTATATTACACCATCTGAGTGGTTTTTCTTGTTCAGCACCAGCGTAATATAGGTGTCGTCCAACAGCTCTTCGTCTCGATCTATATCGAGGCGGCAAAAATCAACATAGCCGATGGTTTGAGATAGCTTTGTCCGTGCGTCACTCATTTTCGCAGATGCTTTGCTGATTTTCTCAAACATCTTCGGCGCATTTCGCTGATAGTCTGCAACAATTTGCAGCATGTCATCTGTCAACAGCCCGACTTCCCTGTAGTAATCGAAATTCATGATAAATTGAAACCAGTTCTTCACATCGTTCTTTTTTTCAACCGTGGATGGAAGTTCCGTTCCATCTGTGCCACTGTATACAGGGTACATTTTCCCCTGCGTTTCATTCCAGATATACAGCATTGTTGATGGATCCATCGTTGAGAAAATAAGAACATCTCCTATTTTAATCGGAGTAGACGACGCGAAGTGTTTTACAACACGAACATTTGTTTCATCTTCATAGGCGAACCAGTACGTTCCAACCGCGCAATCCGCCGTAACAGTATAAATATATTCCGTATGTGTACATTCGTCGATTCCACAATATCCGTTTGTTTTGTCTCCGTAAGAACCATACGCATATAGCTTTGTGACAATGTTCTCTGTGTTTAGCGTTCTGCTGACATTGCTCAGGTTCTTTCCATAATGCAGTTCTACCACTTCATCCGCTAACGATAAGTCTGGCAGCATTCCTGCTTTTGGCTGCGAGAACGGATTGATCGGCAAAAGATCAACAGTTCTCGTGCCGCCATGATAAACGGGTTTTGCTTCAAATAAGTCACATAAAGTCGTGATCAATTTGAAAGCGCCTGTTTTAGTGGATGCTTTCAGAGAGCGGTATTTCGTTTCGCCAGTCTTCTCTGCAAACGGATAAACATGCCCGACTGACCAGCCTGTCCCGTCCAAAATCGTCGTCAGCAGCTCTTCTGCTGTGCCGACGTTATTTCCTTCTTTGTCTGAAAACTCTAAACCGTAATTCTTGATTTTGAGTAATTGGGAAATATGCCCCGCCGTCACGTCTACTTTCTTCGACCATGATTCATGCGTGATTTTGGGTTCAGAGATAATAAACCAATCCGTCTCATTATTATCTATGAGACGAATCAAATAGTCTGCTTTTAGATATTCGAGTCGATAATTCTCTTCCGTCCCGTCTTCTGTTTGGCAGACGGACGGAAGAGAAAACGAAAGTTCTTTCCATCCATTGCGCTCTGTGGTTACAAATACGTCCTCTGCTTGCCCTGACACATTACTTTCGCTGTCATATAGAGGACACAGAACACGCTGTTGGTAATCACAGATAGCAAGAGATAATGTTCTTTTGTCCATTCCTTATCCCACCTTATGCAAACGTTGGTTTATATTGGAATTCCAAAGTTGTCAATTCTCCACCAGCCCCAACGTCCACGGTAATTTCATTCATGGTGACAATATTTGTATTTACTGTTGCTGTTGTCAATGCCGCTTCGCATAAAAAAATTTCATTTGAAGCGGTTATGTTTGCAATCTTAATCCAACAACCATCTATATAAGCGTATTTTCCAATCAAGCTGTCTGTCACTTCTTCTGTCATAACTTTTGCCGTTTTGCTTCCTGCTTCTGTCTTGATTCCTACACTGCGCAGAATCGGAAAAGCCGGTTCTAATGATAGAAATCCATAGTCGTGATATTGAAATGCTCGTTCTGCTTCATTGCCGTTTGTTAGCACTACTTTTCCGTTTAAAGAATCGCACATGATGGTCTTACCAGCTTCGCTTGTCTTCGCCTTGTTGAACGCCATCATACGACACTTCTGCTCTGTGGTTTTGTTGGTAATCAGTACGCCTTCTCCTGCGTCTCCTGCAAGCTGAATGGCTACGTCCGCACGTTCACTGCCGGGATTGTAAAGCAGTATTTCGTGATGCCCTGTCATGTTTTCAAAAACAGTAATCGGTGTCTGTTCTTTTGTCAGAAGTCCAGAGTTCTCCAAGATATAGGTGTCGAACATATTATCTTCTGTAACCCATAAATAATCGTGCCGCGCAAATGGATAATAGGCTCGCATCGTAATTGTGATAAACCCGTTTTTCCTATTTGTTAATTGGGACACATCTACACTGATTACCGTTGCGGTATACCACAGCCACTGCATAGTATCAAATACAAGCCGACCTGTCCTGCCTCGACGAAAAAAGCCGTCGATTCGAGCGATTGTTCCTTTGGTAATTTCCTTGTTTTGGAATATACAGCGCAGCATAAATTCCTTCGGCTGTTTTGTCATACCATAATAATAGCCGCCATCATGTCCTTCAAAGACTTCTTGGCTAACCTGTGTCTGCGTTCCAGCATAAACATAGGTATCTTTCATATCCGGCACATATTCCAGTCCAAGTACAGAAATATCTGTGCCGCAAAAACGAAATCCTCCGTTCATGGTTCTCCTCCTTCCCCTAAGGTAGGGAGAGGCGCACCCAAAGCGCCTCTCCCCTATTGTTAGAAGTTGTATTTTGCAATGTTGATGCCTTGCTTGCTGATTTCCTTGGCGAACTTCTCGCCGACAATCTGAGCAATTTCATCATAGTCGCGGTCGTCGTTCAGCTCTGCTTCCTCAATGGTTACGTTGACATCTCCAATATTAGCGATGTTTCCACCAATTGTAGACGGGTCAATAGACGGCGATAGATTCGGAAGATGGATTCGTGTGTCCAGCATCGAGCTGCGCAGATTTTCCAGCGAAACACCAGACGCACGAAGCGAATCCATAACGTTTACCAGCCGCTCGAAAGATTCCGTTTGCTGTGCGTTTAACACTCGTTCCGGCTTCGACGGTGTACCGTCGAGCCATGCTAATCCTGTGTAGTTCGCAAGGCCGCCAGTAGCATATTTTCCTTTAATAATCTGCTCTAATTCACTCGAAGTAGGAGCGTATCTCCATTCCGTTCCATATTTCGCCGTTGACCGTATATCTTGGTCTATCGTTGCACCTGTCCAATCTGTATTGTTTGTTGAACTTTTACCGTATATCAGACCTGACACTGACGGGAGGTGTGTCCAGAAAGGCAAGCTGTTTGTCAATTTTAGTTTTGCTGCTTCTATAGCTGCTTTTACAAGCGCTGCATTCGTCTTTTTGTCTCCATCAGCCCCTGTTCCGGAACTTGTTCCCGTTCCGTACTCGCTGCCGCTCATATCACCTAAGCCGTTGTCGAAATGATCGTAATTTGTCGTGTCTTTCAGCGCAAGAATCCACTTGTCATACGCATCTTCCCACTGATAGCGAAGCTGTGCTTTCATATCGTCCGAAGCATTGAGATATTCGTCGCTGTTTTTCATGTATTCCAAATATGATTCTTTGGAACTCAAGATTTCAGCCACTTCATCCCAATAAGTATCTGTCAAGCCCATCATCTGCTTATATGTATCCGACCACGAATTAACCATCTGCTGCTGAGCATCTTTCAAACTTTCCGTGTATTCCTTAACGTTGTTCTTTAGCCAGTCAAACAATTCACTCTGATTCATTTTTAGAACATTGTTGACTTCCTCGCTGAAGTTATTCGCGTCTTTCAGTAGCTCTTCTAAATCTTCGTCGCCTTTGGTAATATAGTCGTCGTAGGCATCCATCTGATCTTGAATCTCATTCTTTGCGTTATCTGCTTCCTTATCAGCAATATCCCAACCAATCTCTTTCTCAAGATCAGCGATAGATTTGCGGAGCTGTGCTGCATCTTTTGTTCTGCTGCTGTCCATTTCGACGCTGGCGAGCTGTTTCTTCAGCTCGGCCAGCTCTTCATATTTCTCGGCTTCGTCCTCGGCATCTTTGCGAGCTTGCAAACGTTCATCGATTAAGCTCTTTTCTTCTTCTAATGCTTCTTTCTTCTTCTCAATGTCTTTCTTCTGGAGTTCCCATTCTTCCGACAGCCTATTCTTAATTGCATTCAGAATCGTCTCCTGCATCGTTACTGCGCCATCGGTCATGTCGCGTTCTTTCTGAATTCGGTTCTTGATTTCTTCCGTCACAGAATCTTCGAGATCAGTATGCAATTTCAGAATCGCTTGCTGGTTTTCTTCCAGCTTCTTTTTGTTTTCATCCAGCGTTTTGTTGATTTCTTCATACGTTTCCTCTGCACTCAGAATAGCGTCTCGCAACGTATACCAGTCATCTGAACCGACTTTGGTTTTTGCCATTTGCTCTTTTAGCTTCTGAATATTCTCTTGCACGACTGGAAGATAAGATTGCTCAATCTCCATTTCCTTTTCAATCATGCGACCGTAATTTGTCAGCTCGTCTGCATTCGTATATTCTGTCTGCTTATATTGAACCATCTTAACACGGTGCTCGTATAATGCTTGACCTTTCTTTATTTTATCAACAAGTTTATCAGCATCAGACTTGCCGCCACCGCCACCAGAAGAATGCGGCGTAGATGATTTCATTCCACCAAGTTTTACTTGAACACTATGGTCAGTAAGATCGATAAAGAATTCTGCTCCAAGAGAAGCAAGAGACTGGACAAGAGAAGCAAATGCCGCACTTGCTGAATCACCTGTTTCATTTAGTGCATCTACAAAGCCACTAATGTTAATTGCTCCTGTACTCAAATCGATAGATGGTACAATCACAGAATCATCGAGATTTAGCTCTGCAAGTGCTTCCGTCAGATTTGTGCCAAGTACAGTTTCCATATCATCAGTTTTGTCCTCTAGCGAAGCCTCGAATGTTTTTACGTACATATCCGCAGCTTCTGCCGATGCATATTTCAATGAAGTCTGATCGACTCCCTCGAAATTGCTTGCCAACGTTGAAGTCACCAAGTCTGTTCGCTGCCCACTTTTATACTGGGAAATCGCCCATTTTGCATTCGCGAGTTTTTCCGTTTTGCTATACATGGTCTGCATAGCCGACGCAGCATCCGAACCGCCCTTCTTTATCTGTGCAAGCAAAGAAACTGTTTCGTCCAGTGCGTCATTGAATTTCAATTGATTTTTTATTGCCTTTTCGTCAATTGCTGCAAACGCCTTGTTTCGTGCATTAGACACGTCATCTGCTGAAAGTCCTTCTTGAGACAATTCGTAATCAGTCATTTGCAACAAATCGGTGTAATTCTTAAAAGAATCAATGTTATTGAGTTCTGAAACAAGCTCTGATGGTAAATTCTGAAGGAACTGTTTTCTAGTTCCCACATCGTCGAAGGACTCCATATCGTTCAGTACATCTCTTGCGGTTGTGGCATAATCTAAATCGCTATACGCAGATTTATTTGTTCCGTATGTTTGAATCTTACGTTCAACATAATCATTTAAGTAATTGCGAGTCTTCAGTCCTAAAGGCGAATATGTACCAGCGGTCAGATAAGTGTTCATTACGTCTTCGCCGACTATAGCCTTAAACGCTTCTTGAGCTGCCTGCGTTGTTTCTTCTGTAGCATAACCGAGATTATTCCAATTCTTATATCTATATGGGTTATTCTTCAATCGTTGATGAACACCATTTGCAAGAATACTCTCCTGTTTTTCTTTTTTAGATGTAACATCTGAGAAAATTCTATTGTCATGTCCAGCAACTACTGACATAAGTACCAGTAAATCTTCCATTGTTAAATCTTGACGAACATTTCCATTATTATCATAAAACCCAGAAATGATACGGCTTATATCAGCATTGTCTTCATCGGCAATCAAACCTTCAATTGTTGGAATCTCGGCAATTTTCTCTTGTGCTGCCTCAAACATTTCCTTCGCGCTACCCCTTGTTCCATAGGTACTTCTTAACGCATCATAGAATTCAGAATACGCATTGCCATACTTATGGGACGTGTACATTGCTGCCGCAGATGCAGAACTCGTGCTAAGGTCAAAGGGAAGAGAATCAGGATCTACATATCCTGTTAAGTTTACCGCTTTTGCAGAAAAGTCGGTTGGAGACATTAACCTGCCGTCACTGTAAGTAAACGGAGTTACAACTATTGTTTTAACAAGGTCTGCTTTACTCTGCTCGTCTAGTCCTGATATGTCTGTTTCGTTTAAACTTGCCACCGCTTTTGAGGTTAAAGCAGAAGCAAGTTCAGAATTTTCCCCCAACATCGATTCATAAAATTTAGAAATATACGTTTGTAAATTGTCTCCAAATCTAACTGCAACATCAGGCAATTCACTTACAAACGGGTTTGCTAGCCATGTATCTCCCAGTTTGAAATATCGAGTTATTACTGCGGCAAGAACAGCAGGGTCGGACGCAACGGCGTTTCTATAATTGAAATCTTTAATTTTATCATTAGATATGAAGTCACCTTTATAAGTTCCAACGGATGAATGATTTTCTGCTAAAATTACATCATTCAGCATTCCATTCAATAATAAGCCAGACATAAAACTTGTAAATTTACTATCTTCAGGATGCCCAAACCTGATTCCTTCAAGATCAACACCATTCGGCAAATGAAGCGGCTCTCCGCCATTAGAAATGTAAGAACTGTATATATCGTTGAAGTTTTCATCAGTATTTTCAAGAGCATTAAATAGATCCGGATAGTTTTGTTTTATTTCAAGAGCGAGTTTTCCCGCCCCGTCATAGTATGACAAATCGCTAAGCCAAGCAGATGCAAGAGAAACCGGCTGAGTATCCCTTCTTGCAGCTGCATACAAATCGTTCGCTTTTTCCATTGCAAAATCTCTTGTATCATTATCGTTCTTATCTTTTATTTGGTTTGCCGCATCATTTAGTTGATTTGCAACGTTTTTAGCCTCATCACTCAAGTCATCAATGCTTGAAATTGTTTTCATGCACGAGATGCCCATTTCACGAAGCTGAATAGCTGCGTTGTTGTAAACAGAGACATCTTCTTGAGTAGCTTTGCCACGTTCTGCTTTTTCGCTAATTTCAGAGGCTTGTTTTAATAAACTCTTTGCCTTTTCGTAGTCTTCATCAATTTTTGTTTTGTTTTTTTCTTGAGCTACAGAAGTCGTTGAGATATTGGATGTTGTGCTTGTAGAATTACTATTGCTGTTGGTTAAATAACCTATTGCCAATAAAGAACCGATTGTTCCAATTATGGGCAACAATGAAGTTCCTAAAATTGCTTTAAGCGCAAACGCTGCAATTCCAATAGTCGCCAACAGTGATGGAATGCCGCCTAAAGCGTTATTCAATTTACCAACGCCTTCAATAGCAGTTGCAAGAACATTAACAAACCCTTTAATCGCTTCGCTGTCTGTCACTGAAGCTGTCAAAGCGTTGAATGCGTTTGACAAGTTCGTCAGCGCCGCAGTTAAGTTGTCTGCTTGATCTACATATTTCTCATCTACAATATTTCCCGATTCGTCCGCAAGTTGCAAATACTTTTCCATCAGCGTCTGCCCGTTTTCATCCGTTTCGGCGAAGCCAGCCATCAATGCAGCCACGTTGCTGTACTGCTGTGTGCCGCCTAACTGATATGCGATCTGATTCTTCTTGTTGTCAGACAAGCTGTCCCAGACCTTGCCGATGTCTGTTAGAATCTGTGTGGTGCCCTTCATCTGTCCGTTCTCATACATGCTGATACCGGCAGAATTTAAAACAGCTGCGAGTGTGTTCGCGGTCATTGCATTGCCTTTTTCGTCGTAGACGACTTCATTCGGATTCTTTACTCGGTTGATTCGGCTGAACACGTTACGAAGCGTCGTACCAGCCACGTTGCCTGACAACTGTGTTCCGGCAGTAATAACGGTCAGCATCGCCGATAGTTCCTTACCAGAAACACCCGCTTCTTTTGCCGCGTAACCAGCTTTCTGAATACCCTTCTGAATCTGTCCTGCGTTCGTCGCCGCGCTATCACCAAGCGCGGTGACGACATCCGTCACTTCTTTTGCGTCTTTGAAAAGTCCAGAGTTCACACCGACCGTAATCAATTTCGTCGCATCTGTTGCGCTAACTCCTGCAACCTTGGAGAACTTCAGCACCTGTTCACGACGTTCATTTACTTCTTCGTCGCTTAAACCTTGACGATAAAGCTCTGTCGTTGCCTTTGCTACGTCTGAGAAGCTGACCTTCAAGTCTTTTGCGACCTTCATCATGTCGTCCCCTAATTTGTTGACTTCCTCGTCGGACTTGCGCGTAACAACCTGAATCTCCGTAATTGCTGCGTCATACTGCTTTACGAACTGCGTTGCTTCTTGTATGAGCTGCCGACCGAAGCGACGGAGATATATTGTCATCATGTTTCCCATCGACGCTTTCAGCGCGTCCACCCCAGAGGCAATTTTCGTGTGACTGTTCCCGAAGCTGTCCAACTGTTTCTGCGTGTTGCTCAATGCAGTCCCGTACTTTTGCACCATTGAGGCAGCCTGCTTGTACATGTCGAGCTGCTTATACCCTTCGCCTTCCCCGTTCTTGTTCACCCAGTCTGTCTTGATGACTTCCATGCGGTCTTTCCACGTCTGCTGACCTTCCGTGAACGCCGTCTTGTAATCCTTCAGCGCGTCGATGTTATCCAGCCGACGTTCGTACATCTGCGCATACATGCCGCGCCGGGGGGAAGCGCTGTTCCGCTGGAATTTCTCGAATTGGCGAAGCTGGCGGTCGCTTTTTGCCATAGACTCATTTTGCAGCCTGCGTTCATATTCCGGCAAATACTTGCTTTCCAACTCATCCAGTTTCGCCTTTTCCGCCTGATATTGCTTCGTGTTGCCGCTCAGAATGCCGTCTTTCCCGTAATCAAGTTCCAGTTGCTTTCGTCTGTCCGCAATACTTTGCCGCGCCGCGTCCATTTGCAATTGCATTTGCAGCGCGTTTGTGATTTTCCCTTTGCTCAGCATCTGCTGTGTCTTTTGCATATCAAGGTCAAATGCGTTCGCCCGCTGCGTCAGCAAAGAATCCCGATATTTGTGAAAGCTCTCCCTTGCTTTTGCCATCGCGTCATTCGCGTCAGGGGGCATTTCAACCGACTGATCTTTCATCAGCTGATTGTAGGCTTGCGTTCTCTGCTCGAATTCCTTTTGGAGCGCCGCGTATTGCCCTTGATAATCGCTGGTCGCTGTCTTTTTCTTCGGTGCATTCATGGTTTTCTCGATGCTTTCCGAAAAGCGATTCAGTTCTGCTGGCGCGACGATTTGCAATGTCTTCCGATAATCTTCAAAAGCCTGATTTTTCAGGGTTTCCAATTGATCAACGACAAGGCTGTCCAGCCCCATGTTCGTCAGATTCTCGATTTGAGTGTCGAATCCTTTGAGTTCATTCGCCGTGTTTTCCCATGGGTTGAAACGCTCGTCGTTCGCTTTTAGCCGCCGGACAAATAAGTCACTTGAATATTTCTTAATTCTGTCTTCCAACGTGTTCGCTTTGTTCTGCATGTTCAAAGCGTTTGCAATACCTTTGCCCGTGTTCCGGTTCATTGTGTTCGCGTATTCCGCTTGCGCACGTCGTGTCGCCAACTCGTCTGGCGACATTGTGTCAATAGTCGCCTTTTCTGTTGCGTTTAGCGCATCATAGTCCACATTGTACATTTCTCGCGCCATATAAGCTCTGTTCGACTGATTTGCGATCTCATCAACCGTATGATCCGGTTTCCCCGCGCCATAATTGACCGTATAGCCTTTTGACAGCGGATTCGCAGTGTTTACTGCTGCTCCGGCATATCTTGCCCGCGAGATAACGCCCAGCACTTCTTCTGGCGTTTTGTACTGCGTCCATCGGTTGCCTCCGCTTCTGGCGAATTCCAGTAAGGATTTGTCCAGCCCCGTAGCCGCCGCAAGCGAGTTAATGTTTGTATAGACGCTGTTTGCCCATTCTACTGCTTCTTTGACTTTGCTCTCATCCAGTGGAAGTTCTTCCGTTTTTCCGTTTTCCAGATAGCCGAAGAATTTCAATCCGCCAATCTGCCGTCTGTCTTTTTCCGGCATTCGTCTTTCTGCCGCTTCCCACAACGCCTGATAGTAATATAACTGGCGCTCATCGTGCCCACCGGCACGTGCTTTCCAGTCCCAGATTTCATACTGCTTAGTGTCTTTATTATAAACCACCGAGTCCAGCGCCCCGAACACATTCGCGCCGTTCGGCAGAATGCCGTTATTCTTATCTAATATGTATTCTGAGCCGACAATATCATATTTATTACGATCGTAGATGTTTTGCAGATGAGAAAGCGTATTACGAGCGTCGGAAAGTTTATTCTTGTTCTTTTTGTTCGTTTCCAGCACCTGCACAAGGTTGCCGTTTTCATCTCTCTGGAAGAATTGCTTATTATCGTTCTTTGAAGGCTTCAACAATTCTTCCTCGAAAAACTTTAGCGTTTCCTCTGCCGTCAGGTCATCTGTTTGTTCCCCGTTCTGCACTGCGATTCGACGCATTTCCCAGTTTTGCACCGCTTTATGAAAAGCTGTGCCCAGAAATTGCTCAAACGTTGTAGGCTTCAATATCTCCGTTTCGCCGCGCATTCTCCTGCCCCAACGGTTATACCATTCATCTTGATCTGTTTTTTTATCGCTGGAGAACTTGCTCATCTGAGTGTATGAGTATCGTAAATCCTTCTTCGTTTTCTCCGCGACTCTGGATATTTCCTTTTGTGCTTCCGAAAAATCACCAAAATCATCCGTCGCACCGATGCTCTGTTTGAGCATCGCGTTCGTCACGCCGTTTGTCGCGATTTCCGCTGCGGCTGAATATCGCTGAAGATCAGTGAGGGTGTCCGCATCCCGTTGATTTTGAAGCGCAAGCTGAAATTCGCTTTCCTGCCCCATAATCGGATTATTCTTGAACAGCCCGCCAGCGGCATACCCTTTCCCAGTATTAACCGTTTCTTCGGTTAATCCATAAAGCCGAGCGAAACGGAGTTGCTCGCTCTGATGTTGATACACCTTCTCCATTTCGTCGAGCTTCGCTTTTGCCACTACGTCATCCGAATTGGTATTCCGGCGTTCTTTGTCCAGTAGTGTCTTGAATGTTTGCAATCGCGCTCGAAGATCGCCATACTGTTCATCCGACGCGATTGCGCCGCGTGTTAATGCTGCCGCCTTGATTTTGTTGGAAGCGTTGATGTACCGCGCCATTGCCTTTCGCGCCGTATCTTTTTCGTGAGGAACGTTTTCGTCTATATCATCGGCAGAAAACCCTTCCTGAATCATCTGCTGCTGCAACATTCTCTCAATACTTTCGTTTGACAGCGGCATTTCAGCCATCGAAGCCATCATCAGCGCAGACGTACTGCTGAAAATTGAGGGAAAATTGACCGTGGACAATTTCGGCATCTTGGAGAAGTCATTCGCTGCAATCGCGCTGTTTAAGTTCTTGTAAATGCTTGTAAACGGTCTGCCCATCTTCATCGCGTTCCACATTGCGTCTGTAAATGGTGCTGCAACACCTGTCTTCAAAAAGGTGGAGTCAATATCATAGGCACGCGAAGCATCAACAGATGCTGCTCGTCCAATTTGCGCTACCCAGTTAGGATCATCCCAATTCCCCTGCCCAAGAGCATCTTGCACGTTTGAGACTGAACCTAAAAGAATTGTCATTCCAGCTTGTCTCGCAACTGCGCTGGCGATAAAGTTCTCATCAATCGTTCCATTTCCGGGCATTTCCATCTTTTTAAATTCAGATTCTATTGCTTGTTTTTTTGCTTTATATGGTGCTAACTGTTTGCTGCGAATTTCATATGTTCGTTTCGCGACTTCCGCGATTTTCCCTATAATAATCTGAACTGTATCGCCGTCGAAGTCACCGCCGCCCATTTTCGCCAGTGCTGACGGGTTGTAATAAACGCCATACGGATTCAGCCCGTATGCGCCGCTGCGAATCGCCTGTGAGAGTTTCTCCTGAACTTCATACGCGCTCGTTTGACCGACCGTTGACGGGTAACGGTCGGTTGCAACTGCCTTCCCTAAGAATTTCTGATAATCGCTTGTCGCAAATTGATTTTCGCCTAACGAAAACGTATTCAGCAAATCGTTGTTTTGCACTCGATACCCGTTTTTCATGCCTGCGGAAGCAAGCACGCTGCCGTAGTTCGCCAGCGCAATTTCCATGCTAAGTTCGCCCTGCGCAAACAGTTTTCCTTCTCGCAGCGCCTGTTCTTCCGACATGATACGTTGCTGTAATTTCGTCTGCGCTGCCGGACTGTTTTGCAGCATTGTCGGATTCGCTCGGAAAGCCACGTCCAGTGCACTATCCGTGTTGAAAACCCTTGTCTTTTGCACTTCCGGGTTCGTTTGCAAATCCTTAATGAATTGCAAATGCTTGTCGCGGTTCTCTTTGATTTCTTCCGGAGTCATCATCAAGTTCTGCCCGATCTGCGTGCTGAGGCTTGTCTGCCGATTCGTCGAGTGTCCTTCTGCCGTATCTACCACGCGGAATAACCCCTCCGGCCCAAAGAAACGCATCCTTCTCTGGATTTCCTTGTTTGCCGCTTCACCTGTAAAACGGCTGCCCGTGCCGGGATCAAGAATCGTTGACTTGATTAAACTCTTGTCAATCAGCGCATCCAACCCCATGATGTCCACGAAGTATTTGCTGAGCGTGTCTTGATACTGATTTCCGCCATAAGTTTTGTGTTTTTGAATCCCCGCAAGTCCGGCTTTCTGATAGATGCTGTTCAGGTCATCCGGCATATTAACGCCCGGCAGATAGAACGGTTCTCCTTCTTTTAAGCCGAATAAATCACGCAAATAGCCTTTGTAGTCGAAACTCTGCGCAACGCCTTTACCGTTCATGAACGGTGCGCGGATAATCGCGTCCCCACCGGGAATATGCCCCGGCATCATCAGCATCGAGCCGTCAATCGGGAGCTGCGATTCTTTGTCTTTGGCATTGAAGGGGAACAGAGAAGAAATGTCCACAACGCCGACTTTATCAATATCTGGATTGATGCCTCCAAGCTGCGTAAACGGAATGCTGCCCGTGATGAAACGATTGACTGCTTCCAAATCCTTATTGGCTTTCTCAAAGGATGTGAATGGATACCCTTTTGAGCGAAAATTATCAAATACGTTTGCGCCCAGTCCTTCCAGATACTTTTTCGATTCCGCGACATAATCATTTTCGCGAATGAAGTATACCCCGCCGCCCTTTGCGGTGACAGGAACATATCCGCGCTTTTTGCCACCGAAACTTGTTTCATAGCGCGGGTACATGTACATTTTTTGTTCCCCGTTGTAGGTATATTGCAGCGGCGTGTTTCGCTGAAACAGCTTCGCAACTTCTTTTTGCGTCTCTGCGTTTTCCATTGGAGCACCGTTTGCGCCGCGAATCGGTCTGCCGTTTGCGTCTGTTTGCGTCAGCCGGTCGGAAAAGTCCATGATGAACATCGGCAAATCGTTTACAATCGACGGATCTTGATATACGTTGCCATACTTTCCGTTGCCAAGCGAACGGTCGCCGTGCATGTGCGCCAGATTCGTGAACCACGATTCCTCTGCGGTTACATAAGCGGACTTTCCTGTTAATTTCTTCTGTGCTTCTTTCCCCCACCGAATATTTGGGTCTTTCGGGAGCTCTCCCTTTTTCGCGTCCTCCGGGGTCAACGACGGAATAATGAACATATCTTTGCGCGGGCGGGCGACAATGCCCGCTGGAACACTGGCGACATTCGGGTCAACCATCGGGATGCTTCGTTTGCTCAAGTGAACAGGCATCAGGTCTTTCATGATACTGCTCGTTACACCCAGCGCTTCATAGGAGGCTTGCGCGGTTGAGCTGCTGCGTCTTGCGAGCCGCCCAACCTCCTGTTCATCCGTCGTGTTCAGTTTCGTGAAATTGACAACGTTACTTTCCAGTGCTCGCTTCAGCTGATTGTAATACAATTCATCTTCGGTTCGCCCCAGCATCCCTTTGGTAAATTCCAATCGTGGACGCAGGAAGAAAGTCCCCGCCTTCGGATACTTCCCGGTCGTATCCACACCATATCGCCCGTAGCCGAGGTTGAGCAGACTTTGCCGGAATGCTTCATTCTTTTTCGCCAGTTCATAAATGGTGTTATATTCCGCTTCGGACAACACTTCTTGATAGCCTTTTCGCATTTTCGATGGCGAGATCGTTTGCGGCGTGTATGGCATGGCACGAAGTCGTTCCGGCAGTCGCTCCCGGAAGCTGTCATACTGTTCTGTCGTCCGATAGTTCTCCGGCAGCGCGCCTTTTGCGTGTTGCCGGGATATATCATAAAACTCTCTTTGCCATGTGGACGGCAAAGAGAGTTTCGACATCGCGGTGAACAGCGATTTTCCATCGCCGGATAAGCCAAGTGCTTTTGTGAAGTTCTGGAACGCAGCTCTTTCCGCCGCGTTCGCTGTGTTTTTATCGGTGAAATGCTTGAATAATTCGGATGCGGACGCAATACCGATACCGCCTTTGCCCTGCATGTTCTGTGTCATGCCGTTAATGGCGCGCGCAAAATCCATGTAGGTGTTATTGAACACGCTCATTTGCTGCGGGGTTGCGCTTTTGGTAAAGCTCCGCAGGTCTTGCAAGCCATCCAGCATGGTTTGCACATTGCCCATGATGAAGCCTGTTTGTTGGTATACGCTGCTGATTTTGTCACCATCGAGGTTCTTTCCGATTTTCTTGAACGCGCCATCGAGTGAAGTAATTTGCGAACGTATGCTGGTAATCGTGCGGGTTAGCGCTGATTCCATCCGCGCCGGAATGTCCGCAAATATACCGCCCGTATCGCTTTCGATTTCTGTTTTGATTGTCTGATACGCGCCATGAATGGAATCAATTGCTTCCGTCAATTGCTCCTTATTCGGAACAAGTTCCATCGTTGACATCAGATGATTCAGTTCATCCGCCATCGGCTGGATATTTGCTGTTATATTAAGAACAATATCTTCTGTCATTAGAAATCCTCCTGTATATGAAAAGAAGCACCCAACAATTATTGGGTGCTTCTTCACTGTGTTTTATTTTTTTCATTCTTTCATTTCTTGAATAAATCTGGATGGAGCAGAATATCTACCGTTATAGCCTGAACATTCTGCTTCGCATATATACAATTCATCCTTTGCTCTTGTTACGCTAACATAAGCTAAACGACGTTCTTCTTCCATCGCTTCTTTTGTTGTAGCTTTATAGAATGGAAACACACCTTCATTCATTCCCACACAAAACACCGTATCGAATTCCAAACCTTTAGCGCTATGCGCGGTAAGCAAACTTACGCCCTCATTTTTGCAATCAGAAGACGTAAGTGTGCTTACTTCATTCACAAAATCAAGAAGCCCCTGCGAAAGTTCTTTATTTAACACCGCTTCTTTTGCCATTCTAAGTAATTCATGCACGTTGTCCAGTCTCGTGTCTTCTGTTGTAGACGGTCTGAACATACTTTCAAGATCGAACACATTAGAGAAATCTTCAAAGAATTTTTCTGCTGAAATCGTGCTTAAAGATTCTTGAAGTTTTATAACTTGCGGCAAAATTTCATAAAAGTCTGAAGTAGAGTTATGGGCGATTATTTTGCTGATTCTGGTATGAGATTTTTCTGCCTGCGACAAATATGCCATTAACAGATTGTTGTTGATATTAAGATTGTACTTTTTGCAAAAAATCTTGTAGTCTGCTACATTGTCTCTGACAATCACTCCTAACAGCGAGAGAACCATTTTGATTTCTCTGCGCTGATAGAAAGAAGGCCCGCTAAAAATTGTGTACGGAATATTATATTTCCTAAGAGCTCGTTCAATCGGAGCCGCAAGAAAATGAGCCCGATATATAATCGCGACTTTAGAATAATCATAAATTATTTCGTTTTCATCTAACAATATCATTTCCCTTTGTTTTAATTGCCAAGCAACACTTTCAGCAACATCATCAGGTGTTTTCTCGTGAATTTCCTCAAAAGGACTCCATCGATCAACCCTCTTTGCAATTGATTTCTTTTCTATTCTGTTTGTGTTATGTGAAATAAGGCGGTTTGCTGCTTCAACAAGCATAAACTCGCTTCTGTAATTGGTATTCATATAAATAGTTTTTCCTTGGTATGGCTTTGGAAAATCCATGAAGTATTCCATCTTAGCTCCTCGCCAGCTATATATCATCTGGTCAGGGTCGCCAACAACAAACAGATTATGCTTTTTAGAAGCCAAAGCCATCGCAAAATCATATTGAGCGCCAGAAACGTCTTGAAACTCATCTACCATAATATAATCAAAACGGTTCGCCCAATATTCTTTTACTTCCGGATATTTATCAAACAGATAAAGCGGTAAGCAGATTAAATCACTGAAATCAAGTAATTGCGCTTGTTTTTGTAACCGCAGATAGGCAGCAATTACATTTCCATAATTACGTCCGATATAAGCAACATCTGATTTATTTTTTGCAAAATTTTTCCCGTAGCTGCGCTCTTCAGTTTTATACTGAGCAATTATTTGCTTTAACTCATTGATGCCCGACGCAAAATAGCAGGGTTCTGACACTTGCTCACAGGCTTCCTTTATCAAGTCCTCCATGTCAGCGTCATCAATAACTTTGTAATCCTTGCTCCAGCCAATTCTGGCAAGTTCTTGCTTTAGAATTTTCAATCCCAAACTATGAAATGTGCAAACATACTCAGGCTCACAATTTGTTAATTCTCTTATTCTTCCCCTCATTTCTTTTGCGGCCTTATTTGTAAATGTAACACACGCAATTCTGTCATGGGAAATATTTAAGCATTTTACCAAGTACGCGAAACGGTAGGTTAGCGCACACGTTTTTCCAGACCCAGCACTGGCAACTACTCGAACATATCCTTCCGTAGTAGTAACGGCTTCATGTTGGTCTGAATCTAATCTTCTTAAGAATCTATCATCATTTGAACTTGTCGGCTTAGTCTCATATTGTGTTTCTGGTGTTTTTTCTTTTATCTCAACGTTCTTTTCCTCTTCCCCAGCTTCTCTATGCAGCCTATCCGAAAGCGTCTCAAAAATTGTCTCCGTAGTTTCATTGCATTCTTCTGAATTATACAAAAAACGCTTATAATATTCTGGCTTATCATGTTTTATTTCTTCAATATCTTTTTTAAAGATACCTGATTTAACCGGGATGTTTACAATTTTCGTCTTCGTGCCTTCGATATAGACACCGATATATGTATAAATAAATTCTTCAAGACTTTTTGCCGTAATTTCTTCCACACTTGCTATTAACGGAACGTACCCAGGCAAGAAATTATTTTGCACCTCTTCTGAAGGATAGAAGGCAAGATATTTTAACATCAAATAAGCATCTGATAAATCACCAACAAGATATAAGAGAGAAATAACAATCGTACACGCATCTGGAGTAATATTTTTACGTTGTTCGACAATTAGTTTGATGAGCATAAACGTCTCTTTTACACGCCACATTAAACTGTCACTTGTATAAATACATGTATGTGCTCTTTGTTGGCATAAATTCTCCGCCATTGTCATTATGCTTTTTTTTGTCATTGACGTGTCTTCAATTATCGTAACATCAGGTTTTATTATTTCATCGAATATTTTATCAAACAAACAATGGATATTACTGAGTTCGTGAAGTTGATGTTTTATTGCATCGATAGACTTTTCCGGTTCATCAACCGAATTTGCAAATTGAGCGTAGTTCACATCAAAAGCATGAAGCGTGTATGCCTCAAATTCATTCTCCGGCGTAATTACATCGCTAAATCGAAATTCTTTTTTCTGGAGTATTGCCTTTTGCTCATCTTTCTCCTTATCATTCTCCCATACTCCCTCGGCATTCGTTCCCCCATGTAATTTATCCAACAGTGTCTCAAACACTCTTTCAGAAGATTCATTGCACTTCTTCTCTGCATCAATCGCATAATGCTCATATTCCTCCGGAGCAGCGCTCTTCAAATACTCCACATCGCTCTTGAAAATTCCAGCTCCAATCGGGACATTTATAATCGGCACATATGTGTTTTTGATAAAAAAAGATTTCTTAGAAGAATTCTGCATATAAGACACTACAAGATCTTCAATATCTGTCTTTGCAAGTTCTTCTACTGACATGATTAACTGTGCATAACGCCTGAAAAATATAGCAGATATTTCTTCTTGGCAATAAAGCACAAGATACTGCAATAACAAATAAGCATCTGATAAATCACCAGATGCACACAAAATAGAAATAGCAACTGAACACACGCTATTGCTAAAATATCCTTCGCCAGAAATGCCTTCTTTTAATTTATCTAATGCCTGAGCATAGCATTTCCCATTCCTGCATTGTAACGCAGCCACAACATACATTGACATAGTATCTGATTCGCCAATAGAAACTTGCGTGTTAGGATTTTTCATTACGTTGAACAGGCGACCAAATGCGCAATGAACATCGTAAAGCTCATGCACCTTGTCTTCTACATCTTTCACGAACTCTTCTGGTTTGTCCGACGCTTCCGTATACAAAGCATAATTCAAATCGAACGCATGAAGCGTATATTTTTCAAAGGAATTATTAGATATAATTACACTGCTGAACTTAAAATCTGGACGAATCGCAACAGAGACAGACTGAACCTCTGTTTGCAAAACTCCCGTTACAACGGATGTTTCTTGAACTTCAGCAACTGGCTCTTTTGTAAGCTCTACTTTCTCGTCTGTCTTCTCGAACTTCAACGGCGTAAACTCTTCTTTAGACACAGAAACGTTGCCAGCATCCTTAGGGCTGGCAACGTTTCCCTCATGCTTCCGTCTCAGGGCAGCAAACAATCTCTTGAACATACCAAGTTCCTCCTTCTGTGATATGAATAGAATATCACGGAAACAGGAAATAGTCAAGAGGATGAGAGTCTGTCATTATATCACAAAGGAAATTTTCTTTGCATACACAGTGATAAAACGTTAAATATGTCCTCGTCTGATAACTTTCCTATATACGATATTAAATCTTTTTCTTCTAAGCGTAGCCAGTAGTGAAATCGAATAGTAGATTCCTTGTTTAATCCAGCTTGTTCCCATCGACAAATTCTATATTCTGGATAGCCAGTTCTCGGACTATGTTTTGTTATTTTATAAGCACGTATTTTATTATTTCCCATAGATGTGATTAAAATTGGGCGAACCTTGCTTCCATTTCCTTCTTCATATACAACATTAACTCTCCACAGTGTCCATGCCGTTATCTTGATCGTCATACCACTCATCATCCTCATCATCTTCTATAGGCCAAATCATTATGCCGTCGATAGTACGTTCAGGAACATAATCGCAGACGTAGCCATTTGTATTGTTAAACGTTTCCAGTTTCTGTTTCTTAAAATAACATTGCATCTCGGTTTTGTCAATCTCACCGCCTTGATTTGTATTGTTCCAAGGCGAATTAGGAGCATGAGCAATTGTAACAAGTTTACTTGTTGCAGTTGTTGCGTACTGAATAAAAAATTTATACAGAAAATCTATTTCTTCGTTATTAAAGCACTTGTTTACGTCAAAAGATTCGTCTTCGCAAATCTTATCACTACCATATTTTAAGTATTTTCTGTATATTGCAACAGATACTAGGCCATATTTCCACGCAATCAAATTATCTGAAAATAATTCTTTATTATGTTTTCCTAAATAAAACCCTTGCGCTAAATATAACAATTTTTGTAAGCGAAGCTGTGTCATCGAAAAAGACTTTATATTCTGATTATTTTCAAGTTCATTGGAAAAATGAATAAACAGTTTTGCAACATCTTGTATTTTTGCCATATTTCTCGTCTCCTTTTACTTTCTTTCTTCTTTTTCTCTGCTCATTAAACGCATCAATTCTTATTGCTTCTATTCTTATTTTAACATGTCCGTTATCGGAAGGTTCTAATCCTTCTCTTGATAATTTCCATGAAAATTCTTCATGCGATTTTATGCTCAAACGCCAAGGAGTCATTCCTCCAAATTGGTCTAAAACATGATTGATCAATGCTCTCGTTTGAGTATTTTCGCTTGCTTCTACGTTTTGAAACGGTACGTTCTTAGAAAATTCATTTCTTACGCTGAGCAAGACCGGGCCAAATTTCCACCCGTAAAATGGTTCTTCAAATAAAACCGTATCTGTTTGAATTAATGATTCTCTTTGTAGAAAATACATTAATTTATGAGTTTTCATTTCATCAATGTTTTCACTAAAACGCTCTTGATATATTTCCATTAACGTTTTAGCTACTGCTAAAGCCTTCTCCATAAACTCCCACCTCCGTTTCTTATAACCAGTATAGCACAGACGATAGGCACAGTCAACAACAATCCGTCTCCTACAATTATTGTTAATACAATATTAAATCGTTTCCGTATCTACCGTCCCGATGTACAAAATATGATGGTTCATCTGGATTTTGAGCAATCTTCGATAAAGTGTTTATATCTTCTTCTGTCACATCGAAATCTTTGTAAAAAGAAAAAATCACATTGTTGATTACCATATACTTTTCTTCTTTTTCTGGAGGATTTTCAAGAGCAAATTGCTCCGCTCTGTTTTTCAAAAAACGAACATTGTCATAATCTCCCATTAGCATAATTAAATTGCTGATATGTTTTTCAGGAATTTCCCCATTTTCGTAATCTTCAATTTGTTTTGCGTCAAGACCAAGCATCCTTGCAAACGTCTCTCGATCCATTTTGCATTGCTCTCGAATGGCTACAATATCTTCTGGCTGAATTAGATTATGTTTGTGTCGATACGCTCGAAACGCTTCTTTTAAATTTTCATCGTCGTAATCGAATGCAAAAATTTCTTCGCCGCAATGAGAACAAATACATACAGTCGCATAAATTGTTATCGGTTCTCCTTTGATCTGATATGTTTCCTGCTTCTTCACGAGTTGCATCTCTTGTTCGCAATTGCAGACCGGGCAATACTTTTTCATAAGAATCCTCCATTGTCTATTTTATTTCACCGTCACAATGCGGCATTTATGCCGCGCATATAAAAAATATATTGATTATATTATTGACAAATAATCAATATTATGTTATACTATTTATTGGCTGGTCTCACCCGTCCGCTGCGCATTTCTAAACGCAGCGGACTCGGTGGGGCTTTTTATTTACTTTATTTCTTTCTTGTGCAGCACAAACCCGTTGTCAAAAACCATCTTCGTCTTCTCTGAAACATTATGCTTATCTTTTTTCTGCTGACCTTTTTGATAATTCAGCAGCATCTCCATAATCTGATTTTCTGCATCCGTCATAGCAGGCTGAACTGTGCCGTCGATAAACTGATGCAGCCATTTCATAACTTCCATTGTATAATCTTTCTGTGCATTTCGCATATCACGTTCCAGTTCCAACTGTCGTCTAACTGTATTCATATCGGCTCCGGGAAAATCCGTCACATCTGCAAGACTAAACTCCTGATGTGCCAGATTGTATTCGTAATCTGGCACAATGTAAGTCTTTCCTGTATCTATGCTTTCCCACAATGCGATTTCCTTAACCTTATTCATATATTCACAATATAACATTATTCCTTATCCTCCTTAATTCCAGTCACAGTTGTTCCTTCTTCAGGGGTTGCAGCCGCGTTGTCTGTTAGATAATCATCGACATATAAATCTTCTGGAAATAGATAGCTACAATTGGCATGAGCAAGCTGAAAAGCAGCGTCAGCAAACATTTCCATTGCCTGCTCATTGTCTGAATTTTCTTCGCAAAGTTTACATGTGTATACTAAAATATTGTAATAGTCTCGTAAGGACATTTTGTTTTCCATTGTATTTTCCATAATATTGTCTCCTTATAATACGCCTTCGGCCCACGACATGTCACCGAAGCCTTCTATTTGCGTGTTTTTACTTGTGTTAAGATTGTCCACTTTGATAATAGTTGCTTTATTCAGCATGTCAACAAAGCCAGAAGAAATCTTCTTTGCTCTTGTAAGAGGGTATGCTTCTTCAATATATTTCTGTGCGTCTTTGCAGAAACTGTTGCCGAATAGGTTTGAAACACTTTCGTATCTCAGTTTTCTGTTCAGTGCACCGAGAACGTCGCGGAAAAATGGAATGCTCATATCGTTAATAGCATTCTCGTCAACAACTCCCAGATGCGCCGCAACTACGGCGACAGCTTCTTCCATTGTCAACCCGTCATCTGGGGTTCCTGTTTTTTTTCGTCATCTTTTATGTGATTAAGTCGGCAAAATATTTCTAACAGTTTGTTGATTGTGTCAGTATCCAATTCGTCGTAATACGCTGCAACCAGTTTCGGATTGTCTGTTACTGCAATCAACCAATCAAAAAGCATTTTGTCAGAAGACCGTTCGGGGTCTAACATGCCGTCCGGAAGCGAAAGAATGTCTACTAACGGCATTTGCTTCAACGCACGGTAGAATTCTGCCGTATGATCTCTCTGGTATTTTAGTTTCGTTGGCTTGATTTCAATGCGTTTTTTCCCGAAAAGAACCATATTACGTTCGTCTCCAACTGGAGGCAACGGAACTGCTTTATCTGTATGTTCCGGCATCGGAACAGAGTTTTCTGTGTATGTTGGTGATGGAATATTCTTTTCTAAATATTCCGGGATAGGTTTTGATTCTGTATTTGTTTTTGGAATACTTTTCAATTCTTATCTTCCTTTCTTTTATAAGGTATTAAAAAGAGGGGTGCTGTTATTAGCAGCACCCCTCAGGGACAGTTTCTCGCTGCTACCTTATAAATCCTTAAATAAACAAGAAACAATTACTTATTTTCAACATAAGCGATGGAGTAAACCTTACCATCCGCACGCCGCGCATCCATCGTCGCAAACGTAACGGAGTTTGTTGCCGCAGATTTGTCATATATTTTCAGCATGATTCACTACGTCATGCCCGCTTTCGCTGCTATATGTCACCATACAGATAAGACTATATCTTTCTCCGAAATATCGGAGCCTTCCCATTTCGAGTGCCAATCGTTTGCACCCTACGTCCGTTCGGACTAGTCGTTAGGCTTTTACGAAACATCGTTAGCGTATTTCCAATGAAAACCGCCGTATGTTTCGTTTTAGCACGGTAAGTTATCTTAATGTCGGCATCCATTAAGACTTTCTCCGTTTAAGGAATGTTTTTGTCGAGTACATTACTGTACAAGGAACCTACTTATTAAGCTCGTATCGAAACCAGGCATCTGGGTAACGCGGCACTTGAAAATCTTCTCTAAAACATAGCCCTTAACACCAGCAGCTTTCGTTTCCTGACCGTTAGCATAAACAGGCCATTTGCAGATCAGCTCGCCCATAGCGGCAGTATCATTAGAGATTTCAATAACATTCGCCGTCTCTTCGACATAGTAGGTCACTTCAATGTCACCAAGCGCAGAATTGAAAGTTAGCGTGGTAACATATTTTTCGTCACCAGTACCATCAGAAGTTTCAGCAATCACATAAACGCTTTCAGCAGCTGCTTCTCCGGAAGTCATGCCGGAAATCACAACAGAATCCTTAATAGAAACAGGCGTTTTGATAACCGCAGTTTTAGCATCTCCGACATTGACTTCAATGCTGTGCGGAACAGAAAAAGTCTTCTCGACAAAGTTGGTATCGTTTGCCATCGCAAACAGATCAGCATTGAACTCACCGGAAGTCATCTGCATTTCCATTGTAGACTTGCCCGGTAAATAAGCGGAGGGGAACCCTTGTGTTCAGTATTATTCGTTAGATAATACCCGTATTTTATACAGCTGCATGTCGCCATGCAGAGCAGACTATATCACTACCTCTTTCGAGGCAACTACCATTTCAGCTCACTTGAGCTTACGTCTTTCGACTAGTCGTTAGGCTTTTATGAAACTGTGTATAGTTTCATTTTAGCACGGTAAGTTGTCTTTATGTTCTCCGCAAACATAAAGAGTTTCTCCGTTTAAGTAGTTTTGCATAGTGTTTCACAACACTATGGCCCATTTTATTTTAGGCTCCAGCCTGCATCTACCTCAGTAAAATTAGCGTTCGGGGTCACAGAACAAGCGGTAATCTTGTCGTAGTGAAAGACCTTTCCGTCGCTGCGTTTGAACCAGACTTCCGGAACGTCTGTAATATAGCCCTTGTAAGCAGGAATATAAGTGCTCATTAAAACATCATCCTTTTTTGTATATTCATTAAATCAGCTTCTGTCCTCCTACAAACAGTTTCTGAATTAATGTTAATATGTACGGGTATAGCTCAAGCTCACCCTATATCTTGCATAACCGACTGCGCTTGTCCCCATATCCCCTTCTACTGGATCATAGAAACGATATACGCCATTGTAGCGGACGCGAGTCAATAAGTAGATTAGCCGTTGCGCAATCAATTGTGTGCGCATCACAAGCCGATCCACTCCTACGTTATGCAAGTTTTCTAACTTAACATAAATATCAAAGTTCATTACGTTGCTGGTAACACCATCAATGTTTGTAGCAGACGAAGTGCTGCCATAAACAATACGAACATCTTCATTTGATAAAATTTTGTTTGTGAACCCAGCACGAATGAAGTATCTGTCGATGAAGTCGATGATACTCGTTTTTTCTGGAATCTTCATCAAATTCATCAGTTCTTTGTCACTAAAAATAACGTGACGGATTATGTCGTTCCAATCGTTAATCCATATCATAGTACTTCACCTCACTTGTGCGGAGAATGCATTGCATTCTCTAATACATATTTTTTAAAAAACTCAAACTCTTTTTCGCTTAAGTTTTTCATTTTGCTTGTTTCAATAACAAGCTGTGTTGTAACGGCTCCACCGTTTAGTTCCACCGGTTTTACAGAAATACTATCTGCGTATGCTTCCGATAACGCTCGTAAATCATATCGATCGCCAGCTCCATCGAAAGCTAATTCTGTGTTTGCGACGGATATTTCATAAAGAATATTCCGTCGCAAATCATCTGCGCGTTTCTTGATGATTCTTGTAACGGCATCAGTTACAGCACCTTGAAGCTGTCCAGCGGTTGCCACATTACTCAATGCTGCCACCGACTTTCTTCTTTGCTTGAATCGACAAAATTCCAGATGTGTTGTTGAGATTCACGCCGACATAATCAATGTCGGCAATCTCATATTCAGAGTCATGCCAAATAAAAATATCATTTACTCTCAAATTCTTTGTCTGTTCATTGTATTGCACAGTCAACATTGTAACTGTGTTAGGAATAAGGCCGGGTTTTTCTGAATTTGTCGTATATTCCAATCGTCCGTCTTGCCGGTAACTATTGCAAGGAATTTTATTCGCAATAATTATGTTTCCGGCCTCTTGAATCAAATACCCGTTTTCGTCTACTTCTTCTGATTTGTACCGTTGGAATGTTGTCCATGCGTTGCATCGAAGCGCACGGCTCATTAAGTTGTTTGGCTGCGGAGGGACATCCCAGTCTAATATATAAATCATTCCACGAACGTCAATTAACATATCGCCTTTTTTGATGCCAGATGAAAGACTTGCTCTAAAATTTAGATTATTGTCCGTATTTTCATATCGACTCTTCGTTGCATCTGGATAAATTTCGCCGCGAATTATTGTCGGTTTATAATTCTCGTCTGCCTGTGCATACCAGTCAGGCACAAGAATGTAATCTTCAACTGCCCCCGGTATGTCTTGACTAAGAAAATTATCAAAGTCTGATTGAAGCGTTTTGGGCACGAAGAATTGAGATGAAGAAGGACTTGCTGTATACGGGATTGACATAGCCAATCACCCCTTACTTTTCCTTCGTGGCAGCATTAATAATTGTCCCAACATATTCTGTTGCATCAATCGCTGAAATATTACAGTTTTTATAATATATGTTCTTAGGCAATCTCTCGACATTGTTCGCCGAATCTAAAACTTTGTGCCGAATCTTTTGAAAGGCCTCCATCGTTTCAGCAGACCATTCGTCTTTGTTTCTGTTCGGCTGAAGCAAGTAGAACGCACTTTCCACATCTGCAATAATATGCATTAGATTCTGCCGCTGCTCTTTGCAGTAATCTACCAGCGGAACTTCTCGCTGACTGATAGTTTCAAGTGACTTGTTTTTATATGTAATTTTAACCGTATAATCCTCTACCATATAAGCACTCCTTTATGACATAACATACCGAATCATTTTATAGTACGTTATGCGCCTTTCGTTTTCCAGTTTTTCAATAGAATCTTTAATGTTTGCGTAAGGCTTGTCAGCGTTCGTTACGCTTAATGCGTCTGTAGTATAGCCAACGATGTTATTCACGTCTGTTTTAACCTGATTGAAGAATCCGATCTGCGCACAGAGCAGTACGTATTCTTCTTCGTCAATTGGCAAATCTTCAGTGAAGCAAACATTTTCGTCATCGTTTTTTGTAATCATATCCATATTAAAAACGGAGGCTCTGCCTGTATCAATATACAGACGTTTAAGCGCTCGAATGATAATAGAAACATAATCATTATTAGATAACGGCAGAGGCGTTTTCTGCCAGCGTGTCGCATCTTTTAACTCATTCGCAAGCTCAGAAATATTTGTCATGCAGAAACCTCCTCTCTGTTTTCTTATTCAGTTTCCAACATGTCTAAGTTTGGAATTTTACTCGCTAACAATTTCATTTTTGAGTTGGGTAAATCTAATTTTAGCCCAACTTCTGCAATTGCGTGTAATTCTGCTGGATCTGTAATTGCAGCTAACGCTGCTTCCAGCTTCTTAATAGGCATTTTTAGCATAGCTACAATTTCGTCGTCTGTAATGTGTTTTTCTTCGTCTTCAAAAGAATACATACCTAATTTCTCCAATGGAACTTCTTCCCCCTCGGAATTAAAAGGCACAAGCATCCTCTTGGAAAAGAATTTATTAACCACACAAATACTTTCAACATAAGCAATATCGTCTGCGGTCAGCATTTGAAAACCACCAGACGGAATAGAAACCGAGATGCCGTTAGGCAATGTAACGCCAATATCATATATACACATATTCGTTGCACGATAACGTAACTCACTCATTTTTATATCAACCTTTCCTTTATTACCTTAACAGAACACGGAGAAGCTGCCCTTTTAAACGGGGCAGCTTCTCCGATATATTAGCCGATCAAATAAGCACCGATCGTCGGGACTTTGCCAGTTACGAACGCCGCGCCGAAGAACTGCGCAAGCCGCACTTCGTACACAAGGTCGTTAATATCCGTCGCATCAACAGACATAACGTTACCCTCATTAACAATCTTTAGATTGCGGGTATCACCCGTCATGCCGCCAGGGATAATGTACAGCCAATTCGTCTTCAGAATCGGAGTCACGCCATCCGCCTCGAAAGCATTTGTCAGCGCGATGACATTGCAACCCATATATTTTCCGATGAAACCAGATTCATTCACTTCGTCAATCTGCTTGTCGGAGTGCTGCGTCATTGTAGTAGACATCGCCATGCCCGTCAGCGCAGCTAACTGAGAAATCGCTTCCATATCACCCAGAATCGTAACCGGGCCAAAACGACGGAAGTAATTGATCTGCTTCTGGAGCGTGTCTTTAACAATGCCGGAACCGGTTGCATAAAAGGGCGACGCAAAGTTCGCAACAGCCGCCTGAAGCACCTGTTCGATCTTCTTCAGCTTCGCATTTGTGATCTCACGGTTTGCTTCACGAAGCAAATCAGCCATTTCGACCTGCTTCGTCTTTAACTGAAGCAGCGGAATCGCCGGACGCGCAGAGATTTCTTCGGTATCCACCAGAATCTGACGACCAGAGACCATAGAGCGCGGAGTGGTTGAGCCCTTCGCTTGGAAATAAGCCTTAATACCGCCAGTCTTTACTTTGAACGCAGCTTTGTCGCCATAGCCAATCGTTTTTTGGTCGGCAATCGTGTTCAGAAAATCCAGCGAATCTTGCTGGAGTTCGTCAATCGTATACGCCATTACCTGAGCCAGCTGATAGCGATTTTCAGGAGTCATTTCAGCAGCCAGTTCAGCCATAATATCGGCAGCTTCCTGCACCTGATCTTCCGGCACGTCTTCCCGACGCGCTTCGGAAGCAAGCACCTTAATAAGTTTCATATCAGAAGTTATCTTTTCCATTGCATTTCACCTACTCTTCTTCATTAGGACGCAGAACCGACAAGTCCAGTAGCCAGAACTCCATATTCCGTACCAGCAGTCAGTTCGCCAGCAGTCGCAACCCAAGTTTCGCCCTCGTGAATCGGATGAGCACGAAGCAGCGCACCGTCCGGAGTGGTATACTTGGAAGTATCGTATTCTGCCGCATTGTTAATATCGAATTCGTTTTCAACTAAATAATACAGCTTTGCAGCAGAATTCATCACAAACTCATAAGCGTCCACCGTATCATATAAAGTCGTCTTATTGCGGCATAAAATCTTAGTAGTCGCATCCTTCGTCGGCATAACCAGCTTCGCGCCAGTGGCATCCTGCACTAACAGTGTACCGTTTGCAACAGGAGCACCCGTGCCGTTCACAAACCGACCGTCATAAACATTGTGCGTAAGCACAGTCATATATCCAGCCATATTCTTCACCTCGTAGTTTATTCACGCTCAAACAGCGTGTGATTTTTCTTGTTTTTGGTTTCCTTTTGTAGCAGCGTATATTTGGATGGAGTTGTTATGCTCCCCATGAACGGGTTTATATGAATTCCAACATCATTGCTGCTCTCCAGATTCTTTTGACACTCCGCAGATGCGCCTAATTTGGCAACTGTTTCAGTTAGTTCTGCAATGACTTCGCCCATCTTTTGCATCTTTTCCATCAGCTCGCCAATATCAGGTTTTACCTCTTCAGGAATTTCTGTTGCTTGTGGCGATTCAAGAGCGGGTTCATTTTCAGCAGTAGATTTCACATCAGAAGTCTTATCTTCTTCATTGCTTACATCATCTTGCGTTTCAGCATGAACCTCTTTTTCTTCATCCTTCGCTTTTTCCGGAACTTCATCCGGCTGTTCCTTGTTTAGAACTTCTACCGTTTCTTCCTTTATTTCCACATCTTCAGGCTTCTTTTCTTCTGCCTGATGCTTCTCTTCGTCTGTCATCTCGACAGTCGTGTTTTCCTCAGTCGTCATATTGTCATCTCCTTTATTTAAGCATTCTGCCACAAGTTGTAACGCAACCGCTTCTTGACAGGCTGGAAACGTAACAATGGCTTCTCCTTCAAAATAATTGGAAGGGTGTACATCGATCACAATTACGCCATTTTCGTCTGTACTATAGCTCCCGCAAGATAGTTCAAAACTAAATTTTAAATTTCCATCCCGATATAAATCTTCGATGGCTTTGCAAACTATTTTGTTGCGTTTCATCACTCTGGCATAACCAATAAGGCATACGTTCTCTTCGGTTATTTCTTCTTCGTAATGGCAGAAGGAACCAATCTGGGTACTTAAAAACTCACCAGTTCGAGGATTATACATATGCCCAATGGGTCGCTTTGCAATCAGCCCATGTATATCCGCATAGAGCGGAATCCCCACATATTTACTTTCATTAGCAATGATTTCATCCATGAAATCACGGGTTACGCGAACACCATTTAGATTTGCTTGTAAGTCGAATAACCTTGCTTTAATTGTAAGATATATGTCAGATGACTGAATTTCGGAGACAACAGCTTCTGCCGTAAACTTTTTTAGTTCAAGGTTTTGCATGTGTATTCTCCTTTATTGTTGCCGTACATCTTGGTAGGAGACAAAACACGCGGCAAGCAAATCTATGTAAAAACAGGTCAACCCTGTCTCTACCAAAATAGCTTCAGCCCCTCTTTTTTTTGAGAGAGGGGCTGAAGAATATAACTTTTGTCATTTTTTTCATGTTGACAAAACATAATACCGTATCAGCTTCTTTTACGTCTGGCCAATAAAAGACATGATATTATTCGGAATTTATTTTTCCTTTTGCAGCATCTTTAGCTTGCTTGCTTCGTTGTGCGTTGTCTGGATCTGAATGCCGTTCTTCTGTGGACTTCTTCGGTCTACCGACAGATCTCTTCTTTCCATTTGACGTATCTGTCTGTTCAGATGGCTGTTCTGATTTTGCTGACTGAACAGCCGCCTTTTGTTCCCGAGAAACCATTATCTTATCTGTTCCATCTGTTTTTTCTGCTTCACGTCTCTCTCGTTCTTTTGCAAAATTATATCCATTAGATTCCATAAAAGTACGAGTAGACAGTAGCCCATTTTGCCATAAGCTCTGGCAGGCGTTGCGCATTTCTGTTTGAGAATTCACATCCAGTGGGACAAAGTGGAATTCCGGTATATCTTTTAGATTATTCGTGTGGATTAACTTCAAGTCTTCCACGAGTCGAAGATTTACTTTATTCATAAATCGCTCAAATTTCTTTCGAGCCGCATTAATTCGATTAACCGCAGCTTGCATACTGATTTGAGCCGATGCAAAAGTTGAGCCATTTTCGCTTTGCCCATTGACAATAATGTTTGCAATACCGCCAGCAGCTAATATGTCCGCGTTTACTTGTTCGTACATAGGCCATTGATATAAGTCTGATAAATCCGCTTGTACAACAGTTGCTTTTGCTAAATGATTTGTAACAGCTAACGGATTGCCTGACATTGCAGATGAAAAAATCTGTCGAACGGCTCTTAAATCTTCTATGCCGGGAAGTATGTCTTGATTTTTCGTGCTGTCACCATACGTCGCATGAATAAAAGACCGTGCCCCTATATTTAGTAGAGCTGTTTCATATTTGCCAATCAGTTCTTTTTTTGCAAGTGCAGGAAGCGCAGCCGCAATCCACGGGATAGAATATCTCGTCCAGCCTTCTTTATCTCCTTGCAAAACATAACTGTTTTGCGGATCAAGCTGAGCATATTGGTCGCCCTTCTTGATAGCATCTGCAACTTCAGGAGGATACCCTTTTAGCACCTCATTAAGGACATCATCCTTCACGCCTTTGGCTTCCAAGACGGAATACGCTCTCTCTCGGAACTCATTCTCTATGCTTTGAACATCATAGTCCACAATCGGAGAATCGTTCATAACTGTATTACCGATTTTGCATTTGTGAGGTGGAATCGTCATAATGTTTCCTTGCCAAATATAGCAATAAACATTACTGTATTTCCAGTATTGATAAAAAACATCGTCGATAATATCATCGAGGTGCATCTTTTTATATTGTTCTTCAAAAATAGCGATTGTCTTCTCGTTGTCTCCCGATAAGTACCATTGTGTAGAAGAAAACGGGACATAAACGCCTTTGATAATACCTCGAACAATTGCATCTGCATCGCAGTAGTAGTCTGCTAACTGATATAGCGTGTTAATGTTCCCCTGTTTGTCTCGCAGAAGATTGTCATAATCAACGCTGTTAAGTTCACTGCTATAAGTGATTGTCGAGTTGTCAAACGCTTTTAGATTGTCTCCTGTTAAATCGTTGGCCCCAACAATCATGTTTTTCGTTTCTACTGGAGTCAATGCTCCTACTGGAGAAGGTTTTGTACTTCTCCGAAATATTTTTCCTATGTTAAATGCCATACAAAACCTCCTCTCAGAAAGCTGTCGCAAACCCAATACAGGTTGTGCGACGCTGATGTTTCTTTATATTTGCTTCTTCTAATTCTGCGATATAGTCACATGCGTAACCGAGCGAACTGTATCTATCCTTGTGCATCGCCGCACTTGGCGTATCATATAAGTATAGCACTTCTCACAAAAGCGGTCACCCCTTTACAGCAGGTGTATAATAGGCAT
>ERZ772821.237-NODE-237-length-52473-cov-10.191842_pt1 | contig 52473 bp, 46 predicted proteins | sample MGYA00580859_ERZ772821 | MGnify/ENA primary metagenome ERZ772821 (study PRJEB29015, sample SAMEA2737674) | human gut metagenome | biome: human gut; feature: human-associated habitat; material: faeces | place: China | collected 2012 ...
CAACAGTCATCGGCGATCTGCGCAATTTCGTGATGCAGGGTGTGGCGCAGCTGGCCGATGCGGCGAGCCAGCGCCGAGGATTCCTGCGCCAGCGGCAGAGTGGGCAGGGAGAGCGCCGCCTGCACCCCGCCGCAGCCGTAGTGGCCGCAGAGCACCACCCGCTCCACCTCAAGGTAGTCGAGGGCATACTGCAGGACGCTCATGACGTTGTCGTCGGCGGGATCGAGCATGTTGGCGATATTGCGGTGGACAAAGAGCTCGCCGGGCTGGCTGCCGGTGAGCACCTCGGCGGGCACGCGGCTGTCGGAGCAGCCGATCCACAGCGAGTGGGGCCGCTGCCCGTCGACCCATTTTTCGAAATAGTCCGGATCATGCTGACACTTCTGCAGCGCCCAGCTGCGGTTGCGGGCCAGCAAAGGTTTTAACGTCGTCACAAGTATTCTCCTGAGTTAATTCATCGAGTGAATATGTCCATCAAGACTCGTACAGCGACTAGTAAAAATAGTGTTTACCGGAACCCTTCACGCCTGAGGAAAATCCTGGATTAAACGGCAAAAAGAAAACTTTTCATTAATGTAAAGTTATAAAAATATTGATGAAATTAATATTTGACTGCGGAGTGGGTGAGTAATAAAAAGGCATTGATTAAAACTTTCTGGAATATATGGGAATGCGGGTGGGTGGGGTGGGGGGAATAGTTGGGGAGTGGATATTGGGGATGGGTGGGTTGAGTGATTCGGGTGAGAATGGTGTGAGAAAAAATAGAGATGACTTTGAGTGAAGTTTGGGGGGCAAGGGGAAAGGGGAGTGGCTGGCAGGTGGTGCTGGGGTTGTGGGGGTTGTGAGAGGAGGGTTGCTGATGGCAGTCGCGCCCCGGAACGGCGGTAAAAGCTGACGCCGCGCAGGATAGCGCTGTTTTTTTCAACACTTAGCGCAATGACGACACGCTGTCGCTTGCATGACCGCCGCCGACAGGTATAATCCAGAACGTTTCCGCATCCCCTTCAGTGCCGAAGTGGCGAAATCGGTAGACGCAGTTGATTCAAAATCAACCGTAGAAATACGTGCCGGTTCGAGTCCGGCCTTCGGCACCATCGGAACATCAATAGACGTCAACGGACGTCTTTTTTTGTGCCTGAAATCCAGTATTTACCTACCTTTCACGCTATATTAACTCTCTCAAGGTCAACCGACTTCAACGTACATCTACCAACAGATGTTGGTACAGATGATGGTATTTCCGGTTCGATAATGCTTGTACCAACAGGGAGGGCATAAGCATGGCTCTAACAGATATCAAAGTCAGAACAGCCAAGCCAACGGATAAGCAATACAAACTGACCGATGGCAACGGTATGCATCTTCTCGTCCACCCAAATGGTTCAAGATACTGGCGTCTGCAGTACCGCTTTGGTGGAAAGCAAAAGATGCTGGCTTTGGGTGTATATCCAGAAGTGTCTCTTGCTGATGCCAGAGCTCGTCGTGATGAGGCTCGTAAGTTGTTGGCAAATGGCATCGATCCGGGAGATAAAAAGAAAAATGATAAGGTTGAGCAGGAAGAAGCACGTACTTTCGAACAGCTTGCTATTGAGTGGCATGCCACAAATAAAAAGTGGTCGGAAGAACATAGCCGACGAGTGCTGAAAAGCCTGGAGGACAATCTCTTTCCCGCCATTGGTAAGCGGAATATTGTTGATCTCAAAACTCGAGACCTGCTAGCCCCAATCAAAGCGGTAGAGTTGTCGGGGCGACTAGAGGTGGCATCCCGTCTACAGCAGCGCACTACTGCAATTATGAGGTATGCCGTTCAGAGTGGTTTACTTGATTACAATCCCGCGCAAGAGATGATTGGTGCTGTCGCTTCGAGTAACCGTCAGCATAGACCTGCGTTAGAGTTGAAACGTATTACCGAACTGCTTCAACGGATTGATAACTATACCGGCAGGCCTCTAACTCGCCTTGCTGTTGAGCTAACCCTTCTTGTTTTCATTCGTTCCAGCGAATTGCGTTTTGCTCGATGGTCTGAGATCGATTTTGAAACATCAATGTGGACGATTCCAGCCGAGCGAGAAGCTATCGAAGGGGTAAAACACTCACAGCGTGGCTCAAAAATGCGCACACCTCATTTGGTGCCGTTATCTCGTCAGGCGTTAGCAATCCTTAAACAGGTACACAAACTTAGTGGCGATCGCGATTTTGTTTTCATTGGCGATCACGACCATCGCAAACCGATGAGTGAGAACACGGTGAACAAGGCCCTGCGCGTTATGGGTTATGACACCAAGGTAGAGGTTTGTGGGCATGGTTTCAGGACAATGGCCTGTAGTTCATTGATTGAGTCTGGATTGTGGTCGAGGGATGCAGTGGAACGCCAGATGAGTCATATGGAACGTAACTCAGTACGTGCAGCTTACATTCATAAGGCCGAACATCTTGATGAGCGGCGACTGATGCTGCAGTGGTGGGCTGATTTTCTGGATGTTAATCGGGAAGGGGTAGTGAGTCCGTTTGATTTTGCGAAAATTAATTCAGGGAAATAGATAAGCCTTATTGAGTATAGTATTTGCAACATACGACATAGTGTTGCTGGCGATCTATCTCCAAGAGGACCTTTGATAAAAAAATGTCAGTAAAGCAGGCATCTGAACATGAGGATGGTTGGATGTCTGCTTTAAGCTTCACTGAATAGATTAACAAATACTTAATTTCATCTATTTACATACTTCAGGAAGCATGCTTTTAATTGGCGTGTTTTTGTGCAACTGTTCCCACGAAAATAATATCATGATCTTAATATATTTTCTCGATGCCATTTTAGATAGTGATGATGCTGTGCCGAGAATGGTGGGATATTTTCAGGTAAGTTTAGTTGTGTTTTTACTTCAAAATCAAGTTCAGTGCTAATTAAGATGTGCCCATTATTACTAAATGACAGCCATCCTTGGTCAAAAAGAGCATCAATATGAGCTGCTAATATTATTCCATTATAAGGATCCAGTCGCTCATGACCATTCTGGCACGCGGCCCAAGGCTTAATATGGCTAGCCCTTAACAGAGGTTGAAAAGAAATCCCAGTTATAGGACAGGCAGGGAACAGTTTAAGACATTTTTTCCTGAATTCACCTTGTCCAAGCCTTGAAGCGATTAATCGTTCTTTCATCGTTTCATCCAGACTTTTATCTTGTTGAATAGGTAATATATCAGCCAGTTTTTGTTCTGAGGGGGTTATCGACAGCCAAGATAGAATTTTTTGTTCAATAAGTGACTCTGATAGTTTGTTCATAACAGTCTGAGCAGACAATGGGAGCTCGCCAGGAGAACCATCAGCATTCCGCCAGCCTGTGCGTACAACACTTAGCCAAGAATCAAAACGATCACGGTGGTTTTTTAGACTGTTATAAAATTCAATTCTCGTCTTACCTGCACCAAATGTTGGATAAAATAGTGATATTGCTGCTTTCCATGTGTCAACACCCAGAACTTCAGGAGGCTTTTTTTTTCCATACTTAGCCAGATACCAAGCTACTTCTAATAATCCACTTTCATATGTATTCATTTTTTTATCCTTAGCACGAAGATTCATTTTTATATCAAGCTGAACAAATTAAATCAGACTAATGATATTTGTGTTTATAAGAGAGTACAGATGATCACTAAGTACTTCTGGAATCCCTCCGCCTGTAATAAGTACTCCTGCTTCAATGTTTCTCTCCATGGCATACCCAGTTAGATTTGCGCTTGTAATAAAACAAGTATGACCATCGGCAATAATTACTTTCGCATGCACGCGACCTTCTGAAAATTCATTGTTTTTATTATTCCAGGCGTAAATATGTGCGCCAGGTATAAGCGTCTGCATCTTACCGATTATATCAATATTGATACTACCACCATGCTCTTGTGAAGATTCCAGCAACATTGTAATGGCAACGCCACGCTTTATAGCCATATTCAATTCATTCACAATACTCGACACATCATAGGCAACAAAGCTGGTAATAAATAAAGACTGTTTTGCCGCATTGATTATTTGTAGCAGCACTTGCTCTGTACGGCGAACAGATACAAAAGGTGTTGTTGGACCAGTCCATACAAGTTCAGTACTTTGCTCAGAGCTGACTTTAAAGTAAACATGGCTTGCAGCAAGAAGCATAGATGCTAGTTCATCTGAACTGACCATGGTGTTTTGCCATGCAATTGCTAGTCTCTCAATAGCGTTACTTGCCTTGGGCGTTCCTACTGCACCTGGCAGTACCAGCAGAGCCTTGCAGGCTTCAGTCCGTCGAATTCGGCCAGCGATCGCTTGTATCTTTTCAGAAGAAACCAGACAAACTAGCTCGGCAACAGCATCTAAGAGTTCATCCATGTTAAAAACCCTTAAAAAATGCAGCGTGAATACGCTCAAGTGTTGGTACTAATAGCGATCGATCCAAATAGCGATTGCCTTGCTCGCAGGAGGTTTCTGCTACCAGAGTACATGCATGGCAGGCTGCGGCATGTAATGACCGATCTTTCTCCGGGTTATGTTCAGAACATAGTGGGTCAGAAGAACAGATCTTAGAACGATTTAATGCTTGTACCAGCAAGCGACCAAGATTCTCTGGTTTACCAAGATCTACAAGACCACCCAGTGTGCCATCAGAATCAGCTGCTGCTGTGTAGATCAAGATACCAGCTTGTGGACTGCCGTTTGATGTATCAGCATAGATACGTTCGCGAATACTTGCTGCGTTGTATCCACATTCCAGGGCTAGTTCACGGATCAACAAATGAGATAGGGTATGCAGCATGGCATATCGGATACCTGGGTAATCTTCATTCGGATCGAGATTACGAGAGTTACGCCAACCGGTATGACCACCACGAAGCATCTCGTCTACTTGCTTGACGGCATCCAGTGATTCCCAAGCTACAAGAGCCTTTTCATTGAATTGGATGAAGATACCTTCCCCATGCACCTGGTTCGCTGGCACCCATTCAGGTTTATTGCGTGCCAAGCTAGCCATCTGAGGACGTTCATTTATCTCTCCAGATCCTTCTGGTGCCTCTACTCGAGTAAAACCAAGCAGAGCATTGACCTCTCGTAGTCGCTCAAGTAGTAATACACGGCTGATGTACGGTATGAATTGTGCTGGTGTTCCGATCTTCTTACTCATGAAGTGTGGATAATCCGTGGGAGGATTGGCCTCCGTCAGTACTTCCCATTCAGGACCTTTGATATCGGCTTCACCGACAAATTCGCTATCGCCACCAGAACGATGCATTTCGATGGCTGACCAGATGTCTGACACGCTATATTTGTCGATTCCAGGGAGACCACCAGTTAGCTTGAGTGTTTGCACAACGATGGGAACCATGACTTCAGCTGTAATTGTTTCAAATAACGGCCATCCGTCTTGAATCAACTGACTGAGAGGATTCTTTGATTGGGGTATGGCCAATGCAGAAAGTGTGATCGGAAACCAGCTGTTTGTGGCTCCTAACAGTACTGCCCGTGGTTCTTCACCGCAGTCAATATCGAATTGATCCAAATGTGGGTGTCGACCTCGGCAAGCTGGGAGATTTTCTTTACCTGCTTTGCCGAAGGCATGGGCCATGCTTCGTGACGCCTCACAGCTATCACACCGTACCCACAGGTTTTCGGTTTGTAAGGATGCACCGCTCTCAAAGAAGCGCAGTGTCCCTTTGCATGTACTATTGCCACCATGGACAAAGTAGTGCCATGGAAAATCATCTAGGTGACCGTCACGACAGGCTAGCAGAAAACGTGCAGGAACGGCATCAGCATCCTTAGCTGGTAGATTCCCTTTAGAACCTGTACAACCTTTGTGAACAAAGCGAGTTCGTTCGGCTCTGAATCGATCCTCTTTGATCTCAAGCAGACCATCATCAAAGGGCGATAGCAAGCCACACTTTACACAGCGCATCCAGCGGGGAAATGGTCGAACAGGTACACCTATGTTGGCCTCGGCTGACCAAGGGTCAACGAGCTCGCTTTTCTGAAAGGGTGGCATTCGCAAATTTTCGACTTGTGGGCCTAATACCTTTCGCACAGCAGCAAGAAGCCGGGCCTCTTGAATTGGCTGGCAACGCTCTCGCTCCCACCGGTCAATACCTAGTGTCACTACAGATAGGCTTGGTAGATCGATTAGCGCGCCAGGTCCATAAGTCCATAGCAACTGGCTAGGGCGTACTTCGCCGACTGGAGTTTTGTTATTGATGATCATATTCAATCCTCGTCTTTCGTTGCAGGACGAGGTTTCCAATCGTGATCGTCCTTGATAAATTTGGTGTCCATAATCAGACGTACACCAGACTCAACTTCTCGCATTGACATAGGTACAGTCCAGTTGTCCCACGCTTGAAGCCCTGGTGATTTGATCAACGCCACAGTCTTGTCTTTTTCGGGTCCTCTCTTTTCATATCCCAAAATTCGTCCGCCTTTACTGGCCTCCTTGGCCCATTCGTCGGCACGCTCTTTCAGTTCATTTTCAGCTAACAACTTACGTGCATTATCTTCTGCTACATTGCCTGCACGAGTCGCTAAAACTTCAATTGCATGAGCGAGTTCACTCTGGTTTGACATATCCAATTTACCCGCACCTTCATTCGGGCTGAACTCGTTATTCTTCAGACGCATAAGGCTTAGCAACGACCCTGTCAAACCACGATCCATTGCACGTGGAGAGAATGGTGTTACCGATTGTGCCTCAACATGCTTGTAGAAGGTGGCGTGGTAATGTTCGAATGTTTCGTAGTGAGAGAGGTCACGCGGTCGGGCCCACGTAAGTACGGTGCAAACTAGGCCGGGGAATGAACGTCCAACACGACTGGTAGCCTGAATATACTCGGCCGTTCCCTTAGGTTGTCCATTCACTGCCATCAGGCCGAGTCTATTCACATCAACTCCCACTGACAGCATATTGGTCGCCAGCACTACATCAATAGCGCGAGTATCACCCTCCTGCCATTTCGTTACGTATTTACCTGCAGAGTTATCAAACTCGGCCTTAAACTTGACCTCAAGATTGTCGAGGTACTTTGGGATATCCTGGCTGGATACACGAGAAGTCAATTCGCGGATGTTGTTGACACTACGTTGTGCCAATGCAGGCCGTTCCACCATGCTCATTTGCACGCGATAGGAACGTGTCTGCACATCATCTTCTGCCAATCGCTTCATTCCACCTAGTTCACGCAGAGAGTTGAAGTAGCCGACCATAGTCATATAAGGATCAGCAGGTTCACCGAAGTGGTCAAATAGTTCCTGTGCCGCGGTTAAGAAAGCGGTATAGACACGAATAAGCATTGCTGGGCGCGAGCTACCGGGTGAGCAGACTCCCAGATAACGTCGCCCAAATTTATCCTTAATGTGGCGTTGAACTGAGAAGAAGTTATCTTCCACATCTAGTCCATGTGGCGGGAATACCGAAACTTGACGCATAAATACATTATTTACTTGTTCTTTGGCTTTGCGCACCGTCGCCGTTGAGGCGATGATTTTCGGTTTGACCGTTTTTCCGTTGAGCGTCCAGCTACACAGCTCATCGACGGCGGTTTCATACAAACCTACCATGGTACCCAGTGGCCCACTTATTAGGTGGAACTCATCCTGGATTATTAAATCAGGTGGTCGGATGGGGGGGATGGCCTTCACTTTAGCTGAAGGTTGTCCTTTGAATGCTTGGTGGTTTCCAGTGCAATTGGCCCCTGGCCAGAGTAAACCGTGCCGCTCACATTCTTTTTCAACTTGGCCAAAAAGAGTCCGCACTTGGCCACGCCATGCCATCATGGCGAACTTATCCACTGTGGCAATCATCATTGTAGGAGGACGATGGTAGATTTCTTCATCAACCACTAGTACTGGTATTCCAGGGTGTAGTTGCTTGCTGGACTTTCCCTTGGAAAATTCGCAGCGTCCTTTTTTGTCACCACAATAGATAAACGTTCGGCCGCCAGCTTTATCCTTTTTAACTTCGACATCTTGCCCAGGAATGATTTCGGTACCACACCATGGACAGCTGGTCAGTTGGACGGGTGAGGCTGTTCCCGCATTATAACTACCTGGGTTACGTGTTTTTTCGATAGCATTATGGCTATCTTCAGTCGTTCCCGGAGTCACTTTATTACCGACCCATAGGCCAATAGTAAATGGCTCCGTTCCGAGGGATTTATCACCCTTATTTAGTGCCTGGCGTCGCAGCACTTCCATTGCACAAATAAGTGCTGTAGCACGCTGGAACTGTTGAAGTGTCAGCAAACGAAGGGTGTAACGCATTATCACAGTCAAACCACGTGAGCTATCGTACCCGCCTAGATTGCCCTGCATACGTCGAATGGCCATGGTGAAGGCGGCTACACCCAGATAGGCTTCAGTTTTACCACCCCCGGTAGGAAACCACAGCAGGTCCGCATAAGCCTCAATAGGTTTGACACGGTCTGGGTGACACGGATCCGCCAGGGATGGAATCGACAGCAACAGAAAAGCTAACTGGAATGGACGCCAGCTGCGGTTCTTCAGAGCATCGAACTTATCTAGGGTAACGTCCTCGCCTCGGCGCATGGCAAGTGCATACAAGCTGCGTATGCGCTGCGTGGCCATCGCTTGGTTGGCGAAACGGAAGGCCGCCAGAGCATTCTCATTATGCTTAAGTGTATTGATACCTTGTTGCAGGCGGGTATGGATCTCCTGACAACGATCTAAGGCCGCTTGGGCTTGGGTTTTGAAGCCCTTGGCCTTGCTGCTTACACTCAAGTTCTGTTCATCAATCCAAGTAGCGTAGTCTTTAGTTAGCACACTCAAGGCATCAACTAATGGGTCAATGTCCAAAGTGGCTAGTCGTTGCATATCAAGCAGACCACTACTGACCATTTCTCGCATAGCTGGACGATCGGATAGCTCAAGCCCAGGAGTCTCAGTTGCCTGAACCTCGTACTGTGGCATCACTGTGGTACGCACTTCGGTGGCTAATGTGACGTCATCCGCTATTTCTGCATGAACTGCAATTCCATGACCCACGGCGAACTCGACACGGTCTCGGTAGATCATCTCAAGTGCTTCGCGCTCTGGGTCCATACCATCTGCATCTAGTACCGGTCTGCGCCTGAAAATGGCAGGCTTGGCAGCATCTTTCTCTGCTCGAACGATCAACTCTGGTTGAAACACCCATGCCGTATCACGGTTTGTATCCGGTTCTTCCTGCGCATTAACGAGGAAGAGTGTAATCAGTCGATCACCATTCTCATTTTTGGCTCTAATAGAACCCTGCACTCTAACTTCTGGGGAAGTACTATCCGGAGCATTGTGTGAAATCGAGCCTTCGATCAGGGGGAGTACGATCTTGCCGCCACAAGGAATGCGTTTCCACACCTTAGCTTTTTGCCCATTGGACTTAAAGAATTGATGTTCATCATTTGGCACACGCTCATACCGTCCCCAACGCGCTTCGATCTCGACCCGATCGACGTCGCCATCCACGCAGAAAGTCATGCCGAGGCTACTGGGCACCAATGACTGATTGCTGGCGGCATCAATCTCTTCTGCCGTGTCGGTTTCGCCGCTACCAAGGACTGAGGGAGAGTTCACCTTTGCAGTCTTCGCTTTGACGATCAGGTCTGGCTCTTCATCTTCAATATCTTCAGCATCAACAGGAAACTCTTGTCCTCTTTCGGCTGCTTCACGTGGGGCGAGTTTGCCAACTAGGTAGCGGTCGCGTACACCCATATCGACGATGAGCTCATTAGGGCCACCAGCAGGGCCAAGTAAGTCGTCCATCACAGCCAGTTGCAGCAGTTCGCGGATGTAAGTTTGATCCTCGATCTTTGGTATGTCTGCAATGGTTATGTGGAACTCTTTAGGCAAGGTCTCAATGAAGTCAGTCCATTGGATTCGACTCACTCTGTCTTTTGGTGGAAATGTGAATGGGGTTATGCCGATCGAAACCACCGGCTTAACCTGCAACATTCGATCGAAAAAGATAGTCGTGGTTTCAAGATCAGAACGTATCCGTAGGATTCGTCCAATCCGCGTGATATTACCTGTACTATCTATGACTAAGATCCAATCATTATCGGAGATAGCTTGGTGCAGCGAAAGCCCGCCTTTTAATCGTAATATGTAAAATGCCAGTACGGAATCTGCAGCAAGGCCATGATCAATTGCGATCCAGGCATTGGGCGATTTGGTTGGTTTATCATTTGTCATTATTTCCCTCCATATCCCTATCGTTTTCGGCTTTACGTGCTGAATTCCACCAAGTGTTGAATATAAACCTCAGGCCTAGCGTTGTTTAAGCATGAGATATCCTTGTCAAAATAAAATCTAAGATGAAGCTGTAATCTAAGTCCTTCCATTGCGGTAGATTACTTTGGTCGTGTGCTTAATGACTTGGGTTTAGCTTTTTTATCGTGCAAGCCAGCAGCAACTTCCTCTTGGTAGCGTACACGATTAAGTTCTGACAACCTTTGTAACACTTCGATACGAGCAGCCTCTGAGATAGTGAATCGAACCCTGTCATTTTCGGGCTGATATGGAACTTCGTGGAAATCATGGCCAAGATCAAGGTCATTCCAACCGTAGGCGTTGGCGACCTCAATATCGATTTCACGTTGCAACGCGCGGAGATTTTCGATGTGTGGATTTCGTTCACTATTGTTGTGGAGGCGGTTGTATATCTCCGTGATACCCATGTTTTTATCCAGACAAACAGCAGCACGAGCATCCGCAAATTCTTTGGCTATAGTTTCCAGATTTTTTAGTGAGACATTAGGAAATGGTAAAGTCTCAAGTGCATCACTCGGCGTGTATCTTAATCGGCTTTCGAGACGAGAGGAGTTCTTGCGTACCCATACCTCGTGAATCTGACTGAATAAAAGTCCCAGAAAAGCAAATGAATCCGAACGGAAAATGACCATGCTGTCGGACCACACATAATTTGAAGGAGTCACTGCTGGAGCTAGGAACTTAGATACTCGCGACAGGCAAAAAACCCTTTCTATCCGACAAGAATCAGGAGCCCAGCCCTTCGGGTGGAGGCTGAAATGGTAGCCTCGGCCTATGGCATGGTAGAATGCAGGACGTTTGTCTGCGTAGTGCCACCAACGTTCAGGAAGGGGGTTTCGGAGTACATATTTACCATCTTCATTGCGACGCTGGCGTTCCGGTTTTACTCGTGTTTCAATCCATTGCCAAGGTAATTCGTAACTTCGTGCTCGCTCCTCTGGCCAATCCCAAAAGTTGATCACCCAGCGACTTGGTCGCTGCTCAGGCTCTGAATTGAGATCTTCACCATTAATGTAGGGGAAAATGACGTCGGCATTTCTTGGATCGGCATCCAGCATTTTCTCTGCTTCATCTGGTGTAAGCACGAAGCCCATACCGAGTACGTAGGAGCCAATGAATGCTTTACCTTCATTGCTTTTCAACCGCTTTGGGCTCCAATCTTCACGAGCAGACAAGAAAGCTGAAATAAAGGGGACAGCTCTTCCAAGTAATTTGCGAGCACCATTCCATTCCCCTTTATGGACATGCACACGACTGGTCATTACCGCTGCCTTTCCTGGCCATGATTCATTTGGGTATGCTGCATGAATGACAGCCCCAGAGCTAACCATAGGCTCAATTCCGACTTGGCGAGTATCACCTTCTGAGATGGTATTGACCGCAAGCAGCCCAAAACCTCCTTCTTTACGTAAAATACTCCAAGCTCGCAAGAAGAAATAGGCGACCAGATCTGCCGAGCCTCGTCGCCCCTCAGCTATATGATCAACGAGCCAGTTGCGAAAAGTGGTTCCTAATACCCCAGAGATGCGCTTTCCACCTAAAAAGGGCGGATTGCCTATAATACTGTCGAATCCGCCGCGTTCATGTGTGAATACTTCCGGAAACTCTAATGGCCAATGGAAAGGTTTACGAGACAGCTTACCGGTGGGAAAATCAGTAGAAAAAGCAGTGATTGCCCTTTGCTGCATTAACACTAATTGTTCATTATCACCTGCCATAGCTTGCTCGGCTTGGATGGCAAGAGATGCTAAAGCTGTTTCCAATGCTACGGAATTGCCGCCCGCTGAAAAAACTTCCCCAATAAACGCGTCTGCAATACATTCCGGCACATAAAGTCTGCCTCGTGCATTGACATTCAGCTGTGCCATAAATTCTACATCGTGCACATCGCGGATAGGTGTCTCACGTAATTGCTGACGCAGCGCAATGGCTTCGTGTACGGCCTGCTTGATATCTTTACCAAACAGACGCAGCTGTCCTTGAGTTGCAGGACTCATCGAAAGCTGAGTAAGTTGATCCATCCGATGGATGCCTAGCAAACTGTCACCGCAACGTAAATTGTGGTCAAGAAACCCAAATGGTCGGTCCTTAGCTAACGTTACTAGCCAGATAGAAAGCTTTGCAAGCTCAACTGCCAGTGGATTCAAGTCGACACCATACAGGCAGCGTTCGGCGATAAGTCGGCGGGCGATGACAATGCGAGCATCGGTATCGCGTGGCAATATCTCTTTGGCGTCAGGAATCTCCAGTACATCGCCGTCCACACTCACCGTTTTTCCTGACTCTTCGGTCAGCGACCAAGCCTCGACGAGACAATCTGCCAACCAGCGGCAGGCTTGTACCAGAAAAGCACCTGAGCCCATAGCAGGGTCGCAGATCTTAAGATCGAGCAGTTCGAAGGGGGATTTAAGTTTCCATGTTTCACGTGGAGTACCTTCCACTGCTCCGATATAGACCATCGGTGTTAGAGTTTCAGTAACGATGGTTTCGGTGAGCGATTTTGGTGTGTAGTGAGTGCCAGTCTCGCGTCGGTTAGAACCGTTGGTGACAATGAAAGCCCCGGCAGGATAGACCAGCGGATAGCCCCAAGGATCGGTTCGAAGTAGGTGAACGTAGGGCTTGATCCGGTCGCGTAGTTGTATGTCACCTTGACAAGTTGTCAAGAGGCGATCGGATAAGGTGTCATCGACAGCTTTACCCAGATCTTTCCGCACCCGGCTGGCAGAACTGCCGGAGCGTTCTTGCAACAACTTAGCTAATTGTTCGGCACCATTAGTGTTTGTTGCATCTAACTCGGCCAGTGTAACCCATGGATACTGTGAATTCTTGGAGGCATCCAGTTCCAGTGTGACTTCATCGGTACGCCTTACGGTGCGTTCCAATAGACCTTCATACACGTAACCGATTTGTTCGACGTCAAGTGCGCGATATGAGAGTGTTCGTCCCTGGAATTGCTGGATAGCCTCTAGCAACAACAAAACTGTGCGGTTATCAATCGGTAGTGGCTTGGCTGTATCTGTCCGCCAGCTGGAACCTTTAGCCCGTCCTTCCAGAAAAGGAAAATGATCAGGATCGAACAGTGAGCTACCCAGTGCAGGCAGACGAAGACTCTCGTGCTCCACTCCGCAGAAAACAGCACGGAAGATTGCCAACAGGCGCGACCATGCGTCCCAGCGTCGTTCTAGGATTTCTTCGGGTACCTTGCGTAACTGCATACGTAAGGTGGAAAGTGCATAGTTGGCTTCGTATCGCTCATCGCCTAAAAGAAGCAGGCCGCGCTCCTCTGCCGAGAGCAGAAACACCAAGCGCATCATCACTGTCAGAGCCGCTTCATAGAGTTCGGATTCTTTTACGTTGTACAGTAGTTCACGGTTGCGATCCTGATCTGCTTTATCAAGGGACTGGATCAATACTTCTACAGCGCGACGTACTTGTTCACCCAGTGCATCGGTTACTTCATCCTGATATTTCAAAGAACTGTCGAACAATGCGGGTAGTTGTTCGGATTCATCAACGAAGAAACGGCGGATACCGAGCAAGTGCACGAAGGCCTGAAGTGTGATGGGCTCTTGGTTCCAGAGTCGAGCATACCAGCTAGCGAAGCTGGTGACAGCGCCCACAGGGGCATCTACCAGCATCCAGCGTTCGCCATTGGTCACCAAACCAAGGCGACACTCCTTGGATCGGCACAGCTGAACCATACGTTCCGTGGGTGTAGCGGCCCATCCGTCTATTTTCAAAGTTGCGTCAAGATCGATATCTTGCGCATAGGTCTGAATGAGCATCAAAGGCTTGTTCGCGCATTGCTCGTCGACAATTGCTAGATTTGGTGACAGAGCTACACCATGGTCAGGGAGAAAAGTGTTCAAGTTGGCGGCGCACCAGTCTGCGCCCTTCAGTACATCGCCCTTCCCATCCTCATCAAACTCAAGGCCACGTGAAAGAACTTCTTCAATCCACGCGAAATGCAATTTGTTGAACTGAGGATCTTCTTGTTCCAGTGCTTCTCGCCACTCATCGTAAGCTTGGCGTAGTCGTTTGCGCTTAGCAGCGTCTAGCTCTTCCAGCCCTTGCGGGAATGCATCTTTTAGTACTGGTACTGCAAGGAAGGGGCCTGAAATGTCGATTAGCGAGAGCCAATCATCGTGTATGCTGGCCATACTCATGCTTCCCCCCTCTGAACAGTAGATTCAGGTACTAGGAAGGTAACAGCAACAGGAAAAGTACGATCGTCGAGTTTAGCGTAGCGAGTTTCGATGGCTTGGATCTCCTGTTCACGCTCTTCAGGAATACGTGAAAGGCGAGCTTTCAGAGCTGCGGTGTCACGTTTGAGCTGGGTTCGTTCATCCTCTGAGAACAGTGAAAATTGCTCAGGTTGTTGATCTTTTTTTAATTCGATACAGATGGTTTTTTCAAGTTCATCAAGCACTGTGCTAATGTCCGTCAATTCTCGATTCTTACTGAGCTGAAGAGTATTACTCAAATCTTTGAGCCGGTCTTTTGACCTAGCGTTCACTGACTGTAGAATAGCGTGTTGTGCACGCTCAAAACGAATACGGATGTCATCAAATAGTGAGTCAGAAGCTGTCATTGGCTTACTATTATCTAGCCATAGCTGAACTTTATTGACCCCTTCTTCACGGCGGAAGGATTTATCCCCAAGATAACCTCCAGCTGTTGTCAACTCTTCGTGGAGGCGATGGTAATTGCCTCCGGTGATAACCAGCCTTGAACTAACTACTACGGCAAGGCCATCAATTAGTGTGTCGGGCACCGAACGTACAGTAACACGATGCAACTTCTTCACGTCATCGCGAGCCCATACTTCTGCTCGTAACAGACGTAGGCACATCTGTACCAGTCGATGATTCAAATGAACGAGTACGACATCGTCACGTCCTCTCGCCACGGTATGGTCAAAGGTGATCGGGCGAGTTTGTAGAGTATAGGGATGGCGTAGCCCCTCCAGGCAACGAGCCCAGGATCCTGACAATGCTGGCATTTTGAATGTTGAACCAGCTGGAGCATCCGGAAGAGCAAACGGCTCCAAATGTGGTCGGCCTGCCAAAGAAAGTCCCGTATTTACAGCCATGAGGATATGTTCTGGCGTTAGATGGAAATCGTTTTGAGTGGATAGTAGCCGGTCATGTAACCGGGCTATCCGCTCTTTCAGTTCACGATCGGCGCTTACGAATCGTTTAGTTTTGGCAATCCGAGCTTCTGCAATACGAGTATCAAAATCCCTGATAGATCCTTCAATCAGCTTCGACATCTGTGGCGCGATAACCGGATTGACACTACCCATGTCTGATCGCATAGATTCGAGTTTACGTAGAGCTCGGAGGATGTCCCCACTATGGCCTCCAATGCTAGCTTGGCTATTTTCATCGCCATCGACAGGATGCCAGATCAACACCTCTTTCTGGCGTTGACCATGACGGTCAATACGACCATTGCGCTGTTCCATGACATTGGGATTGTAGGGGATCTCAAGATGGATTAAGCAGTTACAGTGGTTCTGCAGATCGATACCTTCAGATGCTGCATCGGTAGCAAGAAGAATACGAACGGCAGAGTCTTTGGGAGCGGTCTGGAAGGCTGCTTTTACTTTCTCACGTTCGTCCTGCGCTATACCACCATGTAGGATCGCAAGGCGCTCCCCACCAAATCCATGGCTGGCTAGGACCTCATGTATCCACTGGAGGGTAGTGCGATATTCAGTGAACAGAATTACCCGATGTTCGTTCCAATGACCGTTTGTTTTCAGATTGGTATCAAGCCAGCTGAGCACGGCTTTAGCTTTGGAATCGACTTGGTTTCTGGCTATCTGCGCCCATTTACGTAGTTCACTCAGCATTTGTTGCTGGTCGGTCGTGAGCGGCTGAGCTCGACATGAAGCTTCTTCAACAGCCTCAGATTGCGCGTTCTCTACCTCTTGGTCGTTAGCGTAATCTTCATCAACACGAAGAATAGCTTTGCGCAAGATGCGATCGTCCATCGGACTATTATCACTACGTATGTTTCCATAAGTCAGACTAGCGATGTGTTTTTCGAGTGTTGATGCGAAGGCCGCAGGGGAGGAAAAGAGCCGTTTTTTTAGTAGCTGATTCACGAAAGCAGTCCCGAATGTGCTACCGGTTTTCTCTGCACCTAGTTCTCGGCTCTTGCAGTAGTCATTGAGTTTTGAGTGAATTTCGCGTTCTTTGGCAGTGTATAAGATCGGTAAGGCTTCAAGCTTACGTTGGGCGTAAAGTAGATTGCCGTCAGCATCGACGAGATCGCTCTTGAGGCGACGAATCATTACTTGATTGAGCTGCTTATCGTCCGGGAGTATATTTCTGGCGAAACGTTGGTCATCCAGAAGTTCGAGCAGTGAGGTGAAGGATTCGGTATAGCCATTATGTGGCGTAGCGGTCAGAAATAACCTGTGCTGGAAGTGAGGACTGATTGAACGGATGAAGCGCGTTCTCTGACTCTCTAATGCGTAGTTTGCCCCAGCAGCCGGTGCGATATTATGTGCTTCGTCAATGACCAATAGATCGAACTTGCGTGGGTAGCTGCTATACAAGGGCAACACATCGCGCATAGCTCTCAAGCCTTCGCCACTTTTGGCCCAATCCATGGATGTGATCAGTCGAGAATGTGATGTCCACGGGTTGGCATGGATCCCGCGTTCTCGGCGTAATTGCTTGATGTAGCGAGTGTCGACGATTTGAAATTCCAGTCCAAACTTTTCCTGCATCTCCATCCGCCACTTTTCCTGTAGCGACGCAGGGCAGATAATCAGGACTGTACGGGCTCGATGTCGAAGCAGCATTTCCTGAATGATTAATCCAGCCTCAATAGTCTTACCTAAACCGACATCATCGGCTATGAGGAGATTGACACGGGCCATATCAATTGCACGCACCAACGGATCGAGTTGGAAGTCTTCTATACTAACGCCACTGCGAAATGGGGCCTGCAGGAAGCCTCGGTTAGCATTAGTGGCAGCTCCCCAGCGCACTGCGTCAAGGAAAGCATTAAGAGTGCTGGAGTCGTCTTGGCCACTGATTGTGGGCAGCCCAGCTCGCTCAATAATCTGGGCACCTACCTCAATTTCCCAAATAACCTCAAGTTCTTCCCCCAAACCATCTTCATCAATAGATGACAAAGTTACTGCGTGCTGTTGAGCTGAGGCAGATAACAATTGAGATGAAGTAACTTCCACAACAATCCATTGACGCCGACGGACCTCAACCAACTGACCGGGTTCTGGAATAGTTCGCTGTACTCGGATATCAGGTGTATTAGAAATTTCCATATTGTTTCCAGACTCTAATTCAGATAACCAAATGATTAGTAAATATTTTTCATTCCACAGTGACCATATTCACATTTGCAAGATGTGAATTAATACTGCGTGCAATTGCTCGGCCAAGTTCAACTGGGACTGCATTCCCGATTAAGCGTCCTAGAATCCTTAAACTTACTGGCCCATCATGGGGAATAAATGCATAGTTACGGGGAAAACTCTGAAGAATTGCCGCTTCTCTCAGGGAGATTGCGCGGTTCTGTTCAGGATGCCCAAATCGACCATTTCCAAAACCATAGCACTGCGTTGTCATGGTTGGTGCTGGTTTGTCCCATTCCATACGGCCATAAACACTAGCGTAAGTTCTGCCACTTTCTGTTCGATGACAATCGGCAACAAGATGTTCTGGCCAGTCACGCCAGGTTCCTCCTGGTTTGGAGGCCTTAATACGCTCCAGATTCTTATCTGACAATGTGGAGGTAACATGCAGCTTATCTCCTGGAGCGGCTTCACCAGCATTTAATGCGCGCAGATGGCCTATAGCTTCTCTTACTGTTTTGGGTTTTGTACACGTTGGAGAAGACATCTTTATCTCACCATGGAGTGATGCCAATAAAACCATTCTCTTACGTGTTTGTGGGACACCGAAATGAGTGCAATCAACAATGCTAAACCATACGCTGTAGCCAATACACTTCAATGCCTCGACGAAGTCGTGGAACACTTGGTGTTTAGCCACAGTAGGAACATTTTCCATCGTGATCACGTCTGGGCGAGTACCTTCTGCTAGGCGTGCAAACTCATACAGGAGCCCCCATTTACCATCCTTACCGTCTGATTCATAACGTTGTGTATAGGTAGAAAATGGTTGACAAGGCGCACAGCCAGCGAGAATTTTGATGTCAGCATCGCCAAACAATTCATCTAATTCGGTTGTTGTTACTTTGCTTATATCCCGTTCTATGAATTTGGCATTGTTGTTTGATTCATAAGGAAATTTGCAGGCCGGATCCATGTCAATTCCTGCAACTACAGGTAAGCCTTCAAGTACAAGACCATGCGTTAATCCACCTGCACCACAAAACAAATCGACACAAGATACTTTCTTCATTTAACTCTTCTCATCTTTTCAAAGACTTAGAGATACCCATAAATTAATTACTACAAGAGTATCAAGATCTTATTTCCACTTCATTAGTATTTGCACAACGTCCAAGATGCAACCATCTGCGAGCGCCTTTAGCTTACAACTTCCATGATGAAGTATTTTATGTATAAAAATACAGCATTTTGGGGCTGCACATAAATGGTGATTTTGCTGTTACCAGAGTCTTCTATGATTCATTCAACCGATGACCAGCGATCTAGACTGAAAAGCCCCATACCAGAAGTTATTTGCTTATATGATCTCATGAACAGCTGGTAGGGTAAATGAATACTGGATACAGGTTTGGTGCCTGATCGTGGGCGTTGAACAAGATAGTGGCAGGTTGATAGTCCGCCTGCCTGATGTAGTACCCATCAACGAGGTTTATAATTGTGCGGAACGTACTTATTGGATTTCTACTGAAGGCTATTTCCCGAGCTCCACCTCAGAAAAATATGCGTTATATTCCTCAAGCATTTGTTGCTGATGAGCCAATGCTAGCACGTCATTCCACTGCTCATTTTCATAAATAAGTGCCAACTTGAGTGAGTCCACCCTGCTCTGGTTACGCTCAATGAAACGAGCCCGTTTTTCAACATAGGGTTTGTTGCCGTACTCTGAGTTGATACTGCGTGAAACTAGCCCTAAATTACCAAAACAGTCCAGTATTTCAGAGCTCACTCGGTTGGAATCAAAATGCTCAGGCTGCTGTGGGGAAACATGCTCCACTGAATTTCTGGCCGTCATTCGGAATGCCTGCCAGGCACTCCCTTTTTGAAAGCGGTAATGCTCCCAAAGAATATATTCCAGCTTGTAAAACCAGTAGTGAGAAAGTCCGGTTCCCTCATCAGCTCTCAGCACTGCCTGCATATCGCGGATCGGATAGCTATCGCACCATGGATTTAACACAAACGCACGGGTTCGTTCGATCAGTGGCTGTTCACTGCCACTGCAAAGCAAGTGATTGTCCAGATATTGCAGGTATCGGTGGGCACCTTCACCGCCATGGTTTAGTAGGTAACTAAGCAGGGGAGTTAGCCAGTAATGGGTGGTCAATTGCTGTGAGTGATAGAGCATGCTTTGTAACATAGCAAACCCGCTATCGGCATCACGGCTAGCGCGAATAAGGCTTTGGTAACCGTTCCGATTTTCATTCACTCGGAGGCGACGAATACCATGACTTTCTTCATTAGCATCATCGCTAATCCATTTGATGATATGTTTGTCAAACAGATAGCGGCAACGCCACAACAACTCAATAAAGCGACGTATCTGATTGGCTTGTTCTGATTTCTCACACTGGGCTAGCCCCGCTAGCCAATGAGTCTGGAAGATCTGTAACAGCTCTTTGTCTAGGATTTTGCTGATATCATCGCGTTGCTGATGTAACAGAAAAAGGCGTAAAACATGCTGTAAGAGCATGGAAAAGCCGATAATACTGCGTACATCATCGGCTTCATAGGCCTCGTTATTTTCAGAAGCATTGTTAGATGGCTCCGTCAGGAGTGTCTCATCATTGAGGATATCGTCTAATGAGTGGTGTCTGAGGTCTTGTTGTGTACCTAATTCCAGCAGTACGTCACGTATAACCAAGGGATCAGAGAGCATCTCCCGGTCTCGTTTAGCATCCTCGACATTATAAAGCGGGATCAGCTTTATTCCTTTAACGGTACGTAGGTTCTTTTCGACATAGGCCCCCATAAATGAGCAGGCATCCCACATCTGGCCATAGGCTTCGCGCTCAGCGCTATCTGGCAGTAACGCCAGCAAGCGAGCTTTCAAAATTTCATGGTGCTGCAGCTGCACACCGCGATTGTTGATGACCTCAAACAACTTGTTAAGGTCCGTGTTGGCCGGTACCAGGGTCAATACCAGTTGAACCCGATCACGGATGAACGTACCCAATTTGACAAGATCAATCCGGTGGGTGTCATCCGTTCTATGGGTGAAGTAACCCTCCATGACCTGCATCGCATAACTCAACGCAGCGGCCTTTTGCTCATCAGATGCAGCTCGGCCATCAAGTAAGGCTGCAAAAAAACGGCTTACCTCAGGGCGAATGGCAAACCGAATCCGCGGCTCACGACTATTTCCCAATTGGGCATAGAGAAAACAGGAAAGGGGATTTTGGCTTCGCTCACTGTTTTTCGATGATGAGAGCAGTCGCTCGATTACTACGCTAAGCAACCACAAGGTGGTAAAACGTTGCTGACCATCAATCAGATCCAACAAGGGGTGCCCAGATTCTGTCCTTCCTTGCTCAATCACCAGCGTACTACCCAAGTAAAATACATCCTTGTCGGCATTACAGGCGGAGACTAGATCATCAAGTAATACTTTGATCTGGTCACTACCCCATACATAGAGGCGTTGATAGATAGGAATATTGAAAAGTCGTTTTTCATCAATGAGTTGAGACAGTGTCATTAATTTTGATTCATATTGCATCTACTTTTCCATCCCTAGCCAACCTTTAAGTACCCAACTGTCACCCTCAGGGATACCATCAAGATTGAAATAATCCAGCAACGCATTAAGGTAACGCCCCTGAACGCCCTTAGAGAGGACGATGGAGACAGCATTCCCGTATCCCTTACTACGTTCGATTTCAGAACGCAAGAATGCCATCACCTCTTGTGGGCGATAGGCTCCACATATCTCATCAAGCAGATTGTAAGGAGCGTCACGTAAGTACTTGAGTGGTGATTCTTTAAAGATATAACTTTTCTCCAACCGTAATCCCCCCAACACCAGTTCCAAACCCACTGCAAAGGCTAATAGATGTTGATAACCAAAACGGTCGACATACATCAGAAGGGCCAAGTTAAAGAGCTCCTGCAAGTAATAGGCATTAGCACGTACCACACGCCGATAAAACTCTCGGAATGCCTCTAATTCGTGGCAGGTATTCTCTTGGTATAAAAGTGCATCAAGTAAAGAGGCATATTTTTGAGCGTAAAGGAAAAAACAGATGCCCTTATGAATGGGCTGGCGCAAGGTAAATGGTAAATTCGCCGCACTTCCACTAATTTGTAAAGGGTTCAATGCCAAGCGATAGTCATCGCTACTTTGCAATTTAAGGGAATTGGCAAATTGATTGTGATAACCCGGGTAGAGCGGGATCTCATCAATCTCACCACCACCAACACTCTGTTGTTGAAAGGCTTCCAGCAGACTATCGTGATCTTCACGCTCCATTTTCTTATTACCCCGCCAATTGCGGGCACGCCACAAATAGTACTGAAACAGCTCGGGTGCAAAATCTTGCTGTTCACAATCCTGCCGCCTAGGGCCTGCCATTTGAACATGCTCCCAACGTCGAGCACAGATTTGCTGCAATGACTCTACATGCCGTACGTTGGGCCCGTTCACAGCCCGCAGGTGATAAGCTTTGAGCAAATCAGTCGCTTTAAGTGGTACTCCGCGAAAATTCTGAGTATCAAAAAAGGTAAAAGCGAGATCTTCGCGCTCAACTGTGATCACCGTAAAACACAATTGCTCAACTATGGATGGCTCTAGAGCTGATTCACGATATTCGCTCATTAGCTTGCGTGCTACTCGCAAATTACGAGCTGAGATGGGAGAGCGGTAATGAAATTCTAACCCTTTGGGTAATTCATTGTGCAAAGTATGATACAGCACTGCTAGGGTACTGAGGCGCTGTTGGCCATCGATCACATAGCGGGCTTTTTTTTCGTCATTCCGATGCAGCAATAGGGTACCTAGATAATAGACTTTCTGCCCATTGCCGCTGTGCCTGAACTCGTCCAAATCCTCTAGCAACTGATTGACCTTGTGTCTATCCCAAACATAGGGTCGTTGGTAGTGGTCGAGCTGTAAAGTTGCCCCATTGTCGCACAAAGTGGCAAAATCCATCATGCAGACCTCGACGGGCTGCTTAATCGTCATGATTGTGGCTCCAATGGCTGCTGGGTAAAGTCACTTAGCGGTTTTTCTTTACCATATCTTGATAAATAGGAAGAAATTTCCAGCAGCTCTTTTTTTGATGTCCTCATGTCCGCTCCCTATGAAGCATTTTTACATACCCATCGTTGCATGACATTATTGAATCAAGGAATGATAATGAACATATAATTTTTTGTATTGATGTGAGCTTATCCAACATCGCTTGATATGGCGCTAACATGTAGAATTTTAGGGGGCTAATCCTTCAGTACATCCCACTTCCGACAGTAGACCCCGTCTTACACACCGGGCATTTTTTCTCACCGCGAAAATCTACGCTGCACATGACGCACTGCCAGTCACGCTTCGGCCATGTCATTCAGAACCGTCTAAAATAGGGCCTGAGTTTTGCTCTTTCCGTAATTAATCACAACGGCGGTATGTTTTGGTTTGATGTCAGCTTCGATATGTCAGACGTAAGCTTTCTAGTTGAGAGTGGTGGAATAAAAGGCGGCTTGAGTGGCGTAGATGGCAGGTATAGCGCTCGTAAGGGGGCTGAGCCGTTTTAGTACCGATCAGGCTAGCGTTGCCGCCGAGAGAGAGAAAGGATTTAGCAAACATCATCCGACTCCTGCAGGTAGACGTAAGTCGATCCTGAAGCGTAGTGACCGGATGCGTCTATGCTGAGTTGATGATCAGCCAAAGCCCATCTCGGTTAAGGTAATGGCAGAATCCTACATTCCGCCTAGATAACTGTTTTGAAGAATGGGCGAGTGGACCACCACCATTACCGCTAACATATCCTTAACTCGCACTTTTTTCCTTAGTCTGATATCCATCAGCACACGAGGACATTTTCATGATGATACATACTAGGTTATCTCAGTATGACTCAGAACATAGTTGCCCTAGGAACAGATTGGTAAACTGATTGACAACAATATCCTTTCACCTTTAATTACATGTATTAAAGATTCGATTTTGTCGGTAGTGCGATTTAATTAATTGCTAAAGCCTGCAGTTGCTGAGCTCTGAAAAGGTCATGTATGAAAAGAATATCAGTTGAATTTGGTACCACTCTTGATGTTTGCTTGAAGCTTCTGCTTTGGATCAACGCACAGCATCGACTTTTCATCATATTAGACCAAGGCCACTGATGTTCAACACCAAATTCGGGCCATTTAACGGATCTACCTGGGAAGGTCTTTGTCAGCAGGTCTTTAAGCGGAAGTATCAAGCTGAATGCTATCAGCAGATGCCAGCATCTCCAGGAGACTACGGCATAGAGGGCTACACCTCAGACACTGGGTGGGCATTTCAGTGCTATTGTCCTGAGAAGCACTACGAACGCACTGAGTTGTATGATAAGCAGCGCGACAAAATTACTACTGACCTTAGAAAGCTGAAAGATTACGCGCAGGAGCTTCAAACACGACTGGGAAGCACGAAGATTTCTCGATGGGTGTTTGTCACCCCCGAGATAGATCGTAATGCGCTCCTTGCACATGCAAAGGCCAAGGAAGCGGAAGTCCGTGCTTGGAAACTGCCCATCATAACCGATGACTTCACAGTATTGCTCCACGATGGCGATCACTATTTGGTCGAAATTAATGAGGTACGTGCTGCCTGTGGAGAGGCTTTGGTCTTCGACGACACAGCACCAGTCCTAGCTGCCTTAACTGGTCAGCAAGAACAGTACGAGATAAACGTTCATCGTAAGTCAGGCTATCGACTCGCCGAAAAGGCTCAGGTGCCGGACTTTCAGACTCGCGTACAAATGCTTAGTCAGCGCACCATTGAGCAGTTCCTTGAGGCTGAAGGATATTTCCGCCGTGTCGCATCAGCGTCACCAATGACACATGTGCGACTTATTCGCCTTATCAACGAGTACGAACAATACGTCATTGAAACTTCAGCTACTTGGTCTGGAACCGCAGAAGAGTTGACTATCCAAGTTCGTGATGGATTGGCAAAGATTATTTCCGACGAACTCGCACCTGAGTTTGATAAGGCCAACACTTTGAAAGTGGCAAGATACATGACCGCTCGGTGGTTGGCAGTCTGCGAGTTGGACTATGGTTGAGGTCAAGGAGCGAAAACGGCTTCGCTTCGAACGGCGACCGTCACCAGTATTAGCTGAACATAGGCCTATGTATAAGATTGGGCAAGTGTTGCTTATCCTGTCTCTGGCTTCTCGCGGAGGGAAGTCAAGTTTACCGCGCCTGCAACTATTCAACTGGGCTATGAAGTCGACCAAACGCCAGCAACAGTTGGTCTTAGCTGTTGAAGAGAAAATCTTGCAAGTTCCCGCATGGGGTTTCGATCCTGCATTAGCTATTGCTGTTCGACTTGCCATTGCGGAAGGCTTAATCATTGAAAACTCCTCTGGCTATGAGATTTCGACGGCTGGGAAAGTTTTTACCAAAGAAATATTGAAAGACTCCAATTTGTTCGGACGCGAGCGTTCGTTTCTATCTGATATCGGAAAAGGGCTGACAGAGAAAATGATCGAAGCAACTGCTAGTGGCTGGGAGGCACAGTGATCATTCGTGGCGTAAAATTCAGGGCTACCACTAATGAAGGGGAATATGGGTTTAGTTTCAAATTTGCGCGGACCCTGACCATCATCCGGGCCAAGAATTCAAGCGGGAAAAGCACATTATTCAACAGCTTGCTCTACGGTCTAGGCATGGAAGAACTTGTTGGGGGTAAAAATGAAAAGTCCCTTCCTTACGCCCTCAAGGAGTATATCGAATACAATGATCGTCGAATCCTAATCACAGCTTCGGAGATGATGCTTGAAATAGAGAGTCGCTCTGGAGAAATAGTTACGCTTCGACGTGCAATCAGGGATGCGGTGAGGGACCCTAGGCTCATTGAGGTATTTGCGGGAGCTCATTTAACTGAAAAAAAAGCATTTGGCGAAGCCAGGCCTACCTACGTGCACGATGGCGGTGGTGCTAAACGGCCCGAGGGTTTCCATCTTTTTCTTGAGCGTTTCTTGAATTTGAGTTTGCCGAGAGTGCCAACTACGAACGGTGGTGAGGCAAAGCTGTACCTACAGGTGGTTTTTGCAGCTTTAGCCGTGGAGCAGAAGCGAGGATGGACAGACTATATCGCGAACATTCCGTTTTTTGGCATTCGTGATGCGCGAACCAGAGTGGTTGAGTTCTTGCTTGGTTTGGATGTATTCGAGACGAACGCTACACGCAATCGGCTCAACGTCGAATCGGTTAAGATTGATGCTGACTGGCGCAAGCTTTATTCGGAGTTGCTACAGGAAACGAGTCCGCTTGGAACAGAAATCTATGGCGTTTCCTCAATCCCTTCGGCTCTCTTCAAAGAGGATGAGGCAAGCATCAGAAAACTGGCTGGCAATTCATCTGTTCCATTGAACGAGTACATCAGCCAACTACGATCCGAGTACGCTACCTTGCAGAAACAGGCTGAGCAGTATCATAAGACCTCTGGGGTCGAGGCGATTCATAGCGTTACAGTTGCTATGGACGAACTGCAGGAACTTGTTATGTTGCATGAGCGTGCTACAACCTTCTACGCGGAGCAGCGAAGATCCCTGAAGGATTACGAGAATCTGCTCGTCGAGGCTAACGAGGACCTGGGACGGAACAAGACAGCAGCGAAGCTCCGTGACTTGGGTGCGAAGTACGATGTGGCGACCGCTATTGGTAAGTGTCCTACATGCAATCAGCCGGTTGAGGACACACTTTTGGCCGGGGCCGTGACTGGTCCCCAAATGGACTTAGCGGCCAATATCACCTATTTGGAGAGCCAACGTCGTATGCTTATACGTCAGATTGCTGGCTTGAAGAGTGGTTTGCAGGCGACTGACCTTCGAGTAATTGAGTTGGCTGCTCGTATAGCTAGCAAGCGTGACCTACTCGTCGCAATGCGCGGTGATATAACATCTGGAGCATCGGAGTCGAAGGCAATTGTGCGTCGGCAGGTTCAGATTGAAGTTGAGGTAGAAGCGCTTGAGAAGCTCCAGATCACATCTATGGAGCTGTTAGCAAAATTCAGGCTGATTGCAGAGCGCATGAGCGTCAATCAGGCGACAAGAAGAGGCATGCCAAAAGAAAACTATAGCGAGGCAGACATCGAGCGAATCCGCCGCTTCCAATTAAATTTCAGAGCAAATGCTGGATCGTTTGGCTACGAAAGTGCTCCGATTAGAGAGATCGAAATCAGTAAGGACACGCTCATTCCATGCCTAGCCCAGATGGCATTAAGGGAGATACGGACTGACATTAAATCGGACTCTAGCGCCAGTGACTTTGTTCGCCTCATCTGGAGTTACTTGCTTGCCTTGTATCAGACCTCGACCATACCCTCATCCCTCGGAAATCATCCTGGCCTGTTGATGTTTGACGAGCCAGGACAACATTCAATGGCGGTTGGCAGTCAGCATGCTCTTCTCAAGCAACTAGCGAACGAAGCAAGCTTGCAGAGCATCGTCGCCGCCTCTTTCGATGAGTCGGAAGAAGTGTTCCGTCAGGCAACACAAGGCGTCCAATACACTCTCATCGAATGGGATGGCAAACTTTTGCAGCCCCAGTAAATGTGATAATCCTTTTTTCATCAGTGCCCATCATTCAGCCTTAACACCACATAGAAAACCCAATCTTTTGATTAGATTGGGTTATTCTTATCATTTTTTCAGTATGCCGTTTGCTGTTGATTAGAGTGTTACCTAACTGAATCATATTGGGTGGGTTAAATGTATTTTTCGTTGCTGACTCTGTTCCACTCGATCACTCGCTTACGCCAATGAATGTCGATGGCTTGGGTGAAATCGGGTCGAACCAGCTTAGCGCGAGCTTCGCACCACTCTGCTGATTCTCGGCGGACCACAATACCCTCCAGTGGTCCTTTTCGATAATGACTTTGCTGCGTAATGACTAATTGCTTAAGTGAATCTAGGGAAGTTTTTATTTTGAGCAATTGCGGAACAGTAACCAAACCCGTGCTAGTGGCTAATGCATTACGGCGAGAGGTACTCCAGAAACGCCCCATAGCACGGTCATACACATCAAAGATCAGGAACCAATCAGGCAGTGCTACATAATCCAGAGAATGGCGCGCAGCGCACCATTCTCCGAACAAAATTATGTTTGGTGTAAGCATTGAGTATAGTGAGTCAGCATGCTGTACCAACCAGGATGGTAAGCGGGCAAATTGTCCAGTATGGGGCCCCGACAGATATTGACCTCTATTTTGGACTACTAAATTACCATTTGCGTCAAGCGACAAGCCAACATTTGCACCATCCAATTTTTCCTCTACCACAACTTCACCCGAAAGTAAGGATGCCACCTCACCGTGCGAAAGCACCTTATCATCGCGTGGTGAGCTATTACCCAGCCAAGCAAGGTGTGGGGTATGAGGAAAACGAAAGAATTTAGTAGTCATTAAGAAGCAACCTTTGAGCTATACCATTCATCGGGCAATAGTCTATGAAAACAAAGACCTATTCCTCTTAGTTGTTCTTCTGCTATGAACCAGTCAGTTTCTGCCCCATATACAATTGGTGGCACTTGGTCGAAAAGAATCTGTGCAGCCAGTGCACAAGCAGCCCATTTTCTATCCTCTCGATCTGATACCAGTGCTTCGTGCACAGGATCAAGCACAGCAATGTGCTCACCGTTTGCCTCAATCGAATTGATAGGTACATAAACGACCTGATTTCTATCTAACTTGTATTGCAAAACTTGCATGCCATATTCTTGCTCAAGAAAGTTGTAAGGCATGTTTCGTTCGTATTCGTCTCGTACTAGCCCTTCTTCATCTAGGACAATACTCTGCTCAGACTGTTCAAAAGAAGAAAGCCAGTCGTAAATCATTTCGCGCAGCTCAATCTCACTCGGCATGGCTCTCACTGCTTGATTTGACAACTCAGAGACAGCACTTGCTGCGAGCATAACATTGGTATCAACTAGGTACATTACCATCCCTCGCTCTTAATTCCTTTGCACGCTTAATGGCCAAGGCTGTCTGCTCTCTTGTCTCCCCCAGAGCATCTCCGAAGAAACCTTCTGGCCAGTTTTTCACACGGCCAAAATCATCCAGCACTAAAGACCGCAGTTGTGCAGCTTTGCCTTCACGCTCAACAAAATACATTGCAGAATCTTGAGGGGTGATAAGTTGCTTAGCGATCAGTGTTTGCATCCGTCGGAACAGGTGCTCAGAGTGCGTTTCGACGATGAACTGAACATTTCGCTGCTTGCTGATCTCTACAAACAGCTCAGCTAACACAGACTGTGCAAGCGGATGCAGATGTATCTCAGGCTCTTCAAGGATAATTGTGCTGCCACTTTGTGCGAAATAGGCGATTATCAAGACAGGTAAGACTTGTGAAATTCCGATACCCACATCACGCAAATTTGCTTCTACACCATCACGGTGTACCACTAATTCATAGCGTGTCGAACGGCCCAATTGTTTAACTTCTAACTTGTCGGCAACTTTCATCCGCACAAGCCACTTCGATACACCTTCAATAATGCGATTTTGGTCATCGCCTTTCATTAAGGCGCTGGCTAGGAGCACATCAAGCGCACGATGACCATCACTACCCACCTCACCCGGAGTAGACTTGTTCCAAACATAATCTCGTTCAGGTTTCCGGCGTAATGGGCCAAGATAGACGATGTTTTCCAACTCACGGCGAATAGATAAACTCAAATCTTCAAGCAGTGCGCCATCATGACCCAATATTGCTATAGCTTCTGCAGACAACGATACCGAGCGCTCAGGACATAGGTGACGACCTTTACCCCGCGGTTGACCCTCTTCATCAACCATAACCGAATAAGCGCCTCTATCGCGACGTATAGATTTAAACTGGCGTTGACCGGTGCTGACGCTCCATTCCTTGATGGTCACTCCACCTGCAGAATTTTGACCATAACTACAGGAAAAACTTCCGTTATTGATTCGGGAAGGTGAATGGGGCTGAAAGGTGAAGTTCAATGAAAATTGGCGAGCACCCGCAAAATTTTTGTGTAACACATCGTCAAAATCGCCAAAATTAAAGATATCGTTGACTTCATCGCCACCAAGGTTGAGATATATGCTGCGATCGGGTGATTGCACGGTTTGCTTGAGTAGCAACAGACTTTGAATCAAAGTTGATTTGCCGGATGAGTTGGTGCCGAGCAACATTGTGACAGGCTTCAGGTCAATGTCACCCGTGTCTTGCCACGCCTTGAAATTTGTCAATTTTAGTCCGGTAAACATCAGTATAATTCTCCAGTTTCTGATTTATCCCACACTGCATGCAATAGACATTGGATTCGGTATTGTTTTACTTTTCTGGTCATATTACTACCTATCAATAAATGCATATTCGTGAGCTGGCCCAGCCATCTCTGACAGCTTTTATAGCTTAAGTTAACGATCCGCTGTCGTCGGTATACTTTCGGGGAGTGATAACCTAGCGCACTATGCAGGTGATTTTCTTTGTAATGCGTGAATGTTACTACTGGTTAACTTTTCGACTCCACTCCACTCCATTCAGTTTGCACGTTCCGATTAGGCTGTGCAGCAGCGGTCCCCCGCCCAGCGATCGTCTGCATAGTACATCAGTAACAGCCACTGGTTCAGAGCATACACGAACACTTTCGCCAGCTCAGAGGATCGTGATAGGGTTTTCATATTTTCACGCAGCCAGCTTTCCAAGGATTTCAGCAGTGGTTTAGCTTTCTGCTGACGTTCGGCAAGGCTCTGCTCTGCCGGTAGTATCCTTATGGGCAGCGTGGCAAGGTATGAATAGCGCAGCCGCTATGCATTAGCGGAAGATGATTCGTTGTATGCAGTCTCTGCAGACTACCGGAATTAAGGAATATCAGTCCTGGCTGCAGCCAAATGAGCGTTCGGTATTGCTGTATCGCTTGGTGCGATGCTTTGCCATGTAGCTCAGACGGAAAGTCAGTGCATCCACTTTCTTTCTGAAATCCGGCTTATTGATTTCCAGAAAAGCCAGGGGGTTATCCGGAAAATGGACTAACGTCAGATACTCAGGCCAGTCTCGCTTCTTCATTGCACTCAGCCAGGCGTTTTGAATCAGGGATGCCAGACCTTTCCCCTGTTCATCGTAGCTTCCCAAAGCATTGAACGTGTCGGTGTTGACGAGGAGAGCCAGGTGATAATGCTTCTTGCCGCCCAGTTCCGGTTGCTCCAGCACCCAGACGTAACGTACTGAAGTACGATGGCTACGTTTCCCTTCCTTGGCTCTTCTCTGCCGATAAGCGACTATCTGAGCTTTCAGTGAGTCGATAAAGCGGGACATCAGTCCCGGGCTCAAATCAGCATCGCTGGTAATGCTGTCTCCCACATCCCCGTTTTCCGGTAAGTGCAAATCCACCCTGATAACTGTGGTTTGTGGATGCTCCTGCAGTGAGTAACAGAGCACCTCAGCGACTCTTTGCAGATAAACCACATTGAAAGGTGCCTGGCTTGGGTCGAGCTTCATAGGGTTAGTATTATCGAATATGAACACAGTGGTTTCCTCCACCTGTCGAGGAACAGCAGGCATGGTGCTGCTATCCCGTAAGGCAGGCTGGCATAATGGTTTGATTGGGGGAATAGGGGGGGGATGCTGATGTTCTTAGTTGATTGACCAACGACTGTCATGGTTGCACAGCATCATTCACAACATAAGTATTATTAACTGATTGTATTGAAGTAATATATTACCTATCCGACATTATCATCATTCAGCGAGTCCTTTTGACACAAGGCTTAACTGATTGTTTTACCGTCAATAATCGCTCCGAAGTTAGCTGTCTCATATAACAAGCATTTACAATGGAACAACGATGTTTCCTGCCAATACTTCAGAAGGTTAAATCAGTGGATCGACAACTGTGCGATACGCGAAAGTAACGTATTCATCCATTACGCTAGTTATCATCAGGTTCTCCTCCTGCCGCCCGATGATCCAGTTGCAAAGCTCCTCATAGGTCCCGCGCTTCAGATTGTCGGTCCAGTCATCAGGACAGTTTCCTAGCATCAAATCGTACCAGCACAACCAAACCATCTTCAGACGTAACTCAGAGCCACTGAACTGCCGAAACAAACTGATGAGTTTTTTTGCCAGAGGACGCTGTTTTAAACGTACACACTCAGACAGCAAAATCCCCTCCAGCATGGGATGGTGAGCCAGCAGATGCTCTTGGGTAAATAAACTGACGCTTAAATCATCACTGACAGCCAACGAGGCTGCTGTTCTTCCATAAATAATCCTATGCAGGCACTGAGGGACAATGGCAATAACATCTTCCTCTCCCGAAAATTTAAGACTTCCAACTGTCAGGCTATGATGGTGATAGATGTTCTGGTGGCACATACCTGACCTGACAGTCAGCTTCGTAAAATCCGTCAACCATGTCTGGTAATATTTATAGAGTTCTTCGTAACGCGGTTTGTAGTCTTTCATGGGGCTTATTCCTCAAAGCTTAAATTTCAGAAGGCAGAAAACCTCCGGGCGAGCCGGGTGGTTATTTTCTTCTTAGAGGTTTGGTTCAGGGGGAGGCTATTTACGGGACTGATTTATACGATCCTGAAGCCAAGTCTCAACTTCGCTTTTTAACCATCGCGAGCTTCTCCCCAGTTTGATAGGTTTGGGAAAGGCTCCGTCCTTAATGAGCTTATAAATCCACTTATCTGTCATTTGAAACAGCGTGGTTATAAATGCCATATCAACGAACTGGTCTTCGGTAAGTGAGGGACGAGTAATCATGATGGATATCTCCGGTTATGAAAGGTAAGCCGGATTAGTGAAGTTTGATAACGACGACTGCTCCGGGACATATCCATGTGGAGATACGTAAAAAAAGCGAGTTATGTTTACCTCTGTTCCTGCCTTGGTATCAATGCTGGAGTTTTTCAAAGATAGAAGATAATGAAGTGTTATTTCTGGGGCTGTAATTTTCACTCCAGATGAAATTAACCGCTACGTATAGTGTAAATGGTTGAAAATATATATGAAGTAATGCAAGCTGATTGTTGGCTGATAAAGGCTGCAATAATTTCTGTATAACTTTGAAGAGAGAATGGCAATCATCATCCTCATTTGCATGTGTAAACCACATCACATTACTGTCGTTTTTCCCTAGATCTTACACATGAAAGTTATTGATATGCGGTGTGGAGTTATGCTAAAAGTCATTAATTCACTGTAAATCACTTAGTGATATCAAGGAAGGTGCCGGTATGGTTAAGATAGTGGGAAATGACAGTAGTAAGATAAGGAATCTTGAAAACAAACTTATTGCGATTGGTTATCATTTTCAATCAAATGGGATGGATAAAGATTACCGAGCCTATCAGGTGAGGGTTTTCAATTATCTTATTTCGCTGAATAAATCAGAGCCGGAAATTAATGCTTTCTTTGCTAAAGTAGATAACAGTTATACAAGCGGCTTTCCATCCGAAAATGAACTGGATTGGTATCGTAATGATCCACGAGCAAGCTTGTGGTTGGCCTGTGTATTATATGAAAAATTTGAATCAGAAACTCCTGAATACAATAGCAGTTTTTTATCCCCTGCGTCATTACAACCCAGTCATGATGTAAGAATTGATGCAATACGTCGCTGCATGGATGAATGGCCTATATTTTATATAACACAGTCTGACTTTATGAAGGATCAAAGTATTGAGTGGGCTGGGTTACTTGATCAGCATGATTTATTCAGAAGTGTTAGATCCAGTAAAGTTGATGTCTGTTCCTGGTTAAGGGATTACTTAAAGGGGAATACATCAATAGGTCTGAAACGTATTTGTGGTAATTCTCCCGAGGAAATAATGTCGTGGTGCTATGCTAGTTACTTTATGTGGAGAAAAAGCAACCTGCATTCTCCGGATTCTGTCGAACTGTTCATTAGAAAGTTTAAGAGCGCCTGGTCTACACAGAAGAACAGGAATAAAAATAGAGAAGAGAAAAAACTTGTGACAATGAGTGTAAATATCTCTCAGCAAGTTCATGATATGCTGAGAGATATGTCTATGAAAGATACGATGTCAAATAACGCAATTATAGAGAGTGCCATTCTTAGGCTATATAAAAGTAAAAATTCTAAAGAACACTCCAAATAATTTCAGACAGATATTATCTCAGTGAATCACCCGCATCCTTTACCGGATTGCGGGGCTTGTTATTTTTCACGCTGAGATCTTCGTATGCAAAAGTTGAACGGCCTTAAGGCCTTTGAGCAACCTCTGGCTTCACTGCCACACCCGTTTCGCAACCTTATCCTTGCACGTCTTTGCAGTCTCACTCAGTACGAGCCGGTAATCGGCATCATGGGTAAAACCGGAGCGGGTAAGTCGTCGCTCTGTAATGCACTGTTCCAGGGAGAGGTAACACCTGTGAGTAATGTTGAAGCTTGCACTCGCGACGTGCTGGGCTTCCGGCTCAGTAGTGGCTCTCACAGCCTTTTATTGGTCGACTTACCCGGAGTGGGGGAAAGTAAGGAACGTGACGAGGAGTACACCACGTTATACCGCCGGATCTTGCCCGAACTGGATTTGGTGTTATGGGTAATCAAAGCCGATGACCGGGCACTGTCATTAGATGAACACTTCTATCGCAAGGTGATGCTGGCGTATCAGCATCGAGTGCTGTTCGTGGTTAATCAGGCTGACAAGGCTGAACCGTGCCATCAGTGGAATGCCACCAGCAATACACCATCTCATAGCCAACAATCGACAATTGAGGCCAAGCGGAGCGCGGTGCAGCAGCTCTTCATGCCGCACTATCCAGTCTGTGTTGTATCGGCCCGAACGGGTTGGGGGCTGGATGCGATGGTAGAGACGATGATGCGCAGCCTGCCTGACCGGGCCACCAGCCCACTGACAACACAACTGCACGGAAGGCTCTGCACCGAGCCGGTAAAAAAGCAGGCACGCGAGCGCTTTGGTCATGCCGTGGATGAAATGATTGGCACTGTGGAGTCATCATCTTTTCTACCAGAGCCTGTAAGGGCTGTGATTCGAACCGTGCGGGAAGCCGTGGTGACAGTTGCCCGTGCCGTCTGGGACTGGATTTTCTTCTGACAAACCGCGTATTGTGGACACTTCTTGTCCTTTCTGTGCTCAATTAATGAGCGATTAATGCACCTTCAACGCGTAAAGGCGCATTACAGCTGTAATCCTCGTACTGAAAAAATACGCCTTCCCATGTCCATACCCTGTCCGACCCCTTCGTTACACTAATCACTTAATTTTCAGCCTGTTAACGGGATGGAGAAAATCTAATGTCCCAGACTGAGCGTCGCCATGAGCGGCTGGCGGTTCGGCTGTCCCTCATTATCAGCCGCCTTGTTGCTGGCGAAACACTGGATATGGGCCTTCTTGCCGCAGAGTTTGGTGTATCGCTCCGTACCCTCCGCCGGGATTTTCGTGAGCGACTGATGTACCTGGACCTAGAATATCGCGACGGCACCTGTCGTCTGCTTTCAGGTAGCCATCAGCGCGAACTGGCGGTGCTGACTTTTGCTCGTCAGTCAGGTGTGGAGGCCTTGTTTCCTGACATGGATAACCACATGGTCAGCTTACTGCTGAGTGGGCCCGGTGAGTCTCCGTGCCTCATATGGGCAGAATCTGAGTCATTGTCGCCGCCCAGGCCAGGCATATTTACACGCCTTGTCAGGGCTATATCAGAGCATCGTCGCGTGACGCTGCTGGCTGAAGGTTGTCGTTGCTCAGGGCTTGCACCATACCGCCTCGTACTCTGCGGCGGGCATTGGTATCTGACTGGAGAGCATCATCATCGCGTGGCAGTGTTTCCGCTGAACGATATCCATGCGGTTACCTTGCACCCGGAACTGTTCGTGCCCGACCTTCAGATTCGCAACGTTCTCGCCGAACCGGAATTTCTCAGAGCCCTTCCCCATTTTCACGTTTTTCACTCACTGCTCGCCAGAACAGGCGACGGTCTTTTACCTCATAAGGAATCATGATGAAGAAATTACTGACTACAACGGCGCTGGCCGTCAGTCTCTGCACTGGCGCTGTCTTTCCGGCGTCTGCCGAAACTGTCGTGGGTACCGTCAAATTCTGGCAGTACATGCAGGCGGATGGCTGGAAATCGGCCGATGGCATGGATAACGACACGCTGAACAATACGCTCTATCAGGCCAGTGTCATTGGCAATTATCCCTGGACCAGGCAATTCCTGCTGCGTCAGCGTGGTGGTGGAGCTTATTTTCTCGCCGACAAGAAAACGCATACAGTACGCAAGTTGAATCTGAAACCTGCCAGCGGTTATTACTCAGACCTGACATCGGTCTATCAGGGTGAAGATCAGGGGAAAGGGTGTTACTTCACTATCATCGACACCCAGTATCAGCTGGAGCTGGCTGACGAACCTCACAGCAACCAGGTACTTGCTGCGTTCCCGGAAAACTGTGTCAACAAACAGCAGCAGGCTGCCCTGGCGGCGAAGCGTTCTGCCTCAGAGCAGAAACTGCAGCAGTGGGTAGCCCAACAGAGTCTGGCAGAGTTGTGCCGACGCACCGGCAACTGCTGAAAGGAATCTGCACCATGAAGAAATTGTATCCACCTGTGCTTGCCGTTCTGACAGTTATCGGTGCCATGAGTGCTTCTGGCTGCGACAGCAGGGAAGACGCGGGTGTGAAAACGATAGCCCGGTTTAAGGACCTGACTCCACCGCCGTTCAGCAAAGTAGTGTCGCATAAATCCGATATTGCCCAGGAATGGGTAAAAAAGGATGCCTTCGGTACACCGCAATATACGGTGATGAAAACCCGTCAGTCGCCGGAGGGCTGTGAGTCAGGTAATTATTACTATATTGCTGACATGCAGCAGAAAACGGTGCAGCCACTGATAGCAGCCCTGTGCCTTGCAGACAATATCACTCTGAGCTTCAGGATTGAAACCGACAGCTACACGGGGGAGAAATCTGTGGTGTATTCACACGATGGAAAGGAAATGGGGAAACTCTATCTGCCGGAGAATCAGGAGAAAAATCCATGATGAAGCTGAAAGGCGTTATCTCAGTTTTCGCTTTGAGCCTATGTCTGCTGTCACCTGCTCAGGCCGAAGAACAGCGTTACATCAGTATCCGCAACACAGACATGGTCTGGGTGCCGGGTAATGTCTGCGTCTGGCAGTTTCGCCTGGACAACGGCGGAAGTGGCGAAGGGTTCGGGTCTTTGACACTCTCCCTGCGTCTGAAAGATAAAGGAGGGAACACGCTGGCGATGGGGAATATGGCGGTGGCTGCATTTGGCGACAGCGATGCCACTCGCTCCCAGGAAGCATCGCTGGAGCACGAATGCGTGGAAAACGTCAGCTCTGTCGAAATCATGAAGGCAACGGAAGAGCGTAATGGTTACCAGATTGACCTGCCACTGTCTGTTTTCGACCCGCAGTATTACCAACCGCTGCAAGTCACGGTTGTCGGAGGTAAGGCGTCTTAGCCAATTCTTTACCCGTTTGATTCAGCCCCTGTTGCTTATGCCGCAGGGGCTTTTTGTTTTAAGGAGGCTGAGTGCATGAGCTCATTGAATTGCCTGTTGGACCGTTTACGCGCCAGCAGGCAGAGGCGGTTGCGTCTCAATATTCCAACGTTGTAATAGAAGACGACTAGGGGACACATTTCCGTCTGGTTATCCGTCATGAGTGTTGCATGGTCTGGCGAGCCTGGAACTTTGAGCCGGATGCCGGTTACTGGCTGAACAGACATATCGCTCGTTATGGCATCCGCAAATTCCCTGCATAACCACCACCAGCGCATCACCGTTATAAACAAAGTCAGGCCACACCTCCCTCGGGAAGTGTGGCCTTTTGTATTTTTACCCACTGCATAAGGAATTACCCATGCGATTAGCCAGCCGCTTTGGCCGTATAAACCAGATACGCCGTGACCGACCACTAACCCATGAAGAGCTGTTGAGTCATGTCCCCAGCGTGTTCGGGAGCGACAAGCATGAATCACGCTCAGACCGTTACACCTACATCCCGACCATCACCATCCTTGAAAGCCTGCAGCGTGAGGGCTTTGAGCCGTTCTTTGCCTGCCAGACAAAGGTTCGCGACCAGAGCAAGCGGGAGCACACCAAACACATGCTTCGCCTGCGTCGTGCCGGTCAACTGACCGGGCATCAGGTACCGGAAATCATTCTTCTCAACAGCCATGACGGCTCATCAAGCTACCAGATGCTGCCGGGGCTATTTCGTGGCGTTTGTACTAACGGCCTGGTCTGCGGTCAGTCATTCGGCGAAGTGCGGGTACCGCATAAAGGTAATGTCGTCGAGAAGGTGATTGAAGGGGCTTACGAAGTGCTTGGGGTCTTTGACCGGGTGGATGAGAAGCGCGATGCGATGCAGTCACTGGCGTTGCCAGCCCCTGCCCGTCATGCACTGGCGAATGCCGCACTGAAGTATCGATTTGGGGAAGACCACCAGCCGGTCACGGTATCGCAGTTGCTGACTCCGCGTCGTCGGGAGGACTACAGCGATGACCTGTGGACTGTCTACCAGCGCGTGCAGGAGAACCTGATGAAAGGTGGTCTGTCAGGGCGAACCGCGCAGGGAAAAAGTAATCGCACCCGTGCTGTTACCGGTATTGACGGCGATGTGAAGCTCAACCGCGCCCTGTGGGTGATGGCAGAAAACATGCTCGAGTTTTTCGGGCGTTAAACAACAGTTTCGGCATAAGGAGATAATTTAATGGATACACAAAAACATCAGTTCGCTGAGCTGACAGCAATTACCGCCTCAGTGGTCCCTGACGAGTTACGCATAGGCTTCTGGCCACAGCACTTTGGTACCATCCCACAATGGATAATCGTTGAGCCCCAAATCTTTGCCTGGATGGACCGGCTATGTACCGATTATCACGGCGGTATCTGGAATTTTTCGATGCTCAGTAACGGTGGCGCTTTTATGGCTCCCGAGTCAGAGCAAGATGAAAAGTGGAGATTGTTCAACAGTATGAACGGTAACGGGGCGGAACTTACTGGCGAAGCAGCAGGGATAGTCGCCTGCCTGATGGCTTACAGCCACCATGCCTGTCGTACCGAGTGTGACGCGATGACTGAGCACTATTATCGCTTACGAGACTTCGCGTTTAACCATCCAGAGTGCAGCGCCATTATGCATCTCATCGACTGAGTCATACCGAACATGAATACCACAATATCCCCACTGTTATCGCAGCCTGAGCTTTTTCCGGTGTCGGTCATGGCTCAGCATGGCTGTTTACTCCCTGCCACTTCCGGACTGACACCCTACGCCCAACGGACCATTCGCCGCGCTATCAACCTGCTGGATAAATATCTGCGTCAACCCGGTATAGCCTTTACCTCTAGCACTGCAGCCCGTGACTGGCTCCGGTTACAGCTGGCCAGACAGGAGCGGGAGGTGTTTATGGTGCTCTATCTCGATAATCAGCATCGTTTACTGGAGAGTGAAACGCTGTTCGCCGGTTCAGTTAACCATGTGCAGGTCCATTCCCGCGAGGTAGTGAAGTCAGCGCTTCGTTTCAATGCTGCAGCTGTCGTGCTGGCGCATAACCATCCCTCCGGCGATCCGGAGCCCAGCAAAGCAGATCGCCAGATGACTGACAAACTGAAGGAGGTGCTTGGACTGGTTGATGTAAAAACGCTCGATCACCTGGTTGTCGGTCAGGATGGCATTGTGTCGTTTGCAGAACGAGGCTGGATATGAAAATTATCAGTAAGCGCAAGGCCATGGCTCTGTACCGGCAACATCCTGGCTCCCGACTGTTTCGCTTCTGTACCGGCATATATAAATGGTCTGGCAGTATCTGTCATTATGCTGGCCGGGAAGTTCAGGACATACGCGGCGTTCTGGCCGTCTTTGCTGAACGTCGTCAGGACCGCAATGGTCCCTATGTGATTCTTCGCAGCGTCACTCTCAATTAATCCTTCCCTTTTATCAGGAACAATAATGAACAATCACTCAGAATCCGGTACCAAACCGGAGAATCTCGCCAGCCCGCAATGGGGACTTAAACGCGCTATTACACCTTGTTTTGGAGCTCGTCTGGTACAGGAAGGCTGCCGGGTGCATTTTCTCGCTGACCGCGCCGGGTTTAACGGTACTTTCAGCGACGAGGACGCGTTGAGCCTCGACCAGGCATTTCCATTAATACTCAAACAAATGGAACTAATGCTCATCAGCGGCGAGCTCAATCCCCGCTATCAGCACTGCGTCACGCTTTACCACAACGGACTAACCTGTGAAGCCGACACACTCGGCTCCTGTGGCTATGTCTACATTGCTATCTATCCTGAGCAGACTGAGCCGCAGTAACCCCCTGCTTATTCCCTTAACATCTCAGAGTAAACATTATGCAAACCCTATCATCACACCCGACGCGGGCGACTCAGCCCTGCCTGTCACCCGTTGAAATCTGGCAGTTGCTGCTAACTCATCTGTTGTCGCAGCACTATGGCCTGACGCTGAATGACACTCCGTTCAGTAATGAAACCACCATACGGGAACATATTGATGCTGGAATATCGCTCAGCGATGCGGTGAACTTTCTTGTCGAAAAATATGAACTGGTAAGAATTGACCGTGATGGTTGTTCTGTCATGGCGAAATCACCGTTTATCACCAGTATCGATATTCTACGTGCCCGGAAAGCCTCCGGTCTGATGAAACGCAGCAGTCACAAAACTGTTACCAGGGCAACGGCAGGTCAACATCAGGAGCTATAAGCAATGGGGAGTCAATAAATGTTGATATCGACAACATTAATACAATGCTGTCCAATGTAGGGAAAGCTAACAGTAACCAGATGATGAGGAGTTCGCCAAGGTTAAAGCCAGCTCCTCTTCATTATCTGTATCATCTACTCATAGGGGATTTTGTTCACTTAGCTTCGCCCTGATTCGAGTCCCAAATCCAATGAATTAATGTGTTGGTATCTGCGTTGGTACACATAAAGTTAGTTTGTTTTTATTGATTTTAACTCAAGGGGTTAATTGTCATGTGCGAGTCCGGCCTTCGCACCATCGGAACATCAATAGACGTCGACGGACGTCTTTTTTGTGCCTGAAATCCGCGCTACGCAAGGCTTTTCGCGATTCTCCTTTCAACAGAAGTCAATCTGAGTCAACCTGTAAGTATCCCGGCAAAACGAACCATTCACTTTTAGAGATCTTCCGACATACTGATTATGTCCCCAGAGGAGATCGCTATGCGCAAGATCCGATTCACTGAACACCAGATCATCGCCGTATTGAAGTCCGTCGAAGCTGAACGTACCGTCAAGGATGTTTGCCGTGAGGCCGCTATTTCGGAAGCCAGCTATTACAACTGGAAGGCAAAGCATGGCGGGATGGAAGCGGTCGATATTAAAAAAATCAAAGATCTGGAAGACGAGAATCGGAGGCTTAAACAGATGTTTGCTGATCTCAGTCTTGAGTGCCGGGCACTGAAAGACGTCATCGAAAAAAAGCTTTAAAACCAGCGATAAAGCGTGAACTCGTCAGCTATCTGACGACGCAATTTGCCATAAGTTTACGCCAGGCCTGCAGGACGTTATCGCTGAGCAGGACGGTGTATTTTTATTAGCCCGATACCCGGCGTGATGAACCCGAGATCCACGCGCTGACTGAACTGGCAGAACGCTATCCGCGCTACGGTTTTAAGAAGCTGTTCCAGCTGCTGCGCAGGCAGGGCAATACCTGGAACCATAAATGTGTTCACCGGATTTATTGCCTGCTGAAACTGAATTTTCGTCGCAAGGGAAAACAGCGGCTGCCAGTGCGTAATTCAGCACCCCTGGCGACACCGCAAGCGTTAAACCAGAGCTGGCCCATCGATTTTATGTACGACGCGTTGGTCTGCGGCAGACGCTTCCGGACCTTCAATGTGGTGGACGATTTTAACCGTGAAGCACTGGCGATAGAAATCAACCGGAATATCCCGGCTCAGCGAATCATCCGGGTGCTGGACAGGATCGTGGCAAACCGCGGCTATCCGCTGAAAATGCGGATGGACAACGGGCCAGAACTGGTCTCGCGGGCACTGGCACAATGGGCCGAAGAACATGGCGTGCAGCTCGAATTTATTAAACCGGGTAAACCTACACAAAATGCTTTTATCGAACGGTTCAACCGGACATACCGGACAGAAATTCTGGATTTTTACCTGTTCAGAACACTGAATGAAGCACGGGAAATTACCGAGCGCTGGCTGATAGAATATAACAACGAGCGGCCTCATGAGTCCCTGAACAACCTGACGCCGGAAGAGTACCGGCTGATGGCTGAAAAACCGGAACTCTCAAAAAGTGCGTGGAACTAAAACAGGTGTGCTTAAAGTGGTATCGACATTACTGTCGTAACGGATAAAAGCTTTAATACCCAAAACGTCAGTTATGAAAAGCGCAAAGCAAAACAGCAGCGCCTTAATGATGCAGTGGAAAAACTAAATGCGCTGGGCATTGTGACTATGTTGGTCAACCGTGTTCACAGTAAAATCGTGATTGGTGATGAAGGGCTGCTGTGCATAGGATCGTTCAACTGGTTTAGCGCTACGCGTGATGAGAAGTACAAACGATACGATACGTCGATGGTATACCGTGGCGAAAGCTTACAAGCGGAAATTAAAACGATTTATTCCAGCCTGGAGCAGCGGAAGTTATAGGGGCTTATCGCAATGCAGGTATCGAATGTGTTGAATTAATTTAGCGCTACTCAAGGAGGTATAGCTTCAAGATACTATGCCTCCAAACCATGCGGTTGCATTTGGATGGCTTGTTTGGCGAGGGTGGTTTAAATAATCAGTTGAACTCAGAAAAGGCCACTTTTTTGAATGGCCTTTAGTCTAAGGGGAATTTATGCCGTTGCCCTGTGGTTCCAGGAATCTTTGTAAATGATATTCCCATCGCAATGTTTCCAGGTGATGGCCTCATACCTTAACTGAATCGTCTCGCTGTGCGTACCTGTACCAGAATCAGGAAATAAGTTGGGGGTAATTCCGGTTACTTTTACATTCTCTAATGTAATATTAAAATATTCGCTTTCAACACCTGCATCAAGGATCTGATACATCTTTATGGTTGCCGACTTTAATGTTTGGTTCTCACTCAGCGCTTTGTATAAAAGGGGCGTTGTTTTATCAAAATCTTTCTGTACCGTAATAGGCGTATGTACTCTGGTTCCTGTTAATCTCCCGGTGTTTCCATCCACAGGAATGGATAGGTGGTGCGTTACCGCTTTTAATTCAATAGCGCCAATACGCCCTGTAACGAGAGAACTACCCGTTATAGGGGAGCCGTTTGTATCGGTTAGCCAAAGATATGCTGGATTTGACATGATTATTCCTTATCTCTATTTATAAATGAAGGTAAACAAAACATTATAATGACCCATAAAAACAGACCAATAACCTTAACCGGCCACGGGTCAAGTAAGGCTATGCAAACAATAGCGCCAATAATTAATAGTGGGCCTGATAGTAAATTAAAAATACCGCTTAACACACCTATCTTTGTTCCCAGTAATCTATTCAATGCAATGGCGATGATATAAGCGCTACCGATTATAATCGTCACTGCGATTATTTTATTCTGCCAGTTATTAAACTCAGTCAGGCAAATAAAGCATGTGGTAATAATATAGGTGCAGAGAACTATATCGACGAGTGGCGTGATGATTTTTTTCATATCACCCAGCCTTAGCATTCGTATTTAAATGATCTTCCACTCTTTTCATAATCTTGTCGAATACGGGGTTGCCCTCGGTGTACCCTGCATGGATGGCATCCACAAAAGGTTGTACCGCATCGGCAAATAAGAAATAAAGCAGATCATAATCGCGGGGTCTTAACAACGAGTATACCTCGGGCTCTTCATTCCTGAGTTTATCAGACGTCCTGATGGATCGCTCTGCCATTCCACCAAACAAGAGGATAGTACTTAAAAAGGCTATTGGATTCCCTTTCCCCTTAAATACTACATAAGTAAATGACGTTTTTTCTATAACGGCTTTAGCGATGTTCGATGCGATAATATTCGTAGAGATTCTACCCACGATAGAGGTAACTACACTTCTGTATATTCTATCTTGTTCTGATTCGGATAGATATTTATTAAATAACTGAAAGATTAATTTAACTGCATTAACGATATTTTCATAGTTAAGAATGTCATGTCTTATCGCGGTCATCATACGGATTCTTTCTGTTTCACGTTCATATCTTGTATCCGTATCAAAGATACCGTAAATCAGATAACCATAATCTAAAGGAACAGATAATCCACCATTGATAAGCCCTGTAACTGTATCAGGAGAGATAATGATGTTATATAACTTCCGCGCTATCCCTTCTATGTCTGCCATATAGCTATCCTATGTTTAAATAAATGACTGAGGATGTACATCATTTTTGCAAGAAATAATCGATGGTAATTTACAAGAGAATAAGTAACTTGATAAGTGTTACTATAACCTAATTGTTACAAATTGTATTGCAAAATGATTTTGAACCATTGATTTAAATAAGGCTTAAAACAGCATAGTATATCACTTTACGGTTGATTATTATGATGAATTATCTTGGTGTGAGATGTATTAATTTAATAAATAATAAAGCGCATATAAGTATTCGATAAGTGATTGGATACGCAAAAAATTTGGATGTTAAAATTATTGGTTTATATGTATTTGCTCTGACTTGTTCATGGCAGAAACGGGTTATGACTCATGAACAGGCGGTTTATGTGAACACATCGACAGCATCATGTTGTGCCGTCGATATCCTTCACGAGCAAACATTGACGGATTCACCAGAGTGATATCCGCTTCCGGCGTGAGAGCGGGGGCTACAGCCGATTCTTTGAAAATAAATAAAAGCAGGGCTAATACCAATCGTTTCATTACGTCCTGCCGCGAACTACGGCGGGGGAATAGCGATTGGTTTGCGTTATGGCGTGACGACCGCGGAATTGACGATGAGACGTGGGTAGAGGGTGTGAAACGTGGTAACTTCCGTTTGCATCCGGGTACGGTTTCCGAGGGTTGTATTACTATCGCCCATAATTCTGATTTTGCCATGATCCGGAATGCGCTTATGAATACATCGTTAGTACAGGTTCCCTGCATCCGTTCCCTGATGGCTCGCGGTTGGGTGGAGGTTGTTGCCAGTGGCTCTAATAACGCTTGCCCGTAAAATCAGTAAGATTATTTATTTTATATTGCTGTTTTTGGTTCTGGGACGTGCACTTCCAAGGCCGGAAATCTATCTCGATTATGATATCGCAAGGGATATTTGCCACTTCTTGTTCGGGAGTGTGAACGCCGATACGATGTATGACACTTTCTTTTATATATCACTGATAATAGTAATATTCCTTTCAGCTGTACTCTACATTATTACATTGCAGCTAATTTCAACGATAAGGAGCAAATGAGATGCCAATTCCTCCGTATATGTGTCTTAAAGACGATGGTGGCGCAGACACGAAAGGAGCTGTTGATGTTCAGGAGCGAGAAGGCAGCATCGAAACCCGCTTATCACCATCCCCCCTTACCCCCTGAACACCTCCCGCCGGTGCCATGCCACAAACCCCTCCTGGGGATAACATTCTTTCCCCTGCGGCAAGGTAATCGGCTTACCATCAAAATCCCAGAACAGCCTGCCAACGATGCCTCCGCCGTTCACCGCTGGCGAAACCTGGATGCGCATATCCTCATCCAGACCAATGGATCCTTTATCAAAAGCCTTATGGTGAATCGCGCAGAGCGCCAGGCCGTTAGGGATTTCGCATGGGCCGCCGTGCTGCTTCCATTTGATATGGGCCGCTTCCAGGGCGACGGAGGTATTATCATGGCGCATATTGAAGCCGCAGATCGCGCACTCATAGTTATAGGCGCGCAGCACCTGCTGGCGAAAATGCGGGTCGCGCTCTTTGCGGATCTGCAGCAGATCAAACCCCATCTCTTCTGCCAGTTCTTCCTGAATACTCTCCGGAAAGTGCGCCTCGAGGATCTGATGGGCGAGGGTATTGATCAGCCTCTTATTTCTGTTGAGTAACGCAAAATGCGGCTCATCGAAGCCGCCGGCGACGTGACAGAGCTCCAGCTCTTTGCCGGGCGGCTTTCGGCTGCCCTGGATTGAGCACTGCTCGCTGTTGTGCAGCTCCCAGAAGCCGTCGCCTTTCAGGCGCCAGAACGGCATGTCCGGCCGGTACTGGCGGCGCTGTGGGCCAAAGCGTTCCAGCAGGCTATGCAGCTCATCGCGTATCTCCGAGGCGTAGTCGAACATCCGCGCATGGCCGCGCTGGTACTGGGAAAGGACGTACAGCAGTAACAGTGGCTTATGCGGCGCACGCTGTTCGCCTTTGCGCCAGATAGTGATGTTCTCGATCGCGTGTTGCAGGGTCGTGCTGGAGGGCATAGCGTTACATTGGCAGCTAAATAAATGCGATGATGCTCGCAAAATCCTTGCCGATCAACCCACCAGATGCGGCGATTCTACGTGGATCGCTATTTAACTATCACTGCTAGTTATTTGTTCGAAAAGCCCATAGCTTTCTATTTATACTCAAGCTTCGCGCCATCAGATAGCTATGTCTTATGAAAAAACTACCGGACCATTTATCCAGGGAATGCATCATCGCTGCCATTCGCGCTTACGATGCAGGCGTTGCGCATCAGTTTAAAAGCGCGCGTCTGTACGAGATCGAGTTTGAGGGGCGTCGGTATCCTTCAAAAGCCATCGTCGGGTTAGCGGCCACGCTTGCCACGGGAACGGAATTTACCCCGGCGGATTTCAGCGGAGGGATTAAATCCAAATGCGTGCGTCTGTTACTGGATCAAGGATTTACGATCGCGTCGCAGGGCGCTGGCGATGACGAGGTTGCGCTTTTCCCCGATGAGGGACAGACGACTATGGAGTTCGTGGAAGGGGCGGCGATGCAGGTGGTGGTCAATCGCTATGAGCGCGACCGTCAGGCTCGTCAGGCGGCGCTTCGCCTGCATGGCTGCCGGTGTCAGGTATGCGGTCTGGATATGGCCAGCCGCTATGGCGAAATCGGCCAGGGTTTTATCCATATCCACCATCTCATTCCGCTGGCCGGGATCAAGCAGGACTACCGTCTGAACCCTGAAACCGATCTGATCCCGGTATGTCCCAATTGCCATGCAATGCTGCACCGGCGAGATCCGCCGTTTACTCCCGAAGAGCTGAAGGCCCGGCTGCGCCCCGCAGACTGACATCCTACAGCGCTCGCTTTAATTACATCACACACAGCACAAACCCCACGCTACCTCACCGGTAGCGTGGGCCAGCTTTCTCTTACTTATCCCGCGTCTCGCCAGCCTCCCAGCTATAGCTCCCATCGGCCGCTAACCTATCGCCCAGTTCCTGATACTCGAACTGATAAAACTCAGCCTGGGTGCCGTACCCGGCGTAGTCTACCGCCGCCAGGCCGACGAACGCCCCGGTAAAGAACCCGCCGTAGCTCTGCAACACATAGTCATCGGACAGTACCGCGGCATCCAGCTGGACCGGGATCTCGGTGAACGTCACGCCATCGAAGCTGTATTCATAGCTGTAGGTCTGCTTGCGGACTTTAGTCCGGAACCAGACGTATTCGACGCCGTCCGGCACCTTGATGGCGTTATCTTTCAGGTACGACGTGTATTTCCCGCGGTTATTTTCGCCGACTTCGATGACCTTGCCGTTAATTTCATTCCAGGTCAGGAAGACGAAGCTCCAGTGGCGGTCGTTATAGTAATTCGTTAACCCGGCCATCTGCTGGTAGCTGAAGGGCTCGAATTTCACCTTCACCGCGGCGTCAAAATAGAAGGCCTGCCAGCGGCGGGCAATCAGCGACAGGTCATGCGTATTGGCTAACGAACCCTGGCCGATTAAGGTTAATTTGCCGTCGCCGGTGGTGCCCATTTTGGCCGTAAACGGCACCCGCAGGGTATTCCAGTTCGGGTCGAGCGCTGGCGAGGTAAAGTCATCCTGCTGGCTATTATCGCTGGCGCTTTCGGTGAAGATGGCGTCTTTTGGCCCTTCGACGAAGGTTTTCCCGCCGTGACCGCCTTCAATACGCGGCCAGCCCTCGTCGTCCCAGTACACTTTCTGGATCGCGGTTTCCCGGCCGAGGGTTGACCAGCCGCGCGGGTCGTAGATGGATTCCCCCGGGCGATTCCACGGCCGGGCGCAGAGCGAGGCGTAATACCATTCGCCTTCCGGAGTGGAGACCAGCGCGCCATGGCCCTGTTTCTGGATGTAGCTGTCCGGGGTATCGACGTTGGTTAAGAACACGTCGCCCGGCTCGGTTTCGAAGCTGTCGGCCTCGAGGGTTTTCGACCGCGCCACCACCTCCTGGTGGGTAAACACGGTGCCGCCCTGGGCGGCAAACAGATAGTAGTAGCCGTTCAGTTTATAGAGGTGCGGCCCCTCGACCAGCGCCACGGCGGTGCCGCGGTAGATGGTGCGCGCGGTTTCCGGCATTAACTTCAGCGTCTTGGTATCCAGCTCCGTTAAGGTAATGCCATCGAAGGGGTGATGGTACTCCCGGTGATCCCAGGTTTGCTGGACGATATATTTCCGGCCATCGTCGTCATGGAACAGCGAGGCGTCAAACCCGACGCCGTTCAGCTTGATCGGGTCGCTCCACGGGCCCCGAATATCCTTCGCCGTGGTCAGGTAGTTGGTCATGTCTTTAAAGGCGCCTTCGGTGACCTTCACATCGGTATACACCAACCAGAATTGCCCGTCGGCCCAGGAGAGCGCCGGCGCCCAAATGCCGCCGGAGGAGGGGTTGCCCTTCATATCCAGCAGGGTGGTGGTGGAGAGCGGCGAAGGCAGCAGGTTCCAGTTTTTCAGGTCTTTGGACTCATGTAAACGCACGCCCGGGAACCACTCAAACGTCGAGTTGGCAATATAGTACGTATCCTCGACGCGAATAATACTGGGGTCGGCATTAAAGCCGCGTAATATCGGGTTTTGAATAAGTGACATTTCATTACACCTTTTAAAATGGAAAGTTAAGGATCGGTCTGATTTATAATTTTTTTAACTACACGCGGATCTCATCCAGCTGACGGTTGATGTCGGTAACATGTTTATCGGAGATCGGATAAACCTGCATGATCACCATCGAAATAGCGGCCAGCGCAATTGGGATCCACACCGCGGTCATAATGATCCCGTCGATGGCGCTGGCGCTCTGCACGGCGCCGCTTTCATTAAATCCATACACCGCCAGCAGCCACAGCGGGATAGCGCCGCCGATGGTGAAGCCGATCTTGAAGAAGAGTCCCATAATGGCATTGATAATGGCGGCATTGCGTTTGCCCGATTTTAATTCGCCGTACGCGATAACTTCCGGTACCAGCGCCCACATAAAGCCGGTGGCGGAGGTTAAGCCCCACTGTTTAATAAAGGTGGCGATGTAGGCCAGCCACAGGGCGTCGTGCATCCCTTCGCGGGACCAGACGTAGGTCAGCAGTTCGCCGACGATGAACATGGCGAGGAACAGATGGAAGAAGCCTTTTTTACCAAAGATTTTTTTCAGTTTCGGCCAGAACACCGGGAAGGCGATGCCGGGAATAGACGCGACGAGACCCACCGCGCCCATCCATTCGGAATGGCCGACGACGAACTGGTTGAAGAAGCCGTTAACGGTGTTCATGAAGAACATGAAGGTAAAGGCCAGCATAAAGAACATGCCGAGAATAACCAGCGGACGGTTATGTCTGAGCTCGTGGAAAAGGTCGGTAGTTTTGACGTTGGCGGTCTGCTCGGCGGTCGCGACAACGCGTTCTTTGGTGCATTTGTAGCAGATAAACAGGGCCACCGCGCCGATGATCATATAGATGGCGTACACGCCGAACCAGGCGTAGTTCGCTGACGGATCGGTATAGTTGCCGAGATTCAGCTCAAGGCCAAAAAAGCCGGTGTCTTTCAGGCTGCGATCTTTCGGCGCCGCCATCTGCACAAACATCGGGAACAGGGTATAGACCAGCAGGTTGGCGCTGTTGGCCAGCATCATGCGGGTACTGGTCAGCTTATCGATCGATTCCGGGTCGCGGGTCAGCGACGCATTCAGCGAGCCATAGGGAATATTGACTAAGGAATAAACCAGGTCCAGCGCCAGATAAATAATAAAGGCGAAAGCCACCGAACCTTTCACCCCAGGGATTGGCGCGAACAGTAATGCCGACAGGATCACCAGCGGCACGCCGGCTCGTAACAGCCAGGGACGATATTTCCCTGCTTTTGAGGTTCGTTTATCCACATAGGTTCCGACCATCGGATCCCAAAACACGTTAATGATGCGGACAAAAAGAAAAATAAAGCCTGCCGTTGCCGTGCTGATGGTATTTACCGTCAGCATATGCAAAGCCAGAAAACCCCCAATTGTGCCGAAAACCAGGTTTTGCGCAAAGTCGCCCATGCCATAACCAATTCGTTCTCCGCGGGTTAATTTATGATATTCATCATGCCGACTGTGCATTATGTTTTTACTCATTCTAAGCAGACTCCGGTTTGTTTTGTGTAGGTGAAACACTTTCTGACACAGTTGACCAGGAAGAATCTATTACGTTTTTAAATTACGTAATTATGTTTTTTTACTTCTGTGATCCTCGAAGCAAAGGCCTGTATCACCTGCGTTAAACCGTTTTCCGCCGCTAATTTTCGGGCAGACAGACAAAGTGACAAAACCGGCATTTTAATTTGATATGGATACCTGAATTCCCCAGGGAGTGTACTCTATACGCGCGCGAAGCGAGATATTTAAAATAGTTTTATTTGCGAGATGGCTCACATTTGAGCATTTTCTCAATCGCCGAGTGAAATAACGTAATTGAGCAACCGACGATGAGAATACACGATGTGTCACAGTTGTTAATTTTCCTGTTTCTCAATTTCGGAGTTCATCATGCAAACCTATTTCGACCAGGTTGATCGCGTTCGCTTTGCCGGACCCAAAACCGATAATCCGCTGGCATTTCGCCACTATAATCCGGATGAAATCGTGCTGGGAAAACGCATGGCAGACCATCTGCGTTTTGCCGCCTGTTATTGGCATAACTTCTGCTGGAATGGCGCGGATATGTTTGGCGCCGGTTCGTTTGAGCGTCCCTGGCAGGCCGCGGGCGATGCGCTGGAAATGGCCAAACGCAAAGCGGACGTGGCGTTTGAATTTTTCTACAAGCTCAACGTGCCGTATTACTGCTTCCACGATGTCGACGTCTCGCCAGAAGGCGCGTCGCTGAAAGAGTATTTGCATAATTTCGCCATCATGACCGAGGTGCTGGCGGAGAAACAGCAGCAAACCGGCGTGAAACTGCTGTGGGGCACCGCCAACTGCTTTACCCACCCGCGCTACGGCGCCGGGGCGGCGACCAACCCCGATCCGGAGGTGTTTGCCTGGGCGGCCACGCAGGTGGTGACCGCCATGAACGCTACCCACCAGCTCGGCGGCGAAAACTATGTTCTGTGGGGCGGCCGCGAAGGTTACGAGTCCCTGCTGAATACCGACCTGCGCCAGGAGCGTGAGCAGATTGGCCGCTTCCTGCAGATGGTGGTGGAGCACAAGCATAAGATTGGCTTTGGCGGCACGCTGCTTATCGAGCCGAAACCGCAGGAGCCCACCAAGCATCAGTACGATTACGATGTCGCGACGGTGTATGGTTTCCTGAAGCAGTTTGGTCTGGAAAATGAGATCAAGGTGAACATTGAAGCCAACCACGCCACCCTGGCGGGGCACTCTTTCCACCATGAAATCGCCAGCGCCATCGCGCTGGGCATTTTCGGCTCCGTTGATGCCAACCGCGGCGATGCGCAGCTCGGCTGGGATACCGATCAGTTCCCGAACAGCGTGGAAGAAAATACCCTGGTGATGTATGAGATCCTCAAAGCCGGGGGATTCACCACCGGCGGCCTGAACTTTGACGCCAAAGTTCGCCGGCAGAGCACCGACAAATACGACATGTTCTATGGCCATATTGGCGCCATGGACGTGATGGCGCTGTCCCTCAAGCTGGCCGCGCGCATGATTGAGGATGGCAAGCTCGATCAGGGTCTGGCAAAACGCTATGCCGGCTGGCAGGGCGAGCTGGGGCAGAAAATTATGAGCGGGCAGATGTCGCTGGATAATATTGCCCGATACGCTGAGCAGCATAATCTGAATCCGCAGCCTCAGAGCGGGCGTCAGGAATTACTCGAAAATCTCGTCAATACCTATATCTTTGGTTAATTTTTGCTGACATGCTCCCGCGGGGGCATGTATTCCGCCGTCTATCCGCTGCCGGGAAATAGCGTTTATTGGTTCGTGCTGTGTTTTTTTTGTCAGTGGCGAAAGACCACCTGTTTAATATCAGCGAAGGAGGAAGGGTAACGATAATTGTGTAACGCCTCTGTGACCGTACAAAATAAAAAATAACTTGTTCTGATGATAGCGACATATTCTGTCAGCTCAGAATAGGCTGGTTATTGTCTGAATAAAATTAACCTATATTGAGAAACTCATGACAATGATAAAAAAACTTCCATTAACCATGGCGGTTATCGCCGCGTTTTTTCCACTTACCTCTGTAATGGCGCAAGAATTTACTCAGGAACAGATCGACGCCATCGTTGCCAAGGCCGTTGATAAAGCGCTGGCCGACCGCCAGGCAAAAATCGACGCCGCGGCCAACAAAAAGGTCGACGTGATTACTAACCCGGAAACCACCGCCGCCTCGCCGGATATGGCCATTCCGTTTGGCCTCAAGTTCAGCGGCTATGCCCGCTATGGCGCTCACTTCCAGACCGGCGACCAGAAATATGTCGGCGTCGACGGCTCCTATAACGGCG
>ERZ772821.250-NODE-250-length-50438-cov-45.214298_pt1 | contig 50438 bp, 64 predicted proteins | sample MGYA00580859_ERZ772821 | MGnify/ENA primary metagenome ERZ772821 (study PRJEB29015, sample SAMEA2737674) | human gut metagenome | biome: human gut; feature: human-associated habitat; material: faeces | place: China | collected 2012 ...
CGCGTTGCCTTTCAGCTCGGCGTTCTTGAAGCTCTCACTGCCCAGGATCAGGTTGCCGCCGCCGGTGATTTTAGAGCTTTTTGAAACTTCGCTTTTAATCTGTTCCGCAGATTCACTAATTTTTGAATCGACGGTTTCCCCGTCATAAACCCCTTTAGAGTTAATCTGTAAACTTTTGGCGTTTATCTTTAGTTCTCCCGTATCAATATCGAAAAAGAACGTGTCGTCTTTTAACGATTTGATAACGCCGGTTCGTATCAAGTTTGCAGTAAGAGTTCCGGTCGTTATGTAGTCTGCAACGATTTGGCCGTCTTGCGTCATCGCAAGGCCATAAGTGCCATTGTATCCGGTCGAAGAATAGCCAAGGCCGCTATTATTAAAACGCCAAACCTTCACCGCTTCTTCAATGGTTGGTTTGTCCATGATAAGCAGTTCATAGGGTTGGCCATCTGCGTTTTTGCGCAGCACTACATAGCCACCCTTGTTCCCCGTTATCCAAGCGGTAGCGTTGGCCGCAGCAGCTTCAAGCTCACTTGAACTTGGCTTTTCGCTTATTGCTTTGTCTTGGTCTACAATAGTGTCCGCAAGGTTGGTGCTCGCTTCGCCCAATGTGACGCTTTCATAACGTCCGGCCAGCACATCGTAAACAGTTTGCACGACTTTGGCCCGTGCATTTACACCTAATTTTTCAAAGCGTACCGTTGCAATATCGCACAGGTTAAGGCGCTCCGCCGGGGCAATGGCTTTATATTCATCGGTTTGCCACAGCGGAACAAAAGATACTTTAAGTGACACGGACGGCACGCCAATGCCTTCTTTTTTGACATAAGAGGTGGCATAGGCGCGCAACTGTTCAATGGTTGGGACCTCTTGCCAAACCTGTGAACAATCCAGCGGAACTGTTCGCGGATAGGGAAAGTTCTGTGCTGATTCGCTGGAAACAACTTTTTCCGGCAGTTCCAGCACATTCCCGTCGGCGCCTTTATAGTAGGGGTAAACCCCCGTTATCGTGTTTTCGATGCTTTCTTCCTGATTGAGGTCAACCAGGTTTTTGCCGTAAGCGATAACGACCCCGCTGTCATGTCCGCGGGCATTATGCAACTTCACCGTGTAACGGTCAAATTCGTATTCTCCGCCGTACACATCCAGCACGGAACCAGTCACGCCGCCCAGCAAGGACCGTGCCGATGCCGGCTGTTCAACGGAAAAATCGGCGGTGCTTTCCTTGTCTGTCCAAAAATCAAAGGGGCACTGTTCGGCAGCATGGCTCTTTAGCCCTTGAAGTGCCGCGGTGCAGCTGCCCGCCGCAAACGGAGAAACAGGGATGTGCGACAGCTGATAGCTTATGTGCTTGGCTCGGATGGTTACAACGCCTGAAAGCGGGGTACTTTTTTCGCATACACGGAACGGTTGAGGGGTTCCACTGTCGTTTGCGGGCGCAAAAATAATGCTTCCGTGTTTCAGTTCATCGAATAATGCGCCCGTGACAGGGTAGTCCATCGTAAGTTCAAAGGCACCGTTTCGGTTTTCTTCAACGGTGCAGGCCAGAGCGTCCGACAGCGGTCCCAGGCCGTTGCTTTCAAACTCTGTTTCGTTCTCCGCGTAAAGTCTTGGTTTCACAACGTCCACCACCTTGGTTCAATTTCTATGCGTTCGATACCGCCATCCCACGATATGCCGGTGTCACCTTCCAGCGCCGGAAACTCTGCAATGGAAACGACGCTATTTTTGTTTTCGATTTCCCGCCGCGCGGTTTCGGTTTCACAGTCAAGTGTTATGTAGTCCGTCAATTCCAAAATGCGGCACTGAATGCCACCAACCGTCAGCACTCCGGGGCCTGTGCCATAGACGGTAATGATGGGCTTTGCGGCCTGATTTGTTGGATTCGACAGGATGGTACTTTTACGGATATCTATGGTTTCAAAGCCGGATGAAAGCCAATATTGCGGCTTACAATCGAATTCAATTTCAAGCAGCCCGGCTTGCTCAACAATGCTTTCAACGGAGTAATTGCCCTGTATCCTTGCTTCCCGGAAGCTGTCGGGGTCGTATGTATTGCGTAAGCGTTGGTATGCTGGGCCAGGTTTCAAAAACTGTACGGCGCGTGTAACTGCGGTGCGGAAAGAAATGCCATCCTCCGGCAGAATGGCACAGCTGTATTTTACAGTTATGTTTTTGTATCTGCCGTTATCAATGATAACATCGCCAGAACGCCCAGGTACTTCTTTACGCTCAATATCTCTTTCGGCGATAACGTGATCCGGCGGGGCGGTCATAATAATGCCGTAGTTTTCGGCGCTATCTGTACCTAAGTAAAATGTGCTAATCATCCGAATGCCCCCCGTTTCTTGTCAATCTCGCGTCGAACCTCGATGCCCACGCGGCGGGCGATCTCCTTAATGTCTTCGGATCCGCCGTTCTCGAAGCGTTCAATGTTCAGCTGGACAACCAGGCCGCTGGCCGTGTTGTTCATGTACCGCGACAGAATCCCGTCCAAGTGGTCGTAAAAATCGGACAACGGCAGAACGGCTTCCTGGCCTGCTTCGCCGCCGCCCAAAAGGTTGCCGCCCATCTGCCCGAAAATCTGCGCGCCGGACAAAATGCCGCCCTCTTTGTACCAGTTAATGCCGAAGCTGGGCACGCTGGGCGGGTTTAGGGAAAAGTGCCCGGAAATATACGGGTGCGGAAGTTGCAGGTGTGGCAAGGACCAGCTAAAATTGAAAAAGCCTTTAATGTTTTCAATGGCATTGTGTACGCTGTTTTTCGCACCCTCAATGCGGCTTGAAATTCCATTTTTGATTCCGTCGAAGGTGGAAAGAACGCTGTTTTTTGCGTCCACAACCGTGCTTTTTACGGAAGAAAAAAGGTTAATCCAAAAAATGCGGAAGCCTTCGCACTTGTTCCACAGCAGCACAAACGCGGCAATAAGCCCGCCTATTGCTACAACTACCACGCCGATGGGGTTCGCAACCAAAAGCCCCCACAGGCCCGAAAGAATGGGCATTAGGGTGCTGCTGATAAGTGGCACAACCGTGCCTGTAATAAGCGGCACAACCGTGCCGCCCACAAAGCCCACAAGGCTGCCCACGCCCGTGGTAATGGTTCCCACGGCTGTAATTACCTTGCCGATAATCACAAGGGCCGGACCGATTGCAGCCACAATCAGGCCAATGGTAACAATGGCTTGCTTTTGGCCGTCGTCCATTCCGTCCAGCTTTTCCTTCGCGTTTCGGATATATTCGGCCAGCTTTTGAAGGGCAGGGGCCAGCATTGCGCTGATTGTTTGCCCGAATTCAAGCCCCGCGTTTTTGATTTGGTTTATTGCAACCTCGGTTTTGTGGCCGCTGGTTTCCAGGTTTCCCAGCGCGTCGCTTGTGGCCGTTGTGCTCCCTTGAATTTCTTCAACTGCGCCGTTGAATTTTTCGGCATTGTCCCACAAAATGTTCGCGGCTTTTCCGGCTTCGGCACTGGAAAACATATTGTTTATGCTTGTGCCGCTTGCGGCGGCCTGTTCATCAAGAACGCTTAGAACGTCGGACAAAGACCAGCCCTGTTCCATCGCTTCGGCCATTGTCAGGCCGCCTTCTTTGATGTGTTCCGTTCCTGCCGCAAACGCATTCGCCGCAGTAGAGCCTTGCTTCCCCAATTCGTTAAGCATACTGTTCAAGTATGTTGTGGTTTCAGCGGTAGCAACGCCGTTAGAAGTCATTACCGCATAGGCTCCGCACAATTCGTCCAGGTTTACGCCTGTGCTTTTCGCTGTCGGGATAACCTTGCCCATGCTGCTGGAAAGTTCGGCAACCGTGGTTTTGCCCAGGTTTTGCGTCATGATAAGGTCGTTAGAAACCTTGTCGACTTCCGACGCTTCCAGCCCGTAGGCATTCATGATCGTGGACAGAACGTCCAGCGCGTCGCCTGTCTCTGCAAAGCCGGCCCTTGCAAGGTCTGTTGCCTTCGATACAAAGTTTACGGCGTCGCCGGTCTTTTGCCCGGCGCTGATTGCGTTGTAGACGTTCTCTGCGATTTCTCCGGCTTCCACGCCGGTGCTGTCGGACAACTGCTTGATTTGCTTTTCAAGGTCGGAAATAGGCACTTCCGTGGTGTCTGCAATGGTCGAAACTTTGGCCATCCCGTCTTCAAAGTCCCAGGCCATTTTTGTAAGCGCTATGTCCGCCGCTGCGGCCACGCCGGAAACCGGCATGAGCTTTTTCCCGGTTCCCTCTACCTTGCCGCCGTATTCCTCAATTTCTGCTCCGGCTTCCTTTATGGCCTGGGCGGCAGCGGTGCCGAAGTCCTTCTGCGCTTTTTCCAGGTCTTCAAGGTGCTGCTTGGCTTTTTGCAGCTTGTTTTGATATTCCAACCACGCGCCCCGGTCAATGTCGCCGTTGGCGTACTGGTCCGAAACCTGTTTTTGTACGCCTTCCAGGGTTTCCAATTCCTTGCGCGCGGCGGCTACGCTTTCGGAAAGGATTTTCTGCTTTTCGTCCAGCAGTTCGGTGTTTCCGGGATCCAGTTTCAGCGCCTTGTTGATTTCCTTCAAGTTGCTGGACAGGGCCGTGGAAGTCTTGGTAACGTCCTTTAGGGCGTTTGCAAGACCGGTTGTTTTGCCGTTGATTTCAACGGTAATGCCCTTTAGTGTTTTGGCCGCCATCGTCAATTCCCCCTTTCTCCGTATTTTGCTTTCAGTTTTTCGGTTTCCGGCTCCGTCTGTGTGATTCTCCACGCATTGCGCAGCCACTTCCTGCCCGTTTCCGTCTGCGCCCGGTTGCATATCACACTGTCGCGCAGAAGCGCCCAGAATGTAATAATGTCCAGGTCATAGACGGCAGGCAGGGGAATGCCCGCGTATTCGGAAACCAACTTTTCGCTTGCGCTGCACAGCGCAAACGGCACCCCCTCTCCGTCCGTTTCTGGGTAAGAGGGGGGCGTTAGTTTGGGTCGTTCTTCTTTTCGTTGGAAAGCCAGCTGACAAAATCCAGGACGAAACCGGCCAGCTGGTCCATATCCATCCACTCCATAACCGTGTCCGCAGTGATTTTGCGATGTTCTTTGTTTTTTGCGATAACGCGGGCCACGACTTCCGCCGCTTCCTTCGGCGTAGAATCCGGGCGGGACAGGTCATTCATTCTGTTAAGAGTTTTCAGCTTCGGCGGCTCAATGTGAAGCACCTGTTTGTTGTCAGGTGCCTGGAATTCGTAGTAGCGTTTTTTGATGCCCGAAAGTACAAACACGCTTTTGCCCCCTCTCTGTTAGGTTGCGTTCTCGGTCAGTTCGTCGTCCATGATAACCAGGGTGCCGTCGCTGTCCAGGCTCTGCGCGGTCACCTCTGCGTCCACCTGCGTGGGGTTGTCATTCTGGAAGGCAATGCTGATAGTGCCGCTGTTCTTGCCCGTTACGGTAATGCGCAGCTTGCGCCCGTCGTCGCGGGTGTGGACGAAGCGGTACAGGTAGCGCTTGCCTGTCTTGTTGGCAAGGCCGCCCAGCTTGTAAGTGCGGTGCTTGTGCTGGCCGCTTTTCCCGGTCTCGGTCACGCGGGCGGTTTCGATAAGCGCCTGCAGGTAGGTGGGGGACCAGGTGATAAGGCCGGTTTTGAGTTTCACGTCTTCCTCGGTGACGATGGTTTTAGAAACGCGGCCCTTGTCGTCCTTCACGGTCTGGCTGGTCGCTGTATATTCCAGCGTTGCGCCGCCCTTGATGTTGCCCGCGCGGTTGTCGTCGATCTCGATGGTTGCGTCTTCGGGCACAGCGTCGTTAAACTCGACGATATACAGGTCGCCGCTGCCCAGGATAATATTTTCGCTGTTGTCGATCTCTTTCATGTGTGTACCTCTCTTGTCGTGAATGAAAAAAGTGTTTGATAGGGGGTGCCGTCGGGGAAGTGGTCTACGTTCACGGGGCCGCAGCCTTGCAGGGCAGCCAGGATTTTGCATTCAAGTGCAAAGTCTTTGTTTTTTGTAAAAAGGGCAACGGCCCAGGTAAGCGTTTTAATTCTCACGCGGCCCAGGTCGTCGCCGTCTTCCACTTCGTCCACGCGCACAACGTGATAGGGAAGCGGCACAGGTGCGCCGTTCGCTGGCACAACCTTTTCCGCTTCCTGCCGGATCCCGGTTTCAGCAAGCCGGGCAAGTATGGTGCTTCTTTTCATTTGGTCGCTTCCTCGCACTCGGTAACGAATTCTTGCTGCCACTTTTCCGCCGGGCGGTCAATGTGCGGGTAGGCCGGGGCCGGGGCAGGGCCTTTGTGACCGTTCTGCAAAAGGTGTGTAAGCTGGTAATGGGCTTTGTTGTACACGGTGTACGCCTTCGCGCCGCGTGCGTTCGCGCCCGTCTGCTTGGAAGTCCAGTCTTTTGCGTATGCGCCCGTCCGCTTCGGGGCGGTGCCGCGCAGTTCCTTGGCAAGTCCCTTTGCGCACTTCTCGGCAGCTTCGTCCACGGCTTCGGCCACGCCGTTGGCGTATGTCCTTAGCGTCGCGGTAAGTGCCGCCGAAAAATCAAAATCGGCCACCGCCGCCCACCTCCGTGTCGTCGAAGTCGAGCAGAAGTTCCGGCTGCTCCAGGGTCAAGTCCGTACATTCGGGCAGCGTGTCCTTGATGATCTGCGTTTGCGCAATGCCGTACTGTTTTCCGCTGATAACTACAAAAGCGCCACGTTCCACCTGGTCGGCGCGCGGTATGCGGATAAGGCGTTCAACCTTGTGGCCTGCCTGTTCCGCTTCGTAGTTCCGCCGGGTGCCGATAATGCGGTCTTGGAAGCGCATATTTTTGATTACCGGTACAGGCCGCTGTTTGTCGTCCAGCCGCCACACACTGCAAAGCCCGTCAAGAAAAGTTTCAAATTTGATTTTATTCTTTGCCACAGCCGAAGCCCTCCCGAAACCGAAGCATATTTAATTCGCCGCTGTATTCTTCGATGAAGTCGGCGCGTTTGCTATTCACAAAGTACCAGGCCGCCGTTATAAGCAACTGGCGAAGTTCCCCGCTTTCAAACGAAAGCCCTGGGCTTCCGGCAGTATCTCGCAGGTAGTCCAGGGCTTCTTCTATGGCGTTTTTTGTGTTGCGTTCGGTTTTTTCGTCAGGCTCCCACGTTATGTTCATGCGGTTAAGTACAGCCTGGTACAGCTGGTCGCTTACCTGCGCTGCGGTCTCCGCTGTTTCGTTCATGGTAGGCCCTCCGCGTTATCAGCCTTCTGCTTTGGTGACGACAGGGGCGACAACCTGCACCAGCGTGGCGGGGTTGGTATCAAGGGCGGAAATGTCCAGCAGGACGAAGGCGTAAGCGTCCAAGGGGCGGGCGTTGCCCTGCAACTTGGCTTTGTAGGCGCGTTCGTCCTCAAAGAAGCGCACGCTGTCGTCCTGCACGATGGTGCCGTCCTTGCCGGTTGCGCCCAGGCCCGCGAAGTAGCGGGACGCAATGCCCAGCACGGCCTTGCCGCTTTCCAGGGCGGCGGTCTGCATGGTCTCTGCGGGAATGGGCAGAATGTCGTGCGCCCAGGTGCCGTCGGGGCGGCGGAAGGAAGTGGCGGGCATAATCTTCTGCCAGTAGTCAAACGGGTTGCACAGGAAGATCAGGTCGCCGGGGTCGATGGCGCGGGCCTTGGTAGCGTCCGCGGGGTCGCGGGCCAGCTTCGCCACGATGTTGCCCAGGGGCGCGGGGTCCAGCTTGTCCAGCTTGACGGCGGTCATATGCGGGTAAACGCCGCCCACGACGCTGGCAGTCTCGGAAATATCGCGGGTCATGCCGATGGGTTTTCCGTTGCCGTCGCCGTCCACAATGGCGCTTTCCAGAGCCATTGCAATGCTTTCCGACAGGCTCTCGCGGACGTACTGGTCAAGGTACTGCGGCCCCAGATCGACAAGGTCCTGGCTGATGCACATAAACACGGACAACTTCAGCAGGGTCATGTTGAAGTCTTTCAGCGCGCCGGTCAGTTCCTTGGTGATCTTGTCGGTGATGTTGCCCCAGGTCGCAGCGGAAGCGGGGGCGGCATTGACGACGAAGCGGGTCAGGTAGCTGGTGTTCACGAAGCTGATACGGTCCAACAGGGGGTGCTCCTTCTTAATGGTGCCGATAACGCCGTCGATCACAGTTTCGGGCATGGCGACCTTGAAGTTGGTAATGGCCATCTTGGGATCGCCCGACTTGACGCACTTGCCCAGTTCGGTGTAATAGTTCATTTCCGCGCTGGTAAGCACATGAACGCCACGGGCGGCCATGATGGCAGCGTCCTGGTTGCGTTCGTCTGCTTCCTGCTGGGCCTGCTGCAGAACGGCTTCCTCGATGTCGCCGCAGAAGGTCGCCAGGGCCTCGGTCATTTTGGTTTCGTCGCCGGTCTGGAAAGCGGCAGCCAGCGCCGCAGCGTTCGCCTTCTTGGCGTTTGCGATAAGATCTTTGCTTCTCATGTTGTTTTTTACTCCTTTGTCATGGATTCCAGCAGCATAAAAATTGCGCTGGCCTTTTTCCCTTCGGCGGCTTCCGCCGGGGAAGCGGGGGAAGGTTCCGCCGGGGGCGGCGGGGCGGTTTCGGGGGCTTTGGCGGCAGGCATGAAACTGGGCATTGCTTTTTCAAGCTGCATTTGCGGGGCGGCTTCCATCGCGGCGCGGTATTGCCGAATTGCTTCGTCAAGGTCTGCGTCCGTGTCGGCGTATTCGTCGGCCAGGCCGTACTCCATGCAGTCTTCGGCAGTCAGCCAAGTTTCCGCGTTCAGCAGTTCCGACAGTTTGTCGGCGGGCAGCTTGTCGCCCGCCTTGTTCATGTAAGACTGAATCGCCGCCAGGTTGATAACTTCCAAGTCATCGGCAGCCTTGCGCAGCTGTGTTGCGTTGCCGTAGGCCGGACCGGCGGCGTTGTGTACCATCATGCAGGTATTGCGCGGCATAATGATTTTGTCCGCCGCCATAGCAATGACAGAAGCCGCAGAAGCGGCGTATCCGTCAATGTATGCCACAACAGTGGCGGGGCAGCGGCGCAGGGTGCTGTAAATTCCCAGCGCTTCCTTTACGCTGCCGCCCACACTGTTGATATACAGGTTCACGGTGTCGCCAGCTGCCGCGCCGTCCAGGTTATCGACGAAGTAGCGCTGGCTTGTCTTGCTTTCCACGGTGGTTTCCTCGCCGGTGTACCAGTTCCGCGTTTTTTGGTCGGGGGCGATAGTGTCCACCAGCCAAAAATTGAACGCCTTCCCAGTCGTTCCGGCCTGCATAACTGCTTCCATTCCGATTCTCATTTTTTACTTCTCACCTCCTTTCGGTGCCGCAGCCTGCGGCTGTACTTTTTCCATGTTTTTGGTGCGGTTGTATTCGCTTGCCCACTTTTCGGGGATCGGGTCGTCTTCAAACTTTTCGCGCAGTTCGTTGACGTTATAAAGCGCGTCCTGCACCAGCTTGTCGGCCTTGTCGGCCACGTCGAAAACGTCCACAAGGCGAATGTGCGTAGTGTCAACCATCATTTTCCAGCCGTTCAGCACGTCCTTGCCGTAGGCTTTGCGGTTGATTTCGGTTTCAATCAGCCGCAGCGGCGGCTTTACGCCGAAGGACAGCGTGCTGCGGATAGCTTCGTCAATGTTTGTGACTTCGCCGCGCAGCAGGCTGGGTGCGACGTGGTAGACGTTGCAGGCGCGGTCTTGGGCCTGTTTGATAAGGCTGTCCAAGTCGCTTATTTCGTTTGCGCCCTTCTGCGTGGCTGCTCCGTCCTGCGGGACGTAGTGGAAGCCATCAAGCAGGGGAAGCACGGCGTTCTTGTTCTCGAAAAACGTTTTGAATCGCTCGTTCATCAGCTTGTCCAGATCGGTTTCAAACGTCTTTTTGCCACGGGCCTGGCCGGAAATTTCCAGTATACCGCTGCGCCCGCCCGACTTCTTGTACTTGTCCAGTGCTTCCTTCATTGCTTCGCTGTACAGGCCGCGCAGGTTCGCCAGCAGTGCGGCAGCGTCCTGGTTTGCCAGCCGGAAATAAAACACGTCCGGCTCCGTAAGCGTGTAGGAAAGCGTTAAATTGTTGCAGGTTACGCCGGTATACACGCACGGGCGGAAGGCGTACTCGGTTCGTGTGAAGCTGTCGGCCAGGTACAGCGCGCCGCCGCGCTCGAAAACCAGCGCTTCGTTGAAGCGCAGCAGGCGGGCTACAAGCAGGCGCTTGAATTCCGCAGCGTTTTGGTTTGGGTTCGGCTCCACGTTGAAGCTGTACCAGTCTTCGCCCTTCTTACGCTCTCCGGCCTGGTAGGTGCGCCACTCGCACAAGGAAGCCGCCGAAGCGATCAGGTCAATGGTCGAAAAAATAGCCAGTTCTTCGACATTCAACCGCTGCTCTGCGGTTGCGCCTTGCAGGACGATATTGCCCGAAGCGTCGCGCGGGGCCAGGTCCAGCAAACTGCTTATAAAGTTTGCAAATTTCAAGATTTCACCCCCTTTCCGCGTGTCTTAGTAGGTGTAAACGTCCGGCAGGTCAGCGGAAGAATAGTCCGCTGCCTGCATTTCGTCCTGCTTGATAACGGCAGCCACGAAGGCCGCAACCATTGCCATAAAGCCGTCCGTTTTCCGGCTCTTAGGCTCATACTTTCCAAACGATATATTGCCGCGCTTGTCGATAAGGCGGCAGGCGTTGTTCGTGTACCAGCGCATTAGCATACTGTCGCCCCAAACAATGCGTTGGCTTGTAAACGCGCTTGTAATGATGGGCGCAACCTGGGATTGTTCCGGCGTGTATGTCAGCTTTACGTTGCCGGTGCGCTTGTCGGTGCTGAATCCCGCCGAAGCGAAGGCTTTTGACAGCAGGGTATAGCGGTAATGGTCAATGCCGCCCAGCAGCAAATTGTATTTTTCGCCTTGTTCTACTATCCAGTTGACCGGCGTTTCCGGGTCGATCTCTGGCGCGTCTACCATCGTTAATTCTCCCCGCGCTTCGGCTTCGGCAAGCGGAAACTGGATCCGTGAAAGTGTCTTGCTTTGTGCGCAAACCCATGTGTGCGTTATCCAGTAATAAGTTCCCTGGATTTCCCACAGCACGCCAGCGGCAACAAAGTCCTGTGTGCTGGCGTAGTCAACGCCCCAAACTGCCGGGTGCGTTTCCAGGCCGATTCCTTCCGGGATAGGCCGGGAAGCTGCAAGAATATTTTCCCAGCTGGTGACTTCGGCTTCCTTGTCACCCTGCGGGCGGTTCATGCGTTTGGTTGCAAAAGCGCCGTGCCCTGCCGGGTCTTCCTTGTATTCCTCGAATTCAAGTTTGATTTCTTCCAACAGTTCGGTGCGTGCTGGGTCGTACAAAGACGGGTTTGCCTTGCCCCACATTTCCGGCTGCATAATTTCCGCGTCGCTGTCCAGGCGGCATATAAAATACAGCCAGCCGCTGTCCGGGGTGTTGCCTTCAAGTACTTTTTCGGCCCTGGCCGTGTACTTGTCCAGCGGGCCGTCGCGCACGTCGCCTTGTGTGGTTATGAACGTGCGGCGGGGAAGGCGACGCTTGCCCAGGCCGCCCACCGCAACGTCGATTAGTTTAGAATTTTCGTAGGCGTGCAGTTCGTCAAAATCTACCTTGCCGGGCCGCCCGCCGTCTTTGGTCTTTGGGGCGCTGGTGTGGTATTTTATCCGGCTCATGGTTGCCTTGTTGACAATTTCTTCTTTTGTCCAGGCAAAGAATTTTTGAAAATAAGGCTTGTTCCCGTCCAGCAATTCGTATATGTCGTCGAAGGTCGCGCGGGCCTGGTCTTCCGCCGTGGCGAAAATGTCAATGTTGTAATGCTTTACCCCGTTTATGGGGGTGACAAGTGCAAAATCTTCATAGGCCAGGTAGCCGTTTTTTCCAGCGCCGCGTCCAACCTCAATAAACAGAATAGGCCAGCGCAGTGCGCCGCTTTCTGTGTAGGTGCAGTTATGCAGCGCAAAAACAAATTCTTCCCATGGTAAAAGTTTGTATTCAAAATATTTTTGCAGGCCCATATAACGTTCCAGCTGTTCGTCGTCAACGTGTATTTTCTCATTCTCAAACGCAGCCTTTACACGCTTGATAAGCAGCAGCTGTTCGCGGCACATCGGTATTTCGCCGCTTTCCACAATGTCAATATAGGCTTGTATTCTTGGATTCATCCCAGGTCGCCGCTTCCGTCGGTTTCTGGCGGCCTGCAAGTTGCCGTTGTCAGCCCCATTTCGCGCAAGATGTGAAGCATACGCTGGTTATACAGGGCGGCGGCCTTTATAGCGGGGTTTTCCTTGTCGTATTCTTTACCGGCTGCGCTTACTGCGGTGACGGTCAAGCCCTGTTTTTTTACAGCGGCCTGCATTTTCCTCTCCATGCCGAAGAAAAAAATATAATCGTCCAAAAGTTCTTGATAGTGCAGAAGATCGGCTCCGCAGTCCTTCAGCTGTTTTTCCAGGCTTGCCCGGATTTCCTTTTCCTTCTTCGTCAATTTCTGCACCCTCTTTCCAAAAATGCGTGATTTTTTCGGCTTTTTGCAGCACCCCCTAAAAATTGCGGATATAAGGTACCCGCGCACGGGCGTATTTGTTGGCGGCCTTTTGCTGGCCCATTTTTTCCTCGCGCGCGCAACCTCGCGGCTTTGTCGGGGCTGTTCCTCGGTCTCCGTCCGCCGGGGGATTTTGATTTCACGGGGCGGGGGGTATGCTGTAAAATTACCAGCGTTCCGGCGTGGCAGGTGCGGCTCGCTTGTGGTGTCGGTCCCAGTGGCAGGACGCGCACAGGCAAACAAGGTTGATGTTCCCGGCTTCGTCGTATTCGGACAGGGCCAGGTCTGGCCGTTCGCGCAGCGGCTTGACATGGTGGACAGTAACGCCGCGTGTATTCACCGCCGGCGCTTTGTGTGCGCAGTCCCAGCAACGGCGGCGCTGGTGTTTTAATACTTCCCGCCGCAGGCGTTTCCATTCGCGGCTTGTGTAGAAGCTGTGCAGGTTGCCGTTTGCAATCAACTGCAAAACCCATACAGCGGGCCACGAATCCGGGTTATACTTCGCCATAGCGTTTCACCTTGTCCCGCCGGGGTTTTCGTTCCTCATATATGCAGCGCGGCAGTGCGCAAAGGGGTGTTGCCGTTTTCCTGTCGCGCCACACACAGGCGGCGCAGCGCTTTTCTTCCTCTTTCTCTTTTTTGGTGTTCTTCATGCGGCCCGCCTTCTTCCTTTTCTGGGTATAGAAAAAGCCAGGCTTTCCCGCCTGGCTTTTGCAGTTTGAATATATCACAAACCGAATGTAAACAAAAAGCAAGTAATGTAAAGTTTTGTAAACTTTTGACAAGCAAAAAGCCGCGTTTTCCGCACTGTTATGCGGGTTTTAACTTGTCAAAAATATTTTTTTCAAAGCCTCGCCGTGGGTCATTGTGGCCCATTGCCGCGACTTCCCGCAGGCTTCCGCAATCTGTTCCCAGTTCATGCCGTTTATATAGCGGCGGCGCAGGACTATGCGCTGGTCCGCTGTCGGTGCGGTTTTGATAACGGCCAGCACTTGGCGGCGCGCCTTGCTCATTGCGTTGGCAGCTGCTGTCAGTTCCCGGCGCGCGTCTTCCAGGGATTCAGCAGCAAGTTCAACCTTGCTTGTGCCTGTACCGCCGCCGTGCGGCATACCCGACAGAGAAGGGGAAGCGCCGGTGGCCGCTACCATAAGCCGTTCGGTTTCGTCCTTCCAGTAGCGCCATTCTTTCAACGCTTCAAGGTAGCTGTTCAAAATCTCTTTTTTCTTTGCGCTCTCCACCTGTTTGCCCCCCTGCGGCGATTACCCGCCCCCATTTGGTTTTCGGTTTGTAGCCCGTCCTGCTCCATAGCTTTGCCAGCGCGGCGGTTGCTCCATCGAAGGCGGCAGCGGCCAGCCTGCCCAGTGCGCGCATAATTAACCAGGCTGCCAGCAGGACAACGGCCACAGCGGCCACGGCCCCGGTTAATATAGCCGCAAACCTCATTGTGCTTTCAAAACTACCTACAAATGCTTGATACAATGTGTAAAACATCGGTGTTATTTCCCCCATTTTTCTGCTTTGCTGCAGAAGTCGTCAGCGGTATTTTCCCCATACAGTGGGCAATCAACAGTTGCCCAGTATTTGCACTTCGCGCAGGTTATAACCCGGATATGTTTTACGGCACGCTGATATACTCCAACGGCAAGGCTTGAAACAATCGCAATCACAAATGCCCCGACAAGTGGAATTATCGGCAAGGCAATAAAAATATAGGCCATCATTGCACACCAGAACCAGATTGTATCAGTCGTCATTTTTTCTTCTCCTTTCGCGCTTTTGTGGTGAAAATGTTACTCGACCTGCTTAATTAGTTCTTTTAGTGCTTTTGCCAGCGCGCCGGTGAATTTGTCCGCAAGTTCCTGCTGCCCGCTGTCGCGCATTTCGTCGGCCAGGTCCATAATTGCCGCCGCTTTCTGCTGCACGTCCTCAAAAAGCAAGGCAAACTTTGCGCCCGCCGGGCTTTGCTGAATTCCTAATTTCTTTTGCAGCGTGTCGGCCCTTTTCTGGGCTTCTGCGGCAATCTGCTGGGCCTTTTCCAGTTCGGCGCGGTCTCTTTCTTTCTGCTCTCGTTCAGCTACCTTGCGGGCCTTGTCTGCGGCTTCTGCTTCACGCCTTACCGCGTCGGCTTCTGCGTCCCGCTTGGCTTGGCGGATTTTCTCGGCGGCGGCCTTTTCAGCTTCCCGCCGGGCGGCCTGGAGCCGTTCTTCCTGTTTGGCTTCGGCTTCTTCCAGTGCCTTGCGGTGCTGTTCCCGCAGGGCTTCCAGGTCTGCCTCCGCTTTGGCTTCGGCTTCCGCGCGGGCCTGGTCGGCGGCCTTTTTCAATTCGGCTTCAACGTCAACTTCATGGGCTTCCGCTTCGGCGGCAGGCGGTGCGGACAAAAGGGAAAGCTGCTCGGCCATGTCGTTCTTTTCGTCAATCAGCTTTTGCAACTCGGTAACGGTGATATTTGCCAGGTCTCCGGCCACTTCTTCCCGGTCCTGCGGCCCCAATTTTGCCAGCAGCGCCAGCTTCGTAACGCCCGCCGCCGCGTTTTCTTCAATCAGCTGCGCGGGCAGCTTCTCCACAACGCTGATGTAAGTATAAGCCTGGCGCTGGCGAATGTGGACGGCCTGCTCTGTGTAGTCTCCGAAGGTCTCAAAGCCCAGCGCCTTATATTTGCCGCTGTCACGCATACGCTTCAACTTACGGCCCAGATCAAGCAGGCTGCTGGCGGCGGCCTGTGCGGCGCTCACGATTTCATAGTGCAGGCCGATGGCTTCCGCCTGCTCCGGCGTTTCATTCCCCACAAGGGTAAGCTGCTTCGTGTCTTCCATTGTCTGTTCCTCCTGTTATGCTGCCGCCGTCTTGGCGTGGTTCGGATTTACGGTCTTCTGTTTGTGGTCCAGCCATGGCTTGACGACTTGGCAAAGCCATGCCTGTTCAAATGCTTCCACTTCCGGGGTTCTCGCGCAGTTGTGCCGACCACGGTTCTGCAAAACCTTACCCGTGGCCGTGTCCAGCTGCAACGTGAAATAGGATTCTCTGGGGCTTTCGGTGTGTCGGATAAAGAAAATGCTTTCGCCGTTGCAATGCGCCTTGCCATAGCCGCCGACGCAATGGCCCAGCGCCTTGCCTTCAAGGATCAGCTGTTCTTCGGATTCCGCCGGGGTGATAATAAGGCCCATGTATTCCCAGCGCAGTGCTTGCAGGCGCTTTGCCATTTTCTCGAATTTGCCGCGCAGGGCTGCGTCTTCCCTGTAACGGATTGCAGCCGTTGCCCTGGCTTGGGCTTCGGTTACGCTGTGCGGGAAGGCCACAACTTCGCTTTTAAGGTCAAGGCCCGCGCGTTCCGCGTCTTTCCAGTAGTCCACACAAAAGCCCACCGTGCCGCCTATGCTGTGAACTTTTCGGGCGCTCTCTTGTTGCTTCCGTATGTAGTTCCATACGCGCACCAGGCCGAAGCGCTGCACAGCCCAAAGGTTCTTGTACTTGTCCGCAAAAGCCACCCCTTCGCCGCCCAGCGTGTCGGCGTACTCCCTGGGTGCCCCGTTGCGCAGGCAGACGGCAACGGCGTGTTGCCGTACCCCAATGTCCCACGCTCTGCGGCCTTGGGCTTTGCCGGCGGTCTTGTATTCCGGTTTGCTCATGTACAAGGCTTCGTGCGGCTTCTTCGCCTTCCAGTTTACCCAGTCCAGGCCGGTGACGGACAGGCCACCGTTTTGGCTGGCGGTCAAGTCCACCAGTGCCGCGCACAGTGCCGGGCTGTTGCGGGCAATGTTTTCAATTTCCGGGTGCCGCATATATATCCGGGCATAGTGCAGCAGGTCAATGCCCTGCGCCTGTTCTTCCAGCAGTTCCAGCTTCGCGTTTTCCAGCCGCGTGCCTTCGTATACGTCGGCAGCGTGCGGCAGGATTGCCGAAAAATTGCCGTCGGCAACCTGGAAGCGGCGCATTTCGTACCAGTAGCCCGTATAACACATAGTTGACATACTGGAATAGCCGCTGCGGTCCATTGCTGTGAATCGGTGCCAGTGCCCGCCGGGGTCGATAACATAGGCGTTGCGCTGCTCCGCGATTGTGCTTTCCCAGTCGTAGCCGGTTTCGTGAATTACGGCCCAGCAGATAAACATAACACAGCCGCCCGCTTTGCGGATTTCCCATGGGTATGCCTTCTTTACGATGGGCCAGCGGTCAAGGCGCTTTTCGTGTGCCACCAGCGCCGCCGTGCCGCAGTTCGGGCAGTGTATTGTTTCGCCGTTGCGTCTCAGCCCTTCTTCGGTGTCAAAGTACGGATATGCGCCGCCCTCGCCCGGCAATGCTATTGTTGTATGCCACGATTCCCCGCAGGCCGTGCAGTTGCAGGCTGCATATTTTTCCCGTATGCCCGTTAGGGGGTCGGCCAGTTTTGTGGTTTTGTACCGAATCAGTTCTTGCGGGTGTACTTTCCCGTTGCGTTTCAGCCACTCCCACAGCGTTTCCGGGGCCATTCCCGGCGTTTTCGGCAATGCTGCCAGTATGTCCATATTCGCGCCCCCTTATAGAAAATCTTCAAGGCGGATTGCCTTGCGGCGGTGTTCCGCCGGGGCCGCCTGTGTTTTGGCGGTGACAATTTCCAATTTCGGGATTCCGTAAAATTCCCGGATAATGCGGTCAGCGTCCGCAGGGCCGCAGAAGCCCACATTGCCCGTGCGGTTCTTGCTGGCAAAATCCGCGATTTTCTTTTCGCAGTCTGCAATCCCCATGCCCGTGGTTCCCAGGTCTTCGGCAACGATCTGCGCGGCGGCAGGCTGGCCGTTCAGAATGTCGGCAAGCTGCTGGCCCACGCACCAGGCGGGCGTTCCCGCTCCGGCTTTCTTCTGCTGCGCTTCGATAAGGCTTAAAGCCTTTTGTAAATCATTCATTGCATTTCCTTCATTCGTGTTTTATGTACTCGGTGAATATCCAGCCATTTGGCCGGGCGTATTTCTCGATAAAAAGGCGGCGGCGGTACACATAGGACCCCTGCAAAGCGCGGATTACTTCGTGCTTTACCTCGACAACTTCCACAGTGCCGTTTGTGTATTCGATTACAAAATCCGGCGTGTAGTGTGCAGCGGGCAGGCGCAGGCCGCAATAATCACTTTTCGGCAGAAGTTCAAACTGCTTGTGCCGTTCTACGTTCGCCACGGTTCCGGCCAGTTCTTTGGGCCATATATATGCCCGGTAGTATTCTTCTTCCAGGGCGCTGCCACGGTCAGACCCGCCGGGCCGAAGCGCCGGGCCGTCCCTGGCCTTCTGCTGCCTGTCCCTGGCGGCTGCCGCCCTGCGCCTGCGCTCCAATTCTTCGCGCACCTGCTTCTGCGCGGCAGGCCCCAGCCGTTCAATGTCGATTCCCACGGCACGGCCCCCTTCGTCGAAGTTTTAGGCTGATGTGCCAGCCCATGAATTCGTTATAGCTGGCGCTGGCTTCGTTCAAGTCCCAACCGGGGTATTTTTTCGCCCAGAATTCCGGGTCATACAGCCGCCCGTCGGTGCAGATTTTTTGCACCTGGCGGCGCGTCCATTTCCCGTCCGCTGGGGGCGGTGTTATCGGGTTTTTGATTCCTCGGCTTCGGAAATATCGGTGCTTTCGCTTCGGATATTTCAGCATATAGTTTGCCAGGGCTTCCAGGCTGTTCTTGTCCATTTGCAAGCGGTCAGTGTTCACGCGGCCCAGGCGCACCCCCTTGCGGTGCCAGCAGCTTTCTATTTCGTCGCGGCTCAACTCGCAACGAAGGATTGTGTGAAAGTGCGGGGCAACGGCCTTTTGCCCGGTGTCCGGATTTTCTTCGGCCCACTCCATCACGGCCAGGCATTCCGGCTTCGGCAGCCCCCGCGTCCTGCATTTCTCTTTTATGTGGCGGTAGAAGTTCCGAAAATCTGCCCACGCCTGTTCTTCGGTTTCCGGGCGATATTCTGGCGCATAGGTCTGCGTCGTGTGGGTGTCTTCCTCGGTGAAGTTGGTATTTACCAGCTGGCGGAACAGCCGCCGGGCGTTTTTGGCGTTTTGGTTCTGCTGTGCCTTCGACGATCTGCGCAGGTCTGCCGTTCGGGCCAGCTCCTGGTCCAGTGTTCGGCTTTGCGCGGTTCCGTTCATGGGGTAAATTTCGACTTCCTGGTAGTTCGCGGCGTTTTTACTTCTGCCGCACAGGAAGCGGCGCTCACGTTGAAAAGATTTTGTGCCCATACTCTGCCTTTCTGCATTTCCCGGAAGGTTCTGCTTTCGGTAGGTGGATAGAATTTTCTTTTTCCTGGGTAGACAAACAAAAAGGGGATCCTTGCAAGGGACAACGCCGGGCGGCCTGCTTTGGTCACCGCCTTTCGTTGCCTTGCTTGGCCGCCCTCTGTTTTCCCCTGTACCCCTTTCCCCGGCAGGGAATAAACCGTCGTTATTTTACTACCCCATACAAGCCCTTCACGGCGGCCCTGGCCGCCCGCGAAGGTTTGACAACGTGCCGCAATTCCTTTATAATAAAGGTGTTATATTTTTACCACGGCACGTTGTAGGCCGCCCCTCTCCACAGGGGCGGCTTTCTTTATCGCCTTTTGCAGTCAAGTGCAAAGGGCGCTTTTTGTTTCCTCAAGCCATGCCAGCCCCTTTTCGTGGTAGCTGGCGCTTTGTTCGATAAGGATATACCGCCGCCCGGCTTTAAGGGCTGCCACGCCGGTGCTGCCGCTGCCTGCGAAGAAGTCACAGACAACCGCGCCCGGCCTGGTATGTGTTCGGACCATCCGTTCCAACAGATCAACGGGCTTTTGCGTTGGGTGGATGGGATGCCCGCCCGTCGGTTCATCCGACAGCCAAACATTGCAATGGTTCGCGTCAAGGTTGTGGACAAAGCGGGCATTGTCTGCCGCCTGTATCTGTTCGTCGTACCGCTGCACAAGCCTGGCCTGTTCTTCCAGCAGGCTGTCGAAGTCTCGGTATCCTTCCCAGCTGTCCAGTTCAAACTTCGCCACAATGTCCAGGTAGGTTTCCCGCGTTGGCAAAAGCCATTGACTGCTTCCCCAACGGAAACAGTGGTCTGCTGCTTGTCCGCAAGCGTCGATTATCTGCTTTTTGGTTTTGCCGGTGTACTTCTGCGCGGCGCGGAAATATTCACGCAGCGGGCCGAAGTTGTTCATGTCCAGCTTTGCCAGCGCCAGCCCCGACTTGTTCCAGGCTGTGCCCGGTTCGCCCTTTACCAGTACAATGCAAAATTCTGTAATGTTAAACCAGCTTCGCAAAGTGTTCCCGGTTCCGGGGTTTGCCCATAGCTTCTTCCGAAAATTCGGCTTCACCCATACGGCCCAGGAATTGAAAACAAACTGTGTCCAGTTTTCCAACCAACACAGCAGGCGGGCCACTTGTTGCAGGTCATTGTGCCAAAAGGCCAGCGTTCCGTTCAGCTTCAGAATTCTTTCTGCTTCCCAAAAGGCGCGGGCCATAAAATCGTTATATTCTTGCTGATTCTCGAAGGTGTCCCACTCCGCTTTCTTGATGAAGTAGGGCGGGTCTATAAAAACCATGTCCACGGTTTCGGTTTGCACCCCTTCCAGCAGCTTGAAGCTGTCGCCCAGCAGGAAACTGTCGGGCTGTACCGCGCCGAAGTCGTACAGATAGAAGGGAAGCATTGCGGGGGCTTTCACAGTTTCACCCCCTGAGCCGCCGCAATCTCTGCCAGATCGGCGGCGTTTATGCTGTTCAGCCAGCACCAGCTTTGTGGTGCGCGGTCCATGTGAATGGCTTCAAGCGGCACAGGTTCCGGCAAGCGCCGGGGATTCTGCACCTTCCAGCCGTACAGCCAGCCGCCGTCGCGGTATTGTTCCAGCTGTTCAACGGACAGGCTGGACAGCTTCGCCATCGTTTCGTCGGCTGGATCTGCGGTTCCGATGTAGCCGGGGCAATCGAAGAAGCCGACAACAGCCCCCGCGCCGCCCTGGGCTTTGCTCTCATACATGACAACGCGCAGGGGATATTCTGCGCGTTTTTCTGTGTTGGGGTTGTAACTGGGCGCACATTTCCGAATTTCCAGCTTCTTTTCGCCGGACAGGATCGCCGCCGCCCAGTTCTTGCGGATACTCAACAAAATACAGTTGTCCATTGTGCGGCCCTCACGATTCCCACCAGTATGTTGCTGTCATGTCGGCCAGGTGCAGAAACAGGGCCAGCGCGTAACGTTCAAACGCCTTGCCCATTTCGTTGTAGCAGTCATGGTCGCGGTACGCGCCCATGTGCCAGCGGATTGCCGCCGCTTCCTGGTCGGTCAGTTCCATGCCCAGGTGCTGCAAGATGTACAGGCTTTTTTCGCCATGACCCAGGGACAGGGTGCTGTCATCATATTCATAGGTAGCTACATCCTTCCATTCCCCGTCAAGGCCGCGCTGGCGTTTTGTGGTTCGGCGGTATGTGCCTGCCTTGCAAATATCGTGCAGCAGGGCACAGGTTACGGCGCTGGCGCGCAAATTCGCGTCTTCAAGTTGGTGCTGTTCCAGCAGCCCCAGCATTTCAGTCGCAACGTTGACGCTGTGGTAGCACAGGCCGCTAGGAAAAGCCCCGTGGTGCTTCGTGGACGCTGGGGACGTGAAAAAACCGGTATATTCAAGGTATCGCAGGACCGCCTTGTCGCCCCTGCGCCCCTTGACGTACTCGACCCATAGGGCCATAAACATTTCTTTGTTTTTCTTCATGGCGGCGGCTTCTTGTTCCGCAAAATTTGTGATGCTTTCAGTGCTCATGCTGTTGTGCTCCTTTTTCGGTGGAAACTTTACGTTTCAGCTGCCGGGCTTCATTTTGTAGGCGCTGAATTTTTGACGCCATGCGTTCGTATTGCTGGCCGTGCTTGCAGGCTCCGCAGGTTCCACGGTTCGGGCAGGCAGGCAAGGGGCAGTGCCGGCTTATTTTCATAAAAAATAACTCCCTTCCCATCTTAAAGGCTGTGCTGGTGTTCGTGCTTTTCGCTGCGGGTGACAATCACCGTGCCGTCCTTAACCTTGAATTTAGCCGTCACGTTTTCGGCCAGCTTAATGGCCGTGCCGCCTTTTATGTAGTCCTTGCGGACCATATCGGCAGTAGCTTCCAGCAGGCGCAGGGTGTCCGGCTCAAATTCAGCGAACAGCCCCGCAATGATTTCCCGTTCTTCCCGCTGGCGGCGGCAGGCTTTGCCGATTTCACAGTCGCATTTATCGGTTGCGTACCGGTCCGCTTCTTCCTGCGTCGGTGCCGCGAAGGGCAAAACGCGAAGCTGGCCGCAGAAGCAGCAGCTTCCTGTTTTGTAGGTCGGCGGCTCCCAGTAGGGGGCAGGCTCGGCCAGCTGGCGGCAGTACCGCATAATTGTGGCTGCCGGGTGGAATTCTGCCCATTCCTTTTCATCGGCCTTGCGCTTGGCGTACAGGTCGAAGGCGCGGGCATACAGTTCCGGGGCGTATAGTTCCGGGCGGTATGCACTGCAAGCGGATCCTGTACAGCGGGCCGTATAAGCGGTATGCCCGCAGCGGCCCGCCTTCATCTTCCCGGCCACGCAGGGGCTGTCCATGCGCAGGGCCGGGCGCTGCTGCTGCCAGGCCTTCGCCCCCACGCAGTCGCACGCGCCGAGCGCCCATTCCATTGCTTCCTTTTCGCTGTCGAATCCATTGTCCGGGCTTTCCACTTCCTTGCCGCAGCAGGGGCATGGGACGAAGAAGCCATCGGCAAAGTGTACCGCGTAGTCGGCGCGGCCTTCGGCGGCGGTTTCCGCCGGGGTGCGTTCGTTCTCGTTCATAGTCGGCCTTCTTTCCTGTATTTATCTGCCATAAAGCTAAGGACTTTGTTTGACAGCAACGAAAGTTCAAATTCCGCCCGGTCAACATCGCCGGGCAGAGAAGCCCTGCCGCGCGACTGCATCCAGCCATCATAAAACAGACGCATGGCAGGGTGATTGATGTTTATAAAGTACCATGGAATGTCTGTGCTTCTTTTTTCTGCCACGGCGCGGCGGTCTTCCAGCACCAGGGACGCAAGGCGTTTTATAAGGGCGGTGCGTTCACCTTCCATGCTTGTACCGCCCTCCGTACATTTTTCTATTAAGAAAAGCCGCGGCGCAACGGGTGCAGAGCTTGCCATCCATGCTTCCGGGGTAATTGCATTCAAATGCAAGCCCAACCTGCTGTGCCAGATATTCAGAGCAGGCCCAGGTCCCAAAGGAAGCTGCTGCCGCTGTCTTGGCGTCCAGGCTGCGGATGCCTTGCAGCACGTTGTCTGTATAGCCGACAACGGCGACCCGTGTTTCTGAGTCCAGGCTTTGCAGATATTCAAGAACGGTCATTTTCTGACCGCCTTCCGTTTTTCGCGCAGCTGCTTGTTGTGCCTGGCCTTCATTTCCTTAACGTCCTGCGCCGTCACGCCCGCGGGCCATTCTTCCGGCGGCATATTCCAGATATACCGGCGTTTAATGGGCGGCTGGCGGTCAAGCGGTATCGGCTCAATGAAGGCTTCCCGGCTCAATCCGGCTTGCAGCGCTTCCTTTTCGGTGGTTCTCATTGTTCCGTCCCTTCCATGTATGCATCCGTTACCGCGTCAAGCTGGCGCTGTAAGTCTTCGGCTTCTGTCTGGTATTCGTCGGCGCGCTGGTTGGCTCCGTCAAGCTGGCATTGCAGGCGGTCAGCTTCGGCACGATAGTCCTGTGCGCGCTGTTCGGCGGCCTGGGCCGTCTGCCGGGCGCTGATCTTTAACAGGTCGTAGGTTTTACGGGTTTGCAGGCCGTCCCATGCGTACCACGCCAGCGCGGCAAACATGGCGGCCAGACAGGCCGCGCAGGTGCGGCGCAGGATCCTGTTTTCTCTTGCAAGCCGCCGGGCGGTCCGGTTCGGCTCGGCCACGGGTTCCGCCGGGGCGGGCAGTTCAAAGTGCAGGCAGATTGTTTCCATCTTTCGTTCCCCCCTTAGTATAAAAACCAGGCCCCTGCTGTAAGGCCGACAATTAGTGCAACTGCGCTGCATATTGCCCGCAGAATCCACAGCAGACCGTAAAAGAAAAGTACGTCAATGGCTACCACAGCCAGAATAATAAGCAGCGTTTTGTATGGTTTCTTCATCGTCCGGCCCCTTCTTTCTGTTTACAGGTCGGTAATGGTGTAGGAAACGCTTGTTTCCGGGGGCAGGATGTTGCCGTCGCCGTCGGTGCTGTAGTCGATGTCGGTATTTGTGCCGTCGGCGTAGGTCTTGGCGTAGTCGGCCAGGTATTCCACGTCCTCGACTTTGTACGCGCCCAGTTCAGCATTGAAGGGAAGCGTGCCCACGTCGAAAAACTCATATTCCCAGGAAGCGCCCGTGCAGTCGTCTGTCATAGTGATTTCCAGCAGTTTGTTGTTATCGTCGTAAAACTTTGTCATGATGGTTTCTCCCTTCGTTTTTCTGCTGCCTTATGCCGCAGCCCTCTTGCGTTCGCGTTCTATCAGCGCAGCAATGCGCTGCCCGGTTTCGGTTTTCAGCCAGGCCGCCGTTTCTTTCGGTGTGGCCCACAGCCGGCCGCGACAGATTGCCGCGACAAGCGGGTCGGCCTGTTCTTTGTTCAGTGTTCGCATACTTTCAACCTCACGCGCTTTCAGTGTTGAAAAGGTCGGCAATTCCGCACCCTAACACTTCGGCCAGCTTCGGCAATTTCAGAGTGTCGGGCACCGCTTTGCCGCTTTCCCACTGTGAAACCGTGCTTTGTGTGACTCCCACAGCTTCGGCAAGTTCCGCTTGCGTCAATGCTGCTTTTTTTCGCAATTCCTTAATATCGCGCATTGCTTTTTGTCCTTTCCGTTGTATTAGCTGTGCAAATATTAGCTTACTTGATATTTTACTCAAAATATTAGCTTTGTCAATACTTAAATATCAATTTTACTAATATTTTTTGTATTGCACGTTTCTTCGTCCAGCGCTATACTATAAAATATAAGCGCTACTAATAAGAAAAGGCGGCGGAAATATGAACAGGATAAAGGAAGCACGGAAAAATGCAGGTATAAAGCAAACCGACTTGTGCGCCCGGCTTGGCATTTCACAGGGGGCGCTTTCCGGCTATGAAAACGGGAAGTTTGAGCCGGATTGTTCTGTTTGGCTTCGTTTGTCTCAAATTTTTAATGTTTCTGTTGACTACCTCATGGGCGGTAACTACGCACCGCCCGCCGCTTCTTCGCTCTCGCTGGAAGATGTGGCACTTTTACGCAAGTTCCACGCCCTTGACGATATGGCCCAGGCCCGCATTTTGAACAGCTTGGATTTTGAATACCAGGCTGCCACACGTCAAGAACGTGCAGAATCGTCTATTTCCCCGGCATAAAAAAATAAGCCCGCCGTGCGGCGGGCGCTGGAGGTTTTGTTCTATGGGTCTGTTCGTTTTTTTCAATAAGCCAGCGCTTCCCGACATCGGAATTTTTGCTGAAGCCTTGGTCAATTATCGTAACGCGACGGTAAATGGCAGCGGTTTCAGTTATGAGGATCAGGCCGCCGCGTGTGCTAGGCTGCTATCCTCAATATCGCAGACCAAGGAATCTGATATTCTTCGCATATTTCACGCAGAGGGCAAAAGAGAAAAAGGCTATTATTGCCACAGCACTCTTGGCGTGTTGTGGAATGGCGGCAACTATTTGAAAGATTTGTCTGCGGAAGTTGAACGCAAGATGAAGCGGTTCAATGCACTTTCCAAGAAAAGCAAGGAATTTGCTTCCAGCTTGTGCGCCATCCCTCTTGCGCCTGTCCTTGTCGTAGATTCTGCACCGCCTCTTCGCAGGGGCGCACTTTCTGATATGCCAGACGTGAGGTATTCAACAATTACCAAAAGCTTCAACGCTGACAAACTCCCTAGCTTTGTTGTAATTGATACGGAAACAACCGGCTTGAAGGTTCAGGGTGGGCGCATTCTTGAATTGTCGGCCATTCGGTACGAAGATTTCCGCCCGGTTTCTGCGTGGTCTACCCTTGTAAATCCTGGCAAGGCCATCCCGCCAGAAGCGAGTGAAATTAACCATATTAGCGACGCTATGGTTTCCGATGCGCCCAAGCTTGAACAGGTTGCTTGTTCCTTCCTTGATTTCGTCGGCTCTTCTGCCGTTGTTGGTTATAACCTCCCTTTTGACCTGAAATTCCTGTTTGCTCGTGGCGTTGATCTGTTGTCTCAAAAGCGAAAATACTATGACGTTCTGGAATTAGCGCGAAAGGCATATAAAAAAGATTTGGACAGCTTTTCTCTTCAAGACGTTTCCGAATTATGCGGTGTTTTTCGTGACGATGCACATAGAAGCCTTTCTGACTGTTTCGCAACCGGCATTGTGTTCAAAAACTGCGTTGAAGATATCACTGGCAGGTAAGCCCTCCGGGTGTACGGTTGTCAGTTTCGAATCTGAACGGGGGACAGTATGCGGGCATTTATTTACTGCCGATTTTCCAGCCATAAGCAGCAGGAACTTAGTATAGAGGGCCAGCGGGATATTTGCCAGGAATACGCCGACAAGCACAATATAACCGTAGTCGGCCAGTACGCAGACCGGGCTCGCAGCGGCAAGACCGAAAACCGCGCCGACTTCCGGCGGCTTATGCGCGACGCGGCCACGGGCGTGGTTGATTGCGTTCTTGTGTGGCGGTATGACCGCTTCTTCCGCAATCGTGCCGAAAGCGCCCTGTATCGCAAGCAGCTGGAAGCCGCCGGGGTGCATTTAATTAGCGTTACCGAATACATACCGGAAGGCAGTGCCGGCATAATCACGCAAGGCATGATTGAAACCGTTGCCGAATATTTCAGTGCGAAGCTGTCCGAAGATGTCAGCCGGGGCATGAATAAGGCCGCCCAGCATTGCCAGATCGTCGGGCGCGCGCCGCTTGGCTATCGGGCAGGCCCGAACAAGCGCTGGCAAATAGACCCCGTGGGGGCTGAATTGGTGCGCCGGATTTTTGAATGGTACGCCAGCGGCAAGGCCATGGGCCAGCTTGCCGCCCAGCTGAACGAAGAAGGCCACCGCACAACAAACGGCACGCTTTACACCCGCAGCAGCTTCAATTCCATTTTGCGCAACGAAAAATATATCGGTGTGTACAGCTACGGCGGGAAAGTGCGAATAGAAGGCGGCTGCCCGCGTATTATTGAAGATGAATTGTTTTTTACCGTGCAGCGGCGGCTTTCCGCGAACAGGCACCGGCCCGGCGCATACAAGGCCGAAGTGCCGTACCTGTTAAGCGGGAAGCTGTTCTGCGGCCTGTGCGGTGCGCCCATGACGGGCACGGCAGGCACCAGCCACACGGGGGCGCGGCATTATTACTACATTTGCAATAATCGCCGGGCGAAAACCTGCAAAAAGAAGAACGTGCGCCTTGATTTGATAGAGGAAGCCGTGCTGCAGTCTGCGCTTGATATTCTCACCGATGAAAATATAGCCTATATCTCTACCGAAGTGGAAAGACGGTGCGCCGAAAACAGCGACAGCGCCGCACTTCTCGCCAGCTTAAACGCCCAGCTGGAAGAAGTGCAGCGCCGACTAAAAAATATAGGCAATGCCATTGCGCAGGGAATTATAACAGAAACCACGAAGGAATTACTGGAAGAAGCCGAAGCAGACCGCACGGCCCTGCGCCAGCAGATAGACCGCGCGAAGGTGCAGGCCGCGCTTGTCGTCAAGGCCGAAGCCGTGGCCTGCTGGCTTGACGGGTTCCGCCGGGGTGATAGGACGGATCCAGACTTCCGCCGCCAGGTGTTCGGAGCGCTGGTTCATTCCGTCTTTGTTTATGACGATTATCTGAAGATTATTTTTAATGTGGACAGTGCCGGGGCCGCCGTTGTTCCTTATGAAGCCGCCCAGGCCGCCACGTCTTCGGAAGCCCCGCCGGGTTCGTATTTGGACACGTTAGGGGCACCAAAAAAAGCCGCAATGTTAATTGCGGCTTTTTCCTTTATTTGCCTAAGTATAATCTAAGAGATTGACAGGGGGAAGGCCTGGCGTCTATAAGATTCCGCCTTCTTGAACACAGCAAAGCAGTATTTCATCACGCTGTTATCATGGGGCGTTCCCGAATTGGAGAACATATTAAATTTCTTCAGTAGCTGGCGGAACTCATGGAAAGTATATTGACTATCTTGAATTATTGTAGAAGATCAAATTATCTCCTGACATTCAGACGTTGTAGGCTATCCTAAGAGTTGCTGTAATCGGCTCAAGTAGCCTTTGCAAAATACAGACATTGTGATGTAATATAAAAATGTCATTGTTTGATATATTTCACTGAGACAAGCAATTGGGCAATACTAAATAGAAAAGGAATTGTTATGGAAGAAGAAATAAAGCAAGAAAAGACTGTGGAGCACTTAACCGAAGAAATCAAAGTACTATTAAATGATATTTCTGTTCCTAATGCCAACACACAGCGTAATGATGATCAATGCGTAGATATTAATTCCTTTGAAAATCCGTTAGATCCCAATTTACTGGCATATTGCTTCGATATAATCTTGGGTTTTGATGTAAGGTACAGAATTTGCGAGAAAGTCAATTATATTATTGATTTTGATTATAAGGGAACCTTTGCCACTGTGCGACATTTTAAGATGAGTTATCGATTATCTGTACAAAAAAAGTATCGTGACGAAATCATTGCCACTTTTGAAAAAGTACATCTACTTTTGGAACAGTTGTTTACGCTTATTGGAGAGCAGGCACTGAGGGACAATGATTTCTCAATGAAAAATGAATCATATGACTATTTTTCAAAGTTAAAGTTCTATGAGAATCGAATAGAAAGCCTTGTGTATCGTAAAAAAATAATCGAGGAAAAGTGTCACGATAAATTCGACATAATTGAAATCAACGGTAAGTATAAATGCATGCGAATGAAGGGCACCGACTATCTTAATGCGCTTGAATCGGAAATAACGTATGATATAGAGGCTTATGTTGATACCTTCTTTTCTGCGCTGGAGCATGTGTTGACGCTGTTATACCCGTTTACAGATAACTTTTTAGTCGGGAAATCCTATTATAGTAATTGTATTAGAAACACCAAGTGGCATTGGGAGAAAAAGATTCAAGATGTGTGCGGCAGCTCGATGCCTGACAAAATTATGTGTGCATTACGGCGCATCAAAGAAGTGTATCGAAATCATAACACACATGGTGGATTTTCTCGTGAAATGATGGCATATGTACAAATTCCAAATTTCGGTCGTTTTCCTATGTATGTTGGGAAGGAGTATTTGAGGGGATTCGTGGATGGGTGTTCGGATACGATTTCTTATGAGATGTACTGCGAAGCAAAAAAAGTGTTTTCGGAGTTCTGGGACATACTGGACACGGTATATGAAATCCCAATGTTGTTTGTACGCAGCGGGTTGCCAATTCCTGTCGACACAGAACGCTATACCAAGAATATCGATAGTGTTGAACAGGCAAAATGGTTAATTGGAAAAATGTGGTTTGACATTGATAATCAGTCCAATATGGATTGGTAGCCATAACTTTGTGAAAGAGCAAAATGTGTACAGAAGGCGGCAGCTATAGTTTGGCTATGTTCCAAAAAGACTGCAACGATTGTTGCAGTCTTTTTTTATTGATGAAAGTGAAAGTTAATAATATAATGAATTACAAATAGTATACTTGTTTTGATTGCTAACTCTCAATTTGCGTTAATAAAAGTGAGGAGATGTAAGAATTATGCCTCGTAAAATAATATACTTTGATCGAGAAACGATTAAAAACATGCTGCAAGAAAGAAATAGGGGGACAAAAATAAAAACAACAGGAGTTGAAGGCGAGGCGAATGTTGCTGTAACTGCCAAAGCAGAAGCTTCTAGTAGTATCTATTTAGGGGTTCCCTTTTTTGCGCGAGTAAAGTTTTTAATTACAGGTACATTACAGTCACAGTTTCTTCTAAAATATGATAGTAGTACAACTATAACATCCACAGAGATTTCAGACTTTGAGAGCATTCAAAAAGATTTTGTTGAATTTAAGGACAAGCAAGTGTTTGATATAGAAAATTCATCTACATTTTTTCGGGTTGCAGGTGGATATCTGAAAATGATGGGGAATAAGGTAGAAGGAGTAGATGTTAGGGAATTTAAGGCCGTAATGGATAGTTTTGAAGGATATGATGTTTATAAGATTGATAAAGAAACATATATCCGTTTTAATAATGCCGCATTTGTAAGTAACTATAAGAGAAATGATTTACTGACCACAAAAATAACGGCTTATTGTGTTCCTGTAGGTAAATTTGTATCTGATGACTTTAACTTTTTGATTCAAATAAACAAAATGCAACATTTGGTTACCAATGCAAATAGTGGGCAAACGCTTGCAGAGGCTTTCCCAGAGGGACGACCATGTGATGTGAGAGGGCTACCTAAAAGCGACAAAATTGAAAATGGGCAGCCAGTTACTTTGTATGATGTAGTATATGCATGTATTGCGGAAGAACGGATGGTATAAGAAAGTGAGAAATTACTTTTTAATTATTGGATCAACTTCTTATTTTGATGATTATCTCAGCAAGATAGACGTAGAAAAAGATTCATTTATCGAATTAGTCCGCCAAGATGATACTCAACGAAAAGGAGGAGTTATTACTTGGGATCCGTCACCAAATTTAGTGGTTCGAAATTCTGATTATCATGGATTAGTCGCGTCTGCTCATGATAGACTTGGTGAGCTAATAAAGGAGTTTACTACAGAAGATGCGTATATATATATACATAATCCACCAGCTGCATTAGTACGTCAATTAATGGCGCAATACGAATTGGGCGACATTGTTGTAAAAAAGAAAAATGAAGAATACGACATAAACCGAGACCCGAAGGCATTCGCAGCAGGAATTAGTGAAATTCAAAAGAAGATAATTGGTCAGGAAACGGCTATAAAAGATATTTCGAAAAGCATATGGTATCTTACAAAGGTAAACAGAAAAAAACCATATGTGGTTATGCTTTATGGAAATAGTAGTTTGGGTAAAACGCAACTGGTTAGAGAAATAGCCAAAAGCTTCTTTAAATCCAAGTATATGGAAAAGCATTTGTCAATGTTTAAAAATGGAAATTATGCAGAGTATTTTTTTGGAAACGAACCTAATAGAAGTAGCATAGGCTTTGAACTGCTAGAAAGAGAATCCAATTTGGTTTTCTTAGATGAGATAGATAAGTGCCCGGAAATGTTTTATTCTGCATTCTATACATTGTTTGATAACACTGTTTTTAAGGATTACACCTATGATGTTGATATAAGTGGGGTGTTGATTATACTAACAGCGAACTATACAAGTATGGAAGAAATGAAAACAGCTCTAGGGTTGCCAATTTTTTACCGCATTGACAAGTTTATTCATTTTGACGATTTTTCTAAAGAAAACATATATCGCATTACAAAAAAAGAAATTCATGATAGAAAACCCGAATATTCTGAGTTCTTTACTGAAGAGGATCTATATAAGTTTGTTAGTCCTAGGATAAAAGTAAATGGAGAAAATGCCCGAACTATAAAAAATAAAATTCAATTTGCTATAGAGGAATTGATGTTTCAGTATTCAGGATGTAATACCTAATAATTATGATATTCGAAATATAGGTGGGAAATTCACGTGAATTCGGCTCTTGGGACTTAAGTGAATAGGGCAGGCCGATACATACTCAAAAGTTTTCTGCAGGTAGCTTTTCAACGGTTTTGAACGTGGATAGTTTCGAGTTACTAATTACATCTTACTTTAGATATTTATTTCTTCCTTATATGATTGGGGTCCACATTTCGAAGGGGGACTATTTTATTCGGATAGAGATCTTAAAAGTGCGCTCTCTTTATAACTTTTCAATTTGAAAGATTGCTTTCACTTACTCCACCCATAAACTATAGACAAGAATTTGTTGGCAGATGGAAAACAGACCCGAGTGCGAAAAGTAGAGGCCAAACTCATTGCTTTTCTTTCTCGGGTCTGTTCGTTTTCTTATTTAATAGATTCATGAATTAAAACTTGAAGAACTCAGAAAAGTATTTAAGGACTTTTTTGAATTCTAACAATAGCCTCCAAAGTGAGATGAGGCATAGAGTTGATCTCATGAGCACTTTAAGCATAAACGCTCCAAGATGATTTATGTAGCGCTTTACTTTTTTGCTCATACGTTTGGATTTCTTTCGAAACCATTTAAGATACTTGTTGTGGTTCTTTTTCTTGCGGTGGCGCTTTTTCCCCATGGTTTTATCCTCCGTTTCTTATGAACATTATTAATGATTTTACTTTTATTAAAAGGGTTGAGCATTAGTAAAACACTTTCCTATATAAATATTGATCATCGTATGCGAGGTACGGATAAAACCATCCCATAAAAATCATCATTTCTAATAAAGCATCTCAATATTCACGTATTCGACATATTCATAGGATGTTTTTTACCATACATTAATTCACCTCTTTCAGTTGAAAATAAAAAAGAGCGATAAGTAAAATCAGTTATAATGATAAGAAAATAGAGTTTGAGGGGGAGAGTGAGACGTTACTCATTATGAAGTGTATCTTCTAATAGTCGATTTTCACAACGTTCAAGTGCGTTTCCGAATTTTAGAAAAGCGTTCCGCAAATTATTTGAAACTTTGTCAGATGGGCCTTCTTGTTCATCAAAGAAAAGAATTGTAGAACATTTTATGTTGTAATGAATTGCGTATTTTTGAATAAGGTCTAACGAGACTTTTTTTTTGCCATTTTCAATTTCAGACAGGTAAGTCGCAGAAATACCCAATTGATTTGCTAGTTCCTTTGCGGTTTCTCCGTATAACTTCCTTATTAGTCTGAGCGAGGATCCAAGCATACCTACCTCCAAAAAATATGTTGGAATGGACTCAGAAACAATAGATTTTTTCTCTATAGCACCTCCTAAAATTGTACTTTGTTGCATATTGAAATCACCTCCTTTGCTTATAGGATAAAGCAAGTTCGCGTATTTGTCAATCAAAATTCGCTATTGGTTAAACATTTGGAATGTTGCACAATATGGGACTTGGCGATTAGTACATATTTGAAGTTGACCCCAATAAGCAAAATAAGCTATAAATTCAAAAAGCGAAACACAATAGGACAAGTGTGCCCATTTTTAGCCGCTCGGTTTCCGGCAATGCCGGAACCGGGCGGCTTTTTGCTTTTCCCCCTCTCCACACCTCTCCCCCTAGTATAAATTTACCGGCTGGGAAGAAAAGTTATCTACCAGCCGTTTACATAGATCCGCAAATCTCAACGAAAAACGAAAGTGAGGCAAAAACCATGAACATTGGCATCGATCACGGCTATTACGCCATCAAGACGCGGCATTGTTCTTTCCCTGCCGGTCTTACAGCCTACGGCAGCCACGAACCTTACACCCGCCAGGGACTCCTTGAGTTCGGCGGGTGTTTTTTTGTTTGCGGCACCGGACGGCAGCCGATCCAGCGCGACAAAACCACCAACGACAACTACTACCTGCTGACGCTGGCTGCATTGGCGCAGGAAATTCGCAGCCGAGGCGCGCCCACCGAGTGTACGGTGCGGATCGCAGCGGGCCTTCCGCTGACCAGCTATGGCTGGGACAAGCCGAAGTTTCGCAGCTATCTGCTTCGTCCTTCCCAGCCGGTCCAGTTCTGCTACGAAGGCGTGGAATATAGCATCACCATCGCGGATGTGCAGTTGTTTCCCCAGGGTTTTGCGGCCCTGATGGCCGAACCGGATCTGTTGACCGACGAACCGTCGCTGCTGCTCATGGACATCGGCGGCTGGACGGTGGATCTGATGCGGATCGACAACGCCCTGCCGGTAGCGGAAACGGCGCATAGTCTGGAACTTGGGATGATCCGTTGCATCGATGAGATCCGGGAGCGGGTCCGCCAGGAAACCGGACTATCGCTTACCGATGCTCAGATCTAGCAGATCCTGGCAGGCCAGCCCTGCAGCCTTTCGGACGAGGTGCGCAGCATCGTGAACAAACAGGGGCGGCTGTATACCGAGCGGTTGTTCTCCGCGGTCATGGAAGCAGGCTTCGATCTTCACGCCATGCCTCTGGTCATGCTGGGCGGCGGGGCCTGCATCGTGAACCGCCACGTCAGCCCCAAAGACGGCCTGTGTCGGGTTATTCCGCTGCTGGACGACCGGGTGAACGCCATCGGTTTTGAGCGCGCTTTGGGGCGCGTTCAGGGCGCGGTGAGCGAGAGGTGAAACGGCCACAATACGTTTTCCGGCCACAGCTCAGTATCCCGGACCATCGGCGAGCCTGGACCTGCCTGCAGCAGATGCCGGCAAACCAGCGCAAAGATTTTCTGGTCAGGGCGATCCTGGCCGAAGAACAGCGGGAAGCGTTCAAGCAGATGCTGCGGGAAGTGATTCGGGAAGAGCTCGCGCACGGAGTCGTGATCCAGGAGCCTACCAAACCGACTGCGGAGAAAGAGGTGCCCAAACAGACGCTGGATTTTTTGGCGCCCCTTTGCGACTGACCACTGGCTTGCTATTGTTGCTTATGATACATTTCAGATATGTCATTCAATGTATTATCGTTGGTTTTTGTGAATAGCTTTACCAGTGCGTTTGCAGTATGCTTTGCTTAGCCCAAGGGCAGAAACACAGGAAAGGAGCCATAACATGAGCAAACTCACGGTAACGCTTCCGGATGAACTGCACGCGCAGATCCGACAGGAACTGGAAGCACAGGGCATTACCACCGGCCAATTCATCGAGATGGTGGTCACAAAATACTTCACGAAAAGCAAGGAAGGAGAAAACAACATGGCAACCAGAACTATCGCATTCCAAGTATCCGAGGAACTCTACCAGCGCATCAAAGAGTACCTCAATCGCTATCAGGAAGTCTACGGCAGAAAGCTGACCCAGCGGGAGTTCATGCTCCAGCTCATCGAGGACGCCCTGAGTGAAGCGGAGAATGAATTCGAGGCGGCCGCCGCAGCTGAAGAGGAATCTCCGGAGCAGGAAGAGGCGCTGGACAGCGAGCCAGACACCGAGGACGCCGATGAAAGCGATGCCCCCGAAGATGACAGCGGTGAATCCCCGGATGAGGAATCGGGAAATGGCGAAAGTTACGCGCCTTACACAATCGAAGAATAAGACATAGCGACCAGCCCTGCAGGCAAACACCTGCAGGGCTTTTTCCATATCCATTTGAAGGGAGGGATGCCTTTGCTTGTGCTCTAAATAACAACACTATCATCAGGAAAGGAGAGGATGCGCAAGACCATTCACTATATTGATATGTTCGCCGGCATAGGTGGCTTCCGGGAGGGGCTGACCAGAGCCGGCGATTTTGTTTGCATGGGACACTGTGAGATCGACAAATACGCCGACCGCAGTTATCGCGCCCTGTTTGACACGGAGGGAGAGTGGTTCATTGACGATGCCCGAAAAGCCGATCCCGAAACCATGCCCGACTTTGAACTGCTCTGCGGAGGATTTCCTTGCCAGGCTTTCAGCCTTGCCGGCAACCGACGAGGGTTCGGAGATCCCCGCGGCACTCTCTTCTTCGAGCTGGCCCGACTGGCTGAAGCCCGGAAGCCTCGCTATCTACTGTTTGAAAACGTACCCGGCCTGCTTTCTCATGACGGCGGACGGACGTTTGCGACGATCCTCCATACGCTGGACAGACTGGGGTATGGCGTGGAATGGCAGGTGCTCAACAGCAAAGATTTCGGCGTCCCCCAGTCCCGCCGTAGGGTGTATCTTGTTGGATATCTTGATGAGCGATGTAGAGGAAAAATACTTCCTTTCGCCGACACAACAGGAAATGCTCTTGCACAAATCCGACGAGGGGCCCAGGGAGAGCGAATCTATTCCCCCGGTGGAGTAAGCTGCACCCTGGCTGCACAAGCGGGAGGGTTCGGAGGGCGTACCGGTTTGTATGCCGTAGGATTGCCCATCAAAGAAGCAACCCGGAAAGGCTACAAGATGGCCTATGAAGGAGACAGCATCGACATCAGCTACTACAGCACCAACACCCGTCGCGGTCGGGTGGGACGCAAAATTGCCCACACCCTTACTACGAGATCAACGCAAGGTACCCCCTGCTTCGTGGACATGAACCGTGAACCGGTAATCACCGAAATTGCCAGATGCCTGACCGCAAAGCAGAATGGCGGGATTCACAATCACAAGAGGGAGGCTTCCGGGGTGCTGTACAATGGCCGAATCCGCCGCTTGACCCCACGGGAGTGCCTGCGATTGCAGGGCTGGACGGATGACCGCATCGACAAGGTGTTGGCCATTCAGAGTGACAATCAGGTATACAAACAGGCTGGGAACGGCGTGACGGTCAACGTGGTGGAAGCTATCGGGCGGCGGCTGGCAGCTCTGGATGCAGAACTTTACGGAGGTGAGGTGCCTGGCCCTTGATTTCAAGGATCAAAATTACGGCTGTGGAATCGAAATGACGGGACTGACCCGTGAACAGGCAGCAAGGGCTGTTGCAGCGCTGTTTGGAACTACGGCAAGAAGAACACGGGAATCTGTGACCTATGATCCTTGGGAAGTGCTCGATAACGACGGGAAAAAATGGCGCTTTGTTTACGACGGGAGCATTGTCGGCCGCGAAAACGAACCCGGAAGGAAGCTATGCTACCGCGCAGGAGATGGAGGAACAGGGCGTCCGGAAGGGGGAAACACTGCTGGAGGATGGCACGGCCTTTACTTTGGGGAAGGCCGGGAATGCTGTCCGAAAACCTCTTACCTGTGAGCGCAAACCGAACGGATGCCCGCCGCAAAACGAGGTGCATGACGAACCTTATCCCTTCGAGGGGATGCATTCACCAACTGTGATCTGCATCGTGCAACGCATCAGGGCGGGCACGCTCTGGATCGTGCGGGACAACGGGCCCAGACCGAAGGTGGCAGCACAGTAGGCGAGATTTACGCCGTATAGCAACACCAGCACAGCCAGCAATGACAGGGCAAACGAGCCTAGCTTTGCCAGCGCAGTGTGCAGACGTCCAGCGGGCAGACTGCGCACCAGCGAGAGCAGCCCGCTGTCCCGTTCCTGCCGGACAAGCAGCAGCGCCAGCACCAGTATAGACGCTAGCAAAATCAAATCGGTGAAGGTATAGGAAATGGCGGTGTACAGCCCTTTTTGCGGGTAATAATCAATGGCCGTTTCGTCCAAACCGGCGTATACTGCTGCCGTAACTTCAATGCTTTTTAGGTCGTACCCGGTCTCATCATTCTGGAAAATGGAGATGCCCGACAATTGGTTTGCCTTGGTTTGTACGCTGTCCAGAAAATCAGTGTATCCGGCCACCGTGTCGTACTCATTGACCAGTTGGGTAAAAAGACGGTATTCTATGGTCAGGCTGTCGGTGTAGAGGGTGTAGCTCTTATTGCGGTATATCTGCTCATACTGGTCGAACAGTTCAGCATTTTCTTCCCGGTAATTTTGCTGGATGACGCTGTTGCCATACGCTGAATCCCGGAAGTAGTTTTCCAACCGTAACAGGGATTCGACTTCATCCAGTTTGCCGTGTAAAAAGTCGCCCTTGGCGCCCATATCCGAACCCAAGGCAGCCAAATCAGCCCCCACGGCGCGGTAGGCCGCGGCGGGGGGCTGGTTGGCGGTGGGACGGGCGCCCATCCAGAGTAATAACAGATTAGCGGCTGCCAGCACGGCCAGCAGCATGGGAAAGACGCGGTTACCCCAGACCTTACGCAGTTCGGCGGTGAGCAGGCTCATCTCCCGTCCCCCTCCCCGAATACCGCCAGATACACTTCCTCCAGACCCTGGCCGGGGGCATATTTTTCGATGAGTTCCGGCACCGGGGCGGCGTCCACGATCTTTCCGGCGCGCAGCAAAATCACTTCGCGGGCGACGGTCTCCACATCCGATACAACATGGGTAGCGACCAAAATAATGCGGTTTGTGGCCATCTCAGCCAGCAGTTCCCGCAGGCGGACACGCTCTTTGGGGTCTAGACCGGCGGTGGGCTCGTCCAAAATCAGCAGTTTGGGGTCGCCCAGCAGGGCGGATGCCAAGAGCAACCGCTGCTTCATGCCGCCCGAATAAGCCGACAATCGCTTGTCCAGCTCATTCGACAGGTTCACCGCCGCAGCCACACGGTCTACCTCGGCAGGAACGTTTTTACGGGGCAGCTCTTTGAGCGCGGCCATGTAGGCGAGGAACCGGCGGCCAGTGTAGCTGTCGTACAACCCCTGCTGCTGGGGCATATAGCCAAGGATGCGGCGAAACGCAATGCCCCGCGCGAGTTTGCCACACCAGAGAACCTCGCCTGAGTCTGCGGCCAGCGAGCCGGTGATGATGTTGATGAGTGTGCTTTTGCCTGCACCGTTGGGGCCTAAAAGACCATACAGACCTGGGCCGAGGGTGAGAGTTGCCCCGGCCAAGGCCTGCCTGAAGCGGCCGCTAATTTGTTTGCAAAAGAGAGAAGAAGAAATCAAATAGGATTTTTTTAAATCTCGGATGGTTAATAATGCACTTTGCATATTTTTCCCGTTATCATTGTGCGGGGGACGCGTTAGTAACCAAGCCATTCCAATAATCCTCTTGGGACATAAGTACATACTGCTTTTCACCTGTTGCTACATATTGACTGCTGGTATTTATGTCTGGAAGAGATTCCTCACCAGATATAACAAGATATTGATTATTCACACGAAAACGCATATCAATTCCTTGACGTTGCCCAGCATAACCTTTTTGGTTTAGCACAGCATCAATGGCGGCGTTGTGGGTGTTGATCAACAAGATCCGCTCACTCTGGTGATCCTTCATCTCCGATAAAAAAGCCTTGACCTCTGCCAGATTTCCCTGGTCAACAAGTTCCGACAGCGTTGAAAGTTGTGCACGGTAATCGTGGGTCATTTTCCTCTGCCCGGCGTATGCCTGACTCAGAGCCTCTATGTTTTCATCCTGCACGTGGGCACGTTCTGCTGCGGCCACTAACTTTTCCCTGTTGATGGCACTCTGCTCCAGGTGATCGAGCAGGAGAATGGCCACAACATCTACCACATTGAGGATCAGCAGGCAAATCTGCCATATTTGCTGCTCATGGGGAAATGTGTAGATCTGCCAAATGATAAGTAGCGTGCTTATTGGGAAAACGGCAGACAATGGCACCCAGGCGCGAGCCTGTTTGCCAACAGATAATGGCTGATGATACTTTTGTATCAGCAGTGCAATGGAAAAAATAGCAAGAAGGCGAAGGATAAATGCCACTGAATAGAGGGGAATATTCCAGACGTATTCTTCGTATGTCAGATCTAGAAAGAATATGCACAAGGCATCGCCCCAATAGGAAGCGGAATATAAAATGGCATAATTCGTCACAACAACAAACAGACGACGATCCCAACGACTTTGATACAAAAAGGCACATAAAAGGTAATAAACTGCTATCTCAAAAAGTATAGCGAAAGTATACCCGAAGCGGTTGCCGACAAGGATAGAAAACATGAAAATGATGAAAGTTCCTGTAACAATTAAAGGCCAATAGTATCTTTCGGGTCTTTTACGTGGAAAAAAGGCATCAAATAAGATAGTATCAATTAATATTCCAAAAAGACTTCCAATAAAGCTGAGTGTGTTGCCCCAAAGTTCTACCATATCTGTTGTGCCTGCCATTTTACGTATTTTTGTTTGATATCCCGGTAGCTGCGAGCACCTACGGGTAAACTTTTCCCTACGCTTAAGACAGCGTTAGTACTTTGTAATGAACGCAGGTAGGCCATATTGACAAGATATTGTTTATGGATTCGCAAGAACCCTTGCGGAAATAGCAACGCTTCCAACTGTTTCATTGTTAATCGCGTATATAGTTCTTCTCTTGGCCACCCGATCATATGCAGACATTGTTCATGACCCTTACTTTCTACATAGGCAAGTGCCTGTACGGGAACAGGAATGCTTTCCCCCTCACAGTAGATTTCGACCTTTCGCTGCCGCGTGCGGCACAAAGCAAGCGCATCCGAAAAATAAATGGGAAGTTTTTTGTCGATGTCAGATTTGGCAAGGTAGCGAAAGGCATCTACCTCATAACCCTCGGGAGCATATTCGCTGAAATTTGTTACAAATATCAGTACGGCTTCGGGATTTCTTTTGCGCATACCACGTGCCAAGTCGATACCGTTTTTGTCTCCTAAGTCAATATCAAGAAAAAGAATATCGGAATTCGCAATGGCACCCGTGTTCATGGCATTTAAGTCTGTCAGACAATGTACGGTCATGGATTTGGATGAATAGACTGGCAAAGCCAAGATTCTTTTTACCATCGCCTGCGCAAAAGCTATGTCATCATCGCAGATCAAAATGTGTACCATACTTCCTCCTACTGTAACATGCTTGCCAATAGTAAGATGATCCTGTGTTTTCAAAATAGTAAATCCTCCGTTTTTTGTCAATACAGTGCGGTATATTTTTTTACATATACCACAAACGTGGAATTTGCGCAAGACTTCCCCACGAACAAAAAGCTTCTGGATTGTACACTAACTACTATACAAGTACACAAGGAGTGGGAAGATGTATGGTATATGAATTTGGCGCACGCCTTCTACAGCTTAGGAAGGAGAAAAACCTGACACAGCAGGTTTTAGTTGACCGCGCCAAGGCCCTTGACCCTGACCTGCGCTTGTCTGATTCGGTTCTAGGAAAATATGAAAGCGATCATGCCGTGCCGCGGCTGACCGAAGCTGCAGCTCTTGCCGAAGTGTTAGGGGTCTCGCTGGATTTTTTGACGAGCGGTGAAACTAGTCGTACTTTACCTCTGAAAGATTTGAATGAGACACAAATTCAGCTGCTGCTGGATCTTACCCAATCCTTTCGTCATAAAAACGAGCACTGCCACAGCGACAAACAGGACGCCAAACCGACTACCGAGCAGGCAGTCCTTATCGCGCGGCTGATTCAAGAAATACTGCGCTGATTTTTGCGTTGACGCTATTTTTTTGCATTCGTGCAGCTTTTTTGGCTATCTTGCTTCAGTGAGTGTAAAATAATAGCGACAGGAGTTGGTGCATATGGAGGCTTTAGCGTTAAGAATAGCGCACTTCCTTGTGCTAAAGCATTACATTGAGCCAGAGCAAGCCGAATGGTTTCAATACGGCCTTGTCCGACGTATGATGGGATGCCTGACCTTCCTTCTGCTCCTTCCTACCGGAGCCATTTTTGTTGGTTGGCTTGGATCTTTTCTTTATCTGTATACCCTGCATTTCAAGTTTTCTGGCTTGGCTGCCCTCGTGGGCGGTGGGCTGCTCGTCCAGCCCCAGCGCCGCGTGGCTCAAATGGGTCACGCGGGCAGATTGCTGCTTTTCTTCCAGTGCGCGGTTCACGGCAGATGCCCAGGCTTCCCGCCAATTCAGTAGCTGCTCCGGGCTGTTCCATCGCGCACACAGCGGGTTTTGCCGCCCGAATTTCGTGGCCTCGAGCAGCGTTCCCACACCGGCTCGCGAGCGGCCTGTGTGGGCGTAAGTCGGCGGGTTCGCGCCTTGCGCTCCTGTACGCGGCTGCGTGCCTGTGCAGCTTCCAGCCTGTGCCGCGCCTGTATCATCTGGTGCACCATTGGGGATACTCGAACAGGGCGGCGGCACGCAAGTGCCGTAAGGAACGCCACAGTGCGGCGTTCCTTAGCCCGCGGGAGAGTCCCCGATGGTACACCAGAAAAAGCCGTAACACTCGTTGTGGCTTTTTTGTCGCACCATTCCCTCAGGGACGGCTTCATGCTTCGCCTACGGCTCGCATACACCTGCAAAGACCTTTTTCAATCTCATTGCAACACACCGCTATCTCAGTTTTGAAAATGGTTAGCAGTGCCTAATGGTCGGCGCAAAAATGCAGGGGTAAAACAAAGTTGTGAAATTAAAATAGCACTTCCATAGGTCGTTATCCAGCAGAAACCGATAAGTTTACAGAGGTGAATTTTTTGGATGCAGGAAACGATCTGCATCCTCTATGCCGCAAAGCACTTGACCTTTTTGCCGGGGAGCAGTATACTTTTTATGCGGTTAGCCATACTTAACCACAGGGAGGTACTATATCATGCAAGATGCGTTCTGGGGAATCTTGATTCCTTTTCTGGGCACAAGTCTTGGGGCGGGCTGTGTGTTCTTTTTGAAAAAGTCTTTGAGCGATGGCATCCAGCGTGCCCTCACCGGCTTTGCAGCCGGAGTGATGGTGGCGGCATCGGTATGGAGTCTGCTGATCCCGGCCATGGAGCAGGCTGCAGATCTGGGCAGGCTGGCGTTTTTCCCTGCAGCGGTGGGCTTCTGGCTGGGCATCCTGTTTTTGCTGCTGCTGGATCATCTTATTCCGCATCTGCACCAGAATAGTTTGCAGGCCGAAGGGCCAAAAAGCCAACTCCAACGCACTACGATGATGGTTCTGGCAGTGACGCTGCACAACATCCCGGAGGGCATGGCGGTGGGGGTGGTCTATGCTGGCTATCTTGCCGGGACTGCTCAGATCACTGCAGCCGGAGCGTTGGCACTTTCCCTTGGGATCGCCATCCAGAACTTCCCAGAGGGGGCCATCATCTCCATGCCCCTGCGGGCAGAAGGAATGCCAAAACGCCGGGCGTTCTGGGACGGAGTACTATCTGGCATCGTAGAGCCCATTGGGGCAGTGCTGACGATTCTGGCAGCAGGCATCGTAGTGCCTGCTTTGCCCTATCTGCTCAGCTTTGCTGCCGGAGCCATGCTGTATGTGGTGGTGGAGGAACTGATCCCGGAAATGTCGCAGGGACAGCACTCAAACGTTGGCACGATGTTTTTTGCGGTGGGCTTCAGCGTGATGATGGTGCTGGATGTGGCGCTGGGGTGACGATTTGGGGGGCCGAAAGCGAAATCTCTTCCGGAATCTCCGAAAATGCCTAAGGCAACACCGCACAATTCCCGCCTGACGGCTTAAGCACCGCTCCGGCAGCTGCGGCACGGCATCTGCGTTGCCAAAATGCTCGATAATGTCGGGTTGCGGTACCCGCATCGTGCTTCGGGGGCAAAAGCCCCTCGCACTCTGCGACCGCTGCCCCTGCTTCGGTTCGCTGTTTCCGCCACTGGCGGCGTGTAGCTTTGCAAAAAAACAAAAAACAGATTGAGAATAGAACAGAAAAATAAAGCGTTTTAATTTTTACCCTATAAATGCAAAAACGGTGATTAAGGCATGATTAAATTTGCCTTAATCACCGTTTTTTGTCCCTACTTGCGTTTGCGGTTTCCGTGGTCTTCCACAATGAGGTTTTTGCCCGTGCGGCGCACCCTGTTGGGCTCATACTCCAGCAAATCGTTCAAATCGCAGTCCAAGGCTTCGCAGATGCGATCCATTTGCTCATAGGTTATACCTTCTGCGTAGTCATTGCAAATGTGTCCGATTGTGTTAGGGCGGATGCCGGTTTCACGGGAAAGTCTGGCTTGCGACCAATGCTTTTCCCCTAGCAAGCGGGAAAGATGATTGCGGATCATCTTATCGCCCCTACAGGCAATCGTATCACTTTCTGGGAAAATGTCCTCTAGAACGATACATTCTACCGATTTTCGTTAGGCATTTCCCTGCGATTTTGTATAATTGCTGATAAGCACCTCATGGAATTCGCCTGTGGAAACACTGGGCAGATTGTTCCGCCGCACCAGCGGCGTGATTTCGCAGTCTTCGTATAACTTACGGACAGCTTCGCAATCATTATATGAAAGCAAAAAGCGCCCGCGAATATTATGTAAAACTCGTGCCAAACGCTCATGGTCAGCGGTGCTGAATGCTGCTTGGTAGTACTTTTCCGTCCCCATATAGGGCGGGTCGCAATAAAATAGAGCGTTTGGGCGGTCGTAGGTGCGAATCAGCTGCTCGAAGTCCAGATGCTCAATTATAACCTTTCGCAGCCGCTCTTGTACGGGCGCAAAAGATGCAGAAATGTTGCCTGCAATCTTAGGCGCAGTCGCAAAAGTACGGCGGTCGCAGCCAAAGCTCATCTTGATTAGGTAGAGACTGCGCGCCGCGCGCTGGATGTCTGTCAGGCCTCTGCAGTCGGTTTGCGCGGCGCTGTCAAAGAACACCTCGCGGGAGTCCGGCAGCAGGGCAAGCTCCGCCGCGACGGCCTCCGGGTGGTATTTAATGCAGCGGTAAATGTTGATTAGACTGCCGTCGGCATCGTTAAATACCTCCATTTGCCTAGTCGGGTCTTTGCCAAACAGCACCCATCCTGCACCTCCGAAGACCTCAATGTAACGGCCAACGTCATCTGGAAATGCCGCCAAAATTTCGCTGCGCAAAGCGCGTTTTCCGCCAATCCATCCGATAAAACTGTTCATGTGCAATCAACCTTTCTGGGGCGATAGGATGATTCGCACAAGAGTATTATTTGTCTGTGGCAATGGTTTGCAGGCGCTTAACAAAATCCGCAATGTAGTTCGAGCCGCGGGACGCGAGGATGCCTGTCAGAACCATGCCAAGCCATGGGACAGCAAACGATACGCCCAATGCATCGTAAACATCCGCACCCGCCGCCATGCACAACGCGCAGCTGATAATCAGCGCTGCCAACTGCGTGGCGGCGGTCTTGCGGTCACCGTCCAGCGCAGCCTTCCCGATGCTCTTTCCAAGCTCAACAAGTCCCTCAACAGTGATGGCCATAACAATAGATAGTGCAATCATACTCATAAAAATCTCCTTATTCTGTCACATACTCCGCTAGGTAAAGTCCCCGGTCAGTCAGCTCCAACGCGGCGCACTTGCGCATAATGAGCCATGCGTCGCCGCTCGACACAGGCCCAATGGTCAAGATCTGCATGATCTGCCCGCCGATCCGCTCGGCCTTGTACAGCCCTGCTTCCACCAGCCCAAGCCCCTGCGCCAGCTTGTACAGCGTCAGTGCATCGCCGCTGGATACGGGGCCAATGGTCAGCTTTTGCAGCGGCAGCGCGTTTGGCTTCGTGTCGGCATCCGGTTCGGCAGTCTTGTGGCCTTGCAGCCCAGCCTGGATCATGATCTGCTCATAGTCCTTGTAGACCTTATTGCAATCCAGATGGCTGCCAAACCCCGGCACGCCCAGCGCGTTGGCGCTGCTGTACTGCCACATTCCATGTGGCAGGGGGCAGGTGCAGGCTGAACCGTACTGCGCGGGCCAGCAGTCGAAGCAGGCCAAAGCCTGCCAGTCCAGGCGATTGCGGATGAAGTCAGTCGAGGCATACAGGATGCCGTAGTAGCCCGCATCCTGCACCTCGCCCAGGAACGCTTCCACCAGCGCGGTGCGCTGCGCGTTGGTCAGGCGCAGGATGCACGGCTCATACTCAATGTCATAGGCCACCGGCAGGCACAGATGCTTGCCCTGGATTGCGGCCAGGCAGCAGCGTGCTTCCTGCCGTGCTTCCGCCGGTGTGCTGGCATAACTGTACCAGTACACGCCGTACTGGATGCCCAGCCGTTCGCACCCTGCACTGTTGCGCTCAAACTGCGGGTCAACCTGGTTCTTGTACCGCCCGTACCCCGCGCGCAGCATCGCGTGCGTCACGCCCGCATTTTTGACCGCTTCCCAGTTGATTTTTCCCTGGTGCTTACTGACGTCGATCGCGTTGTAAATTACATCCATGGCGATTCCTTTCTTTTTTTTGCAAAACAAAAGGCCCTCCGCCCCGGTCGGGGGGGGCGGAGAAGCCGCGAAACGATTTTGTGAGTTGTCCTTATATCCAGCGGTAATGGGGCTTGTCCTCGCCGTAGAGTTGCCAGCGCAGCCAGTCATCCAGCAAGATGGCGGCAGCGGACACGACGATCCACGCGGCGGAAAACGGCAGGCAGATCTGCCCCATCAGGTTGAACGGCATATCTGTGTAGTCCCACACGCCCAGCCCAAGCCAGAGGTTGAGCACGCACCCGGCGGCGAACTCGGCAGCCGTGACCATTGCCGCACCAAGCAGGCATTGCCCCCAGAACGGCATTTCCCACGGCAGCCACTCGTTCAGGCCGCCAAGCAAAAGAAAAAGGACGCCGCCCAAAATGGGCATCGTCCAGTGTACGGGGAGCGTCCCCGCAAAGTATCTCCAGTGCAGCTCGATCTCAAAATAGGCTATCGCGCCGACGGCAAACAGCGCCGCGTGCTTACTCAGCCGCCACATCCGCTGTCTCCTGCTGTGCCAGCAGCGCCCGCAGCACGTCCGTTCGGTATGCTTCCGGGATGTCCATGCCGTAGGTCACGCCGCGCAGCTCGGTCACGGTCTCCAGCGCCAAAATGTAGCCGCGCAGGGCGTTGAAATAGCTTTCCTGGTACAGCTTCCACCGGGTTGCGGCATCCGCAATCCGGCCAAAGTCTGCGGCGGAATAGTAAGAACATTCCTCGCCGTCGGCGTGGTATGGGACGCTATCGGCCCCAGAGGCCACACGCCCCTGCAAGCTCAATAAATTCAACTGGTCTTCCAGCGTCAAAGAAAAATGCTTCGTTTCTCCGCCGGTCAGCGTCACGTCCACGCCGCCCACAATGGCTGCGTTGCAGGTCGCCGACATCTGTGCCACGGTCTCGGTGCGCACGTCCTCCACGCTCTGCGCTTTGGTTCCGGGCGTGTACTCCCACCACGCTTCAAAATCCGCTGCAATATCCTCTGCACTCACGGTGCCGGGCACGCGAATTTGGCGTTCCTCGCACTGCCAGCAGGTGGCGACGTCGCCGTTTTCGCCAGTTGTTTCCGATTCGGCGATGCTTTTTCGCAGAATTACATCGGTCTCGCTGCCCAGCGGGAAAACTTCTATTTCGGTAGGCCTTTCGGTGTATTGTTCAGCCATTATGCTGCCTCCAATCTCAGCTTGTGCAGTTGCTTGCCCCGCCAGGAGGCGGAGCGCTTGGCTGCTTTTATCAGTTTGTATACGTTATATTTGGTGCAAAAGCCCCGGCTGTCGCTGTGCTTGATTTCGCCCCACTGGCTCAAAATCCGTTGGGCGCGCCACCATGGCACATAGCCCAGGGTGTCCAGGTTCCGTTGGGCGCGCAGAATTGCCCGCCGCAGCCGTACAAAATTGCGGCCCCGGATAATGGTATAGGTGCGGCGCACCACATACCCCATCATATCCAGCCCAGGGGTCCTCTGGCGGCTACCCTTGCGGCGGCGGTTCCGCTGCTGGCGCTCCTGTACAAACGATGCAAAATGCACGATTTGCCAGGCGCTCTTGATGGTCAGCCCCAAGGTTTCTTTGGCCCAGCGCGTGGTGTCCCGCATCACCTTTTCCAAGTTGGATATGCGGCCATATACCGTGATGTCATCCGCATAGCAGGTGATGGCCAGCACCATCTTCAGGCTTTTGTCGCGGCGCACCTTGCGGTGGCTCAGGATGTAGCGCAAAACATAGCTCATCACATAATTAAACAGCCAGCAGGGCAGGTAGCCACCGATCAGTAGCACCCCATCTGGGTAGTTCGCCATGATGGCCTCCACCAGCCACAGCAGCACCTTGTTTTTGCCAATGTCCCGGCGCAGCAGGGTCATAACGCACTCCACCGTGGTGGAGGGGTACGCCTTTCGCACATCACACTTGGCAGCATCGGTTTTGTGATGCAATGCCCGGCGCAGAATACGTTCGTTTTGCCGCTTGCCCTTGATTTGGCCCTTGCCCGGCAGGCTGCCATACTGGATGGGCAGCAGCTTGGCCCGGAACAGCGGGTCCAACGCACCCTTGGCAATGTACTCAAATACCTGTTGCTTGGGGCTTTCCTCGCAAATATCCCGCAGCTTGCCATTTTCCCGCAGCTGGAACTGCCGTACAGGCTCAAAGTGTACATCTCGCGCCAGAATATCTGCCTGGGCCTGCTCGGCCACCGCGTCAATGGCATCCAGCGTTTTGCTGCAGCTTTGGTCCTGCATTTCCTGCTTCAGTTCTGCTTTTGTGATTTTCCCGGTTGAAATCAATAGTTTTTGGAATCTTCCTTTTGACCTTTTTCCAATAAAGCACAGATGCACTTGCTGCCGGATAAACTCCAAATCCTCAACATTTACATCTGCCGGTTTACAGTAGGTCTTCACCAGTTTCACCTCTTGGTTTGTGTCTTCGGTGGCGTTCGCCACAGCTACTAGCCTCCGCTGGTTTCAGCACAATTTTCCCGATAGGGGCGGAATATACGGCGCAATATATATTTTCGGTGCAAGGGGCACTTTGCCCCCAAACTAAGCCAGGCGAGCCAGCAGACCCGTTCCAGTTACTGTTACCTGTTGAATTGTTAGAATTGCGCGCGGGCAACCCCGCATTACCATTGTTATTAAGGTTGCAGCAGGCCCACGCGGCACGGACCCCACTCCCACCCCAATAGCAGAAGGTGAAAACAGCAACTAACTCAAGAAAGCTGACGAATACGCCGTACATCCCACAGGAATTATACCATATTCCTGATGCTTGAAAAAACCCAAAATCAAAAATCTATAAACGGCTGCCGCTTCGCGGCAGCCGTTGGGGCCGTTCCACAGTGGGTGCGTGCCTGATTTGTCTGGGTGACAATGGGGCTTGCGCCCCCTCTTGCCCCGGCTGCGCCGGAACAATTCACCCCTGTGTCACCCAGCCAAACCAGGCGAGCCAGCAGACCCGTTCCAGGAACTGTCACCTGGAGAATTGGTAGAATGGCGCGCGGGCAACCCCGCAAAACCATTGACATTAAGGCTGCAGCAGGCCCACGCGGCACGGACCCCACTCGTTGCCAGACCAACGTAGAAGCCAGCCTTACACCCGGTACCGCTACCGGCTACCGTGCTAACGGTATCCGGCCACAGAACTGCTTTATCCTCTGCCACTGCCGTATCCTCAATGTACTGCCAGCCGCTGCTGCTCCCAGCGGGGAACACCAGCGTCAAATCCTCTTGCTTGGTGTAATCGCTGGTAATGCTGCTGCCGTTCACCTTGCTTTGGTCGTGGCAGGTGTAGCAATCAAAGGTGTAGTTGCCATCCGCATCCGTGCCCCACTGCCACAGCTCATCACTAATAATTAGGTATGCGCCAATTTGGAACTCGGTGCGCTGTATCAGCCCCGGTTCTTTTCCTGTGGTGGGGCTGTACCGGCTGCCGTCATAGCCCTGCACCGTATCGTTCCAACCGCTCCAGTACGGCATAGTGGAGATGTAGGTGTCGGTGGTTATGTCAAATGGCGTCTCTGTGTCCAGGTTTACAGCTTTATAAGCAGTGCCATCTACCGTTACATCTGTGATACTCTTAATGCGCACGTTTTTGGCCAGCTTGTACATACTGGCTGTACCGCGATCGGCACTGGTGCCCGTCCCGGTATCGCCCACAATGACGCTGCTGCCGACAAAGAGATTTTTCGCCTGCGTGGCGGTCAGCAGCACGCGGGTTACACCGGTCTCAGCTGCGGCAGCCTTATACTGGTAATTGTACGCCGTGCAGCCTTCAATCGTGCCGGAGTTGCCCTTGCGCGCGTACTTCAGCCGGATCATGGCAAGCTGCCACTTGATCAGGTTGCCGCTCGCGCCGCTGTACTGCGACCCGCGGGCGCGCCATTTGGCGACGTCTGTGTTATGGCTGCTGTAATTGAGCGGCGGCAAGCCCGTGCCGCAGGTGACGTTACCGTCGGCATCCAGCCCCGCTGCATAGGCCGGGTTGCCGATGTAGGCGTGGACTTTGCCCGTGCGGTCAGTGCCCTGCGGCCATGTGTCATAGCCTGTGGCGGGGCGGCATTGCATTTTGAAGTAGCGGTAACCATCCTCGTTCCACTCGCGGGTGTATGTATTTTTTTGCAGCGCCCAGCACAGGTGTGTGCCGCCGCGTACCTCGTCATAGCTGTCGATAAACTCGACGGCATAGATGGTGTGGCTGCCGTCTGCGGCCTTCTCGGCGGCCACAAGGACGCTCCAAAACTGCGGCAGGTGCGCAAAGTCGTCCTGTTCTGCTGTTGTCTCGGTGCTTGGGGTACAGGTAAGCCTCGCGCTGTCGTCCGTCAGCTCGCCGATGGCCGTCTCGCTTGTGGGAAATAGTGGAAACTTCACGCCGTGCACGCGGTCATCGTCCAGCACAGTGCCGAACCAGCGCTCTAAAAGTTCGTTGCGGGTGGTGGTGCCTTCCGTCCAGTTGGCCCGCCACCACTGTACAAACAGGCCGTTCACTTCGGCCACTGTGCTGGCGTTGTTCACCAGCGCGTTGTACATTTGGTCGATGGCTGCTGTGCTGCCGCTGGCCAGCACGCTGGCTTTGTGGACGGCCACAAGCTCCGCCTGCATCTTTTGCATCGTGCTGTCCCGCACTAAGTCAACTACTTGCGTTGACATGGTTTTGCCCTCCTTAGTCTGTGTCTGTTGTATAGATCATGGATAAATGACCGTCGCTTTTGTCCACTGCCCAGCCGATGTTTACCAGCCCGGCATAGCCCGCCGCTTCCAGCGCACTTGCGGCTGCTGCCTTCATGCTAGCCGCTGCCTCGTCCGCGCTGGCCTTGGCGTTGGCCTCGCTCGTCGCGGCGGCGGTTTTGCTGTCGGCTGCGGTGGTAGCGCTGCCTGCGGCAGAGTTCGCGCTGCTCGCCGCCGCGCTGGCGCTCTTGGCCGCAGCATCGGCACTGGTTTTGGCGTTGCTCTCACTTGTGGCCGCTGCCGTTTTACTGGTGGCCGCGGCGCTGGCGCTGTTAGCCGCCTCCGCTTTACTGGCAGAGGCTGCGTCCGCGCTGGATTTCGCGCTTTTTTCGCTGTCGGCGGCAGCTGAGGCTGACGCTGCCGCCGCCTCGGCGCTTTTGGCGCTGGCATCCGCGTTGGTTTTGGCGTTGGTCTCACTGACCGCGGCATTGGACTCACTGGCCGCTGCCGCCGCTTGGCTGGCAGCACTGGCAGCGGCGCTTTCTGCCGCTGCGGACTCGCTGCCAGCTGCAGCGCTTGCACTTTTGGCAGCGGCCTCGGCACTGCTCTGTGCGTTATCCTTTGCGGCGTCCGCCTCGCCTTCGGCAGCCTCGGACGCCTGCTGGCTTTTTTGCGCGGCAGCCTCGGACGCTTTGGCCGCCTGTTGGCTGTCCGCCGCCATCTCGGCACTCTTGGCCGCAGCATCGGCGCTGGCACTTGCGTTGCCCTCGCTGGTCGCCGCTGCCGTTTTGCTGGCAGAG
>ERZ772821.254-NODE-254-length-50091-cov-16.940123_pt1 | contig 50091 bp, 47 predicted proteins | sample MGYA00580859_ERZ772821 | MGnify/ENA primary metagenome ERZ772821 (study PRJEB29015, sample SAMEA2737674) | human gut metagenome | biome: human gut; feature: human-associated habitat; material: faeces | place: China | collected 2012 ...
CCAGAGGAAGGTTGCTTTCCATATACTGTTTCATATAGAAGAAAGTAACCGGAGCTGCGATACTCGGAACGATCAGTGGAATAAAGGAATCGTCCAGATGCATCTTACCAAGCAGCTGCAGGAAACCGAGTGCAGTTACCTGCGTAGGAATCATCATGACTGCAAGGATAAAAGTGAACATAAATTTTTTGCCTTTAAAATCATATGCGTGGATGGCATATGCAGTCATGGTGGAGAAATAGGTACATAAAACAGCAGAACAGGTAGCAATGAAAATACTGTTGAACATACCATTCCATACCGGAAGTGTTCCGGCAAGCAGGCTCTTCCAGTTTTTGATAAGAAATCCACCAGGGATCGCTGTGAAACCTTTTTTCAGTGCACCGTTTGATCTGGTCGCATTGATAAACAGTACATAAAACCAGAACAGGCAGAAGAAGGAGATAATGATCAGTACTATATAAGCAAGAGTACGCTGACCTTTCATGCTCATTCCTTTTTGGGTTTTTTGGTCTTTTTCATTCATCCTTCTCACCTCCCGTCATTCGTCTTGTTAAAGCGGAATACAATCAGACTGAGCACGCCAGTAATGATGAACAGGAATACGGATAATGCACCGCCCATTCCATAGTTCTTGCTGAACAGATGCTTGTTCAGATACATGATTAGTGTCATAGTGGAACGCATTGGATCACCGGTTCCGTTTGTCAGGATCTGAGGTACATCGAACATCTGCATACCACCGATCAGAGATGTGATCATAACATAGATCAGAATCGGACGAAGAAGCGGAAGAGTGATCTTTCTGAAAATCTGCGAAGCAGTGGCTCCATCTACTTCGGCTGCCTCATAAAGTGATGGATCAATACCCATCATGCCGGCCATAAGAAGGATTGTCGTATTACCAAACCACATAAGGAAGTTCAGGACTGCAACAAGCGTTCTGGCACTCCAGGCATGACTGAAGAAGGAGTAAGCCTGTTTCAGTATTCCTGCCTGTATCAGCATTGCATTGATCGGGCCGCCGTCTGCAAATAATGTAAAGAACAACATTGCAAAAGCAGATGCCATGATCAGGTTTGGAAGGTAAATTACGGTCTTAAAAAATCTCTGACCTTTAAGTCGAAGACTCGGATTGGAGAACCATGCTGCAAGGAGCAGAGAGACCAGGATCTGAGGAACAAATCCCATAACCCACATGATCATAGTGTTTTTAAAATAGATCCAGATCTCTCCACCCTCGAAGAGTTTGACATAATTGGCAAAGCCTACAAAGTTCGGTCCAATCTGCGTCAATCCAGATCTGTAGTTTTCAAAGAAGCTGTTATAAACTGTACTAATAAGCGGAATGAGCTGGAATATGAGATATACTACTACAAACGGTATCAGGAAGATATATCCCCATTTGTTATAGCTGACCGCTTTATGGTTATTATTCTTTGCCATTATCTTCCTCCATAATCGAAAGATGTGCCTGCCTGATGGTCAGGCAGGCACATCTTTTTACTCAATAATTATTCAACAGAATCTGTCTGTTTTGATTAGTAAGAAAGTTCTGGATATTTTTCTACAACTGCTTTGTAGAACAGGTCGAGAGCTTCATCATATGTTGCGTTGCCTTCAAAGTAGTTCTTCATAGCGTTCTGGAATTCTTCGTTGCAGCCCTGATCGTAGATGCTCATATTGCTGAGGTCGATCTTGTCTGCACCGGCACAGAACATTGCCAGTGGGTTCTGTCCGCCAAGAACAGCATCGCCGTAGCTTTCGTCTGCTGCCATTTCTTCCATAGCTGGTTTGTTGTTTATGAAGTCATTATCAGCTGTAACGATTTCTTTCATAACGTCAACGTTAGTTGTCATAGTTCTCATGATATCAGCAACCAGTGTCGGGTTATCTGTTCCTGTAGCTGCTGTGATCCATGTTCCGCCCCAGTAGAAGCCCTGTGGTCCTTCTGTTGCAGCCCAGCCGCCGTCTTTACCAACAGAACCATCCTGATCAGCACTCATAGAGAAGTCGATGAACCATGCTGGTCCGAAGTATGCAAATACGTTACTGTCTTTGAAGAAGCCTTTGCTCCAGTCATCACTCCAAAGTTCGTATGTAGCAGTTTCACCTGCGTCAACCATTTCCTTGGACATATCAACCCAGTTCTTGATGTTGTTATCAACTGTGATCTTTCCATCAACTACCCACGGAGTAGATACGTTGTTGGAGAATACACGGTAACTGTCGTTTACAGTAGAGGTCATCTGATAACCTTTTTCTTTCAGTTCTTCAGCTGTTGCTTTGAAGGTATCCCAGTCAGCAACTTTCTTCTGAACTTCTGCCGGATCATCTGTTCCGAATACTTCTTTGGCGATATCTCTTCTGTAGATCATGGTTCCAGGGCAGCCCTGCCAGGAAAGACCTTTCAGATTTCCATCAGCATCTGTCATAACATCTTTTGTATACTGATACTGATCAGCAACTTCGTCTTCTGTGATTCCGAGATCTGCTACCGGCATTGTGTAATCGGTATTTACATATTTCAGTGCGTAGTCAGCTTCTACCAGGAAGAGATCAATCTTGTCATCTGCTGATGCATCAGCCTGTTTCAGAAGTGTTTCGTCCAGGTTATTCTGATATGCATTGTCATCAGATGGAGTGATGTTCCATACAACATCTACATCACCGATCTTGCCATGGGTTCCATCTACTTCTTCGTATCCCGGGTAATGATCGGTCAGACGGGATTTGAATTCTTCATTCCAGCAGTAAATGTTTAAAACTTTACCTTCATCGGAACCTGTGTCATCTGCCCATACCGGAACTGCTGCCAGACCTGCAAGCATAGCTGCTGTTAATGTGACTGCCATAATCTTTCTCTTCATGTTGTTACCTCCCTGTGATAAATAGTTTTTGTTTTATATTCTTTCCATATTTAATTTCCTATTTTGCCAGATTTCTGACTGATGCTCCTGGGAAGAGTGTTCCATCTACGGTGAACTTATCGATGATCGTAGTTTTGGGATTCTCAATCAGATCAATCAGTTTCTGTGCGGCAAGCCGTCCGATTGTTTCTGTGTCCTGACACAGAGTTGTCAGCCGGGGCTCCAGGATGCGTGCAAAAGTGAGTCCGTCATATCCTGCAATGGAGATATCGTCCGGTATCCGGAGCCCACGTTCATGGATCTCGTTGATACCGCCCAGAGCAGAAAAATCATCCGGATATAGAATGCAGGTGGGTGGATCTTTCAGATCAAGAAGTTCTGAAGTTGCCATCGCTGCCGCTTCCGCATCGCGATAGGGGATGACCGGCATATATTCATCAGGTACATCAATCCGTTTTTTCTGGAGAGTTCTGTAAAAACTTCCGAGTCGGCTTCGCGTAACGGAGGAATCTTCTCCGTGAATATAGGCGATCTTTCTGTGCCCCCGTTTCAGAATATAGGAGACGAGATCTTCCATTCCCTGAATGTTGTTGGAAACAACAGCAATTCTTCCATCGAATACATGATCAATCGTGACCACTGGAATCTCGGATTGTACCAGCCGTTGAACTTCTTCGGTAAAAAAGTTGATACAGGCGATCACAACTCCATCGACTCCTCTGTAACGACAGTGTTCATAATAATTGAGACGCTGTCCGGAGAGATTACCACTGGTGAAAGTGATATCGTATCCTTTGGATTCAGCAGTTCGCTTAAAACTTTCGAGTACATGATTGAAGTAATCATGAGTAAGACCACTCATGGCTTCGTCTACAAAGAGTACGCCAAGATTGTAACTTCGTTTGGTTTTTAATGCTCTTGCTGAAGAATTTGGAAGATATCCCATTTCTGATGCAGTTTTTAAAATAAGCTGCCGGGTTTCTTCGCTGATATCCGGATAACCATTCAGAGCTTTGCTGACACTTGCAACTGATACGTTGCACTGTTTTGCAATGTCTTTCATGGATACCATATACATGTCCAGCCTTTTCTGTTTTTTTGTTCCTAAATCGTTTTCGCAAGCTCATCGTACATTGTTTTCGGACAATTTTCAAGACCTTTTTGTAATATTTGCATAATTTATCCCTGTTGCATAAAAAAGAATTTATAATAATTTATCAATTTCACAAAAAATGCACTATGTTTTAACGAAAATTTTCGCTAAGGTTTCGCGAAAACAGGAACTGCAATTGGGCAATATTTTAACGAGTAAAAATATAGTTGATTTTTTGGATAAACTGAATTATACTGAGGGAAATCCAATCTAATCTATATTATATCTGTGAAAATTCTAAACTTATTCGTTTTCGCAAATCTGTTTTCAGTCTTTAATTCGTGATCGCTTACCCGTATTTATATATTTTAATATTTAGTAATTTAATTGTTTTCTCTTTCAAGGAGGTCCTTCAATGAAATATGGATATTTTGACGACAAAGCCAAAGAATATGTAATCACTACACCACATACACCATTGCCATGGATCAATTATCTGGGAAGTAATGACTTTTTCTCACTGATCTCCAATACCTGTGGTGGATACAGTTTTTATAAAGATGCGAAACTGATGCGAATCACGAGATACCGTTACAATAATATTCCGGTAGATTCTAACGGAAAGTACTATTACATTAATGATGATGGTGTGATCTGGAACCCGGGAACCATGCCATCCATGACAGAGACAGATACATATGAATGTCGCCATGGATTGGGCTACAGTCGTTTCCATTCTTCTAAGAATAAACTGGAAGCAGATCTTCTGGCATTTGTACCATCGGATGCAGCCTGTGAGATTAACTGCCTGAAGCTGAAGAATAATTCTGATTCCGAAAAAAATATCTCTCTGTTTTCGTATGTGGAATTCTGTTTGTGGAATGCAGTTGATGACGGATCCAACTTCCAGAGAAACTTAAATATAGGCGAAGTGGAAGTGCAGGGAAGCACAATTTATCATAAAACAGAATACAGAGAAAGAAGAAGACATTACAGCTTCTTTACTGTTAATACTCCGGTTCACAATTTTGATACAAGCAGAGATGCTTTTCTCGGCGCTGGTAATGGAAATGCTTTTCCGGAAGCTGTACGTAAGAAAAAATGCAGCAATTCCATAGCAAGTGGATGGTATCCGATCGCAGCACATCAGATCGATATCAAACTGGCACCAGGTGAAGAAAAAGAATATGTATTTGTGCTGGGATATTGTGAAAACCCGGCAGATGATAAATGGGAAGCACCGGGAATCATCAATAAGACACCGGCAAAAGCCCTGATCGAACGCTTTAATACAATGGATAAGGCTATGGCGGCTTTTGCAAAACTGAATGATTACTGGGAGAATCTGCTGGCACGTTTTGCAGTATCCAGTGAAAATGAACACATCGACCGTATGGCAAATATCTGGAATCAGTACCAGTGTATGGTTACGTTCAATATGTCCAGATCTGCATCCTATTATGAGTCTGGAACAGGCCGTGGTATGGGATTCCGTGATTCCTGTCAGGATCTTCTGGGATTTGTACATCTGATTCCTGAGCGTGCAAGAGAGAGGATTATTGATATCGCGTCCACACAGTTCCCGGATGGAAGTGCCTATCATCAGTATCAGCCATTGACGAAACAGGGAAATCTGGATGTTGGAAGCGGATTTAATGATGATCCATTATGGTTGATCGCAGCAGTGGCTGCATATATCAAAGAAACCGGAGATTATGGAATTCTTGAAGAACAGGTACCGTTTGATTGTAAGAAAGGTTCAGCGGTTCCGCTGTTTGAACATCTGGACAAATCTTTCCATTATACAGTAACACATCTTGGACCGCATAAACTTCCTCTGATCGGAAGGGCAGACTGGAATGATTGTCTGAATCTGAACTGTTTTTCCAGTGAACCGGGAGAATCTTTCCAGACGACCGGACCGTCTGAGGGACCAGTAGCGGAATCTGTATTTATTGCAGGTATGTTTGTAAAATATGGAAAAGAGTTTGAAGAGCTCTGCAGACGTACAGGTCATGAAGAACTGGCAGCAGAGGCAGAAAAAGCAGTCGATGAGATGTATCAGGCAGTTCTGGATGCAGGATGGGATGGAAAATGGTTCCTTCGTGCATATGATGCGCAGTCCGAAAAAGTTGGATCAAAAGAGTGTGAGGAAGGAAAAATCTTTATTGAACCGCAGGGCTTTTGTGTTATGGCAGGTATTGGAAAAGAAGAGGGACTGGCAGAAAAAGCATTGGATTCTGTACATGAGCGTCTGGAAACAAAGTATGGAGTCATGATTCTTCAGCCGGCATACACGAGATATCATCTGGAACTTGGGGAAATTACTTCCTACCCACCGGGATACAAAGAAAATGCCGGTATCTTCTGCCATAATAATCCGTGGATCTCTATTGCAGAGACTGTGATCGGAAGAGGAGACCGAGCTTTTGAAATTTATCGTAAGATATGTCCATCGTATATTGAGGAGATCAGTGAGATCCATCGAACAGAACCTTATGTATATTCACAGATGGTTGCAGGTGCAGATGCACCGAGATTTGGGGAAGCGAAGAACAGCTGGCTGACAGGAACAGCAGCATGGACTTTTGTAAACCTGTCTCAGGCATTGCTGGGAATTCAGCCGGATTATGACGGACTTATTGTAGATCCGTGTCTCCCGGGTAAGTTTGGTGATTTTAAAGTGGATCGTCGTTTCAGAAATGCTGAATATCATATTGAGATTCACAAACCAGAGGGTGTACAAAAAGGTGTCAGCTGGATTGAAGTGGATGGAGAAAAAATTGCCGGAAATCAGATTCCGCTGGTTGATGGTAAAAAAGAATATCATGTAATCGTACAGATGGGATAATAAGGTGCGTATGAAAAAAACACTTCACAGGATAAAACCTGTGAGGTGTTTTGCGTTATATCATTTTGTAGAGGCAAGTCCTTCTGGAAGAATCGTTCCTCCACCGAGAACCATGTCTCCATCATAGAGAACAGCAGCCTGTCCCGGAGTAACTGCTCTCTGTGGTTCTTCGAATGTGATCTTGAGCAGATCATCACCAAGCTGTTCTACAGTTGCAGGCTGTTCCGGCTGACGGTAGCGTGTCTTGACTTTGCATTTGATCGGCTTGTCCAGATGATCCCATGGAATCAGGTTAATGTCGTTGATGTAACAGCAGGTGCTCATCAGATCCTGTTTGCCGCCAAGGATAACCTTGTTGGAATCCAGGGATTTGCCACATACATAGAGGGATTCCGGTGCAGAAATTCCAAGACCGCGGCGCTGACCGATTGTATAGTGAATCTGACCTTTGTGTTTGCCGAGTACGTTGCCCTCTTTATCTACGAAATCACCAGGTTCCGAAGACTGTCCGGTATACTGTTCAATAAAGGAAGCATAATCTCCGTCCGGTACGAAGCAGATATCCTGACTGTCCGGTTTATCTGCATTGATAAAGCCCTGTTCCTGGGCAATGTGACGAATCTCTTTTTTGGTGTAGCTGCCAAGTGGAAACAATGTATGCGCCAGCTGATCCTGCGTCATGGCGTAGAGAACATAGCTCTGATCTTTTGTCGGATCGAGGCCCTTTTTCAGAATAAAACGTCCTGTTTCCGGATCCTGTTCACGACGTGCATAATGTCCGCTTGCGATGTATTCACAGCCAAGTTCTCTTGCTTTGTCGAGAAGGGCAGAGAATTTCAAAAAACGGTTACAGTCAATACACGGGTTCGGTGTGCCACCGTGCAGATAAGTATCTGCAAATTTGTCAATGACACTGTGGCGGAATTCATCATGCATTGGGAAGACGTAATAGAGCATTCCAAGTCGTGCGGCAACGCTTCTGGCATCTTCGGTATCAGATGGGGTGCAGCAGGCGCGGTGTCCCGGGAAACTGCACTGTGGATTATCATAAAGCTTCAGAGTCGCACCGGCACAGTCGTAGCCATCCTTAACCATCAGGTAGGCTGCCACGCTGGAGTCAACTCCGCCGCTCATGGCGATGATTGCTTTTTTCTGCATATATATTTCTCCTGTTATCTGTTGATTCATATTGTTTACTATAGTATGACTGATACTTGGTAACCAGCCATTTAAGAGTATCCTATCATTATAGAAAAATAGTGTCAAGCAGTTACTGTGAACGTATGCACAGTAATGTCAGGCATGGAAAAACTGCTGAAAACAAAAAGTTGAAAAAGGTGTTGACATATCCAAAAAGTAGTAGTATATTAAACCTATCGGAAAGATAGGAAAACAAAAACCGAGAGAAAACTATCAAGGAGGAAGAATCATGTTTACAAAGAATGCAGAACAGAGAAATGTCATGTGTATGATGGATAAGGAAATGCGAATGTACATGTGTATGTCTAACTGTGCTTTAATGTATCGGAAACTTCCTGTGGCATCAGCGGATCAGAGTAATGCAGTCTGAATAAGATGTCAAGAATGTGAATATAAATGTATCAATCAGATACAATGTAGATTACATGAACAGGAAAATCCGACATGGGTTCCTGTTTTTTTATTGCCTTTTTAAGCTTATCTGACAGGTAATCCGAATTTACAACTGAATATAGAATACAATTGAATAGAGAAAAATAAAACAAAATATAAGAAAATTTAAATAGAACGAGAAAAGAGAGGGAATTTATTATGAAAAACACAAAAATTATCACAGTATCACTTGCAGCAGCACTGGCAATCGGAGCAATCACAGCAAACGGCGTTCTGGTAAGTGCTGATGCAGAAAAAGGAACCATTAAAGTAGCAGCATCCGCTACACCACATGCAGAAATCCTTGAAGAAGCAAAACCAATCCTTGAAAAAGAAGGCTGGGACCTTGAAGTAACTGTATTTGACGATTATGTACAGCCGAACCTGGTAGTAGAAAGCGGTGATTTTGATGCAAACTATTTCCAGCATATCCCATATCTGGACAATTTCAATGAAGAGCAGGGAACACATCTGGTAAATGCAGGTGGTATCCATTATGAACCATTTGGAATTTATCCTGGAACAAAGAAATCACTGGATGAACTGGAAGATGGTGATACCATTGCAGTTCCAAACGATACGACAAACGAAGCGAGAGCACTTCTTCTTCTCCAGGATAACGGTGTGATTACACTGAAAGACGGAGCCGGACTGGAAGCAACTGTGAAAGATATTGAAGAAAATCTGAAGAATATCAAGATCGAAGAACTGGAAGCTGCACAGGTTTCCCGTGTTAAGGATGAAGTCGCATTTGTCGTGCTGAATGGAAACTATGCTCTGCAGGCAGGATATTCCGTATCCAAAGATTCTATCGCTCATGAGACATCTGATTCTGAAGCAGCAAAAACATATGTAAATGTAATCGCGGTCAAAGAAGGAAATGAAGAGAGTGAAGCAATCAAAGCACTGGTAGATACTTTGAAATCCGATGAGATCAAAGACTTTATTAATGAGAAGTATGACGGAGCAGTTATACCTTTTGAAGATTCCGCAGATGCAGATGCTGATAAAGAAGAAACAGCAGATGTTACTGCAGACACAGAAACAGAGACTACAGAAGAAGCTGCAGAATAATACGGCTGGGAGTATTGATGAATAAGTTGTAACACAGATATTTCAAGGGAACGGGGGAACAGTTTAAATGGAACCGATGATACAGGTAGAAAACCTCTGTAAAAGCTTTTCCACAAAAAACGGGACGGTAGAGGCGGCCAGAAACATCAGTTTTTCCATAGAAAAGGGAGAGATTTTCGGCATTATCGGTCTCTCCGGAGCGGGTAAAAGTACACTGGTACGATGTCTGAATCTATTGGAAAGACCAACATCCGGAACTGTCCGGGTGAATGGTAAGAATCTTACGAAACTTTCTGAAAAAGAACTCCGTAAGGAGCGTCAGAATATAGGAATGATCTTCCAGCATTTTAATCTGCTCATGCAGAGAACTGCTCTTGATAATGTGTGTTTTCCGATGGAAATTGCGGGAATCAGTAAGAAAGAAGCACGTAAAAAAGCCCTGGAATATCTGAAAGTAGTAGGACTGGAAGAAAAAGCTCTTTCTTATCCATCACAGCTTTCAGGTGGTCAGAAACAGCGTGTTGCAATTGCACGAGTTCTGGCAAGTGATCCGAAAATCCTGCTCTGTGACGAGGCGACCAGTGCACTGGATCCACAGACAACAAAAGCAATTCTGGAACTGATCAAAGAGATTAACCGTGATTATGGAATCACTGTCGTAGTTATCACACATGAAATGAGTGTGGTACAGGAAATCTGCAATCGTGTAGCTGTTCTGGAGAGTGGAACACTGGTAGAATCCGGAACAGTAGAAGAACTGTTCAGAAGCCCGAAGACAGAAGCGGCACGCCGACTGGTATTCAGTGGAAGAACGCAGATTCAGAAAATGGAAGGCAAACGTCTGGTTCGTGTAACTTTCCGGGATAAATCTTCTTTTGAACCGGTCATTGCCAATCTGGTACTGACCTACCGGACGCCGGTCAATATTCTGTATGCTGATACCAAGAATATTGGTGGGGCAGCAGAAGGTGAAATGATCCTGCAGCTTCCCGAGATCGAGGAAGTTGCAGATAAGATGATTCAGTATCTGAAAGATACAAATATGGGAGTAGAGGAGTTGAAGTCTGATGTGGGATAATACAACAATTACAATGCTGCTGGAAGGAACCAGAGATACTTTGTATATGACGCTTGTATCCACATTTTTCGGATATGTGCTGGGACTTCCGCTGGGAATTCTTCTTGCAGTAACAGACAAAGAGGGGATTCATCCGAATGCAGTTGTTTACAAAGTACTGGATGTGCTCACGAATATTTTCAGAAGTATTCCGTTTTTGATTCTCCTGATTCTTGTGATTCCACTTACCAAACTGATCGTGGGACAGAGCTATGGCTCCAGTGCAACGATCGTACCGCTTGTGATTGCAGCGGCTCCGTTCATTGCCCGTATGGTGGAATCTTCGCTGAAAGAAGTGGAACCGGGAGTACTCGAGGCAGCAGTCAGCATGGGCGCAGGAACACCGACGATTATCTGGAAAGTTCTTCTTGCAGAAGCAAGAACTTCTCTTCTTGTCGGAGTAACAATCGCCGTCGGAACAATTCTTGGTTATTCCGCTATGGCAGGAACTGTTGGTGGTGGCGGACTTGGAGATATCGCTATTCGTTATGGATATTACCGCTATCAGACAGACATCATGATCATAACGATTGTAATTCTGGTAGTGCTTGTGCAGATCCTGCAGGGACTTGGCATGATGCTCTCCAGGAAGCTGGATAAGCGAAAAGCATAAAAAGATATTTGACAGAAGATTGTAATCACGAAGAATAAAGTTTATTCAACAAATATAAATATTTATTTTAGAAATTTTAGAAATATATTAGAAAAAGGACAAAAACTCCTCACATTTATATTGTATGATGTACTTGTCTTAAAGGAAACCCCCTTTAAGAAATCCGGTAGCACTTCAATGCCGGGAGAGTTGCCGGAACTCTTTCCTTTCCCTAAAAAATAAAACAGAACACTAAACAGCCGCCACCTGGCAAGAACGTCAGGAGGGCGGCTGCTTTCGTTATTGGCGATATCGATTAAAACAGGAGTAGATTTCCTGGATTCTCGGGATGGCATATCCACATGGCAGGTAAGAACCATCAGCGAAGGCGATAAGGCCTTTTGTATGAATCTGTTTCTGAAGATAATCAACAATCTCCGGGATAGTTTTTTTCCCGTCAGCCAGATGCTCCAACGCATATTTCAGGAGCAATCCGAGGGCTGCGGTCTGTTCTGGATCTATGAGCTGCTCAACGTAGCGAAGGTCTACTTCCTGTCTTCCAAGCAGGAATCCAGCTTTTCCATGAACTTTTATTTTGAGACGATCCGGTTTGCCTGTGCCATGTCCATGTGAGCGAATCACAGGAGTATTTTTTTGTATGATCCTGTGACTGTCAGGCATAACAAACGCAGGAACTTTGGCTGGACTCAGAGGATATTTTCCACAGATTTCTTTGACTTTGCGTGTGATATCCACAGGACGATAGCAGTCCATCTGGATAATTGTGTCTGCAATGTGGAAAAATGCACCGGAACTTCCAGCAACCAGAAGCGTAGAAATTCCGGCAATTGTATGCAGCTTCTGTGCCCGTTCGAGAAATGGAGTGATCGGTTCCTTTTCACGGGAGATGATTTCCTGCATGAACGTATCCCGCACCATAAAGTTGGTGGCAGAAGTATCTTCATCCAGAAGAAAAACTTTGCTTCCGGCTTCCATTCCCTCAATAATGCCGGCAGCCTGAGACGTACTTCCACTGGCATCCGCTGTTGAAAAACAATGGGTGTTTTTTTTGTTTGGCAGATCATTGATAAACAGAGAAATATCCACGTCTTTGATAGAACGTCCATCCTCGGAACGGAGTTTTAATGCGGTGGCATCCGTGATTACGTATTCTCGCCCGTCTCCGGCAATATGATTGTATACACCAAGTTCCAGGGCATTCAGAAGAGTGGATTTGCCATGATATCCACCGCCGACGATCAGGGTGATGCCCTGTGGAATTCCCATTCCGATAATTTTTCCCTTATGCGGAAGATTCATAGTTATACGGAGCGATTCCGGAGAAATAAACGGGACAGAATGCTTCATCGGACGGGAGGAAATACCACTTTCCCGTGGGAGTATAGCACCATCTGCAACAAATGCCACCAGTTTTTTTTCTTTCAACTGTTCCCGGATTGCCTGTTGATCTTCGGCGAGAAAAATGGTTTGTTTCAGTTCTTCCTGATTTATGTTTTTGTAAAAGAAAGTGTTTTCTACACAGGCAGGAAGAAAATCGAACAGAATCTTTTCCAGTTCGGGTGCATTAATGGTACGGCCATTTGCAGGAAAACCAATAAAAAATCTGGCAGTGATGCCTTCGGATGTGATTTCACATGCGGTTCTGGAAAGGATTTCCTGTCCACAGTGGCTGACGGAAATCAGACCGCTTTTACCAGAACCTTTTGCACGGAAGGAATAGTGGTTTATCTGCTGTTCAAACTGGCGCGTCAGATGGTCGGCAAGGGTGATACATGTGAGATTGTTTTTGCTGTAGGCATCCGGAAAACCGGCATCTTTGCGGGAAATATGGACACTGATGTGGGAGGGAGATGCAAAAGGATCTCCCTGTACATGATCGATGGAAAGGATATAATGCCCAAACTGGTAACTGCCTTTCAGAGATTTGTAGGCGGGATAACTTTTTCTGTGGATGGATTGAAGCTGCTTTTTTAATTCAGTTGCCTGCTGCATGAAAAACTCCTTTATAAAAAGTGTGATTTATCTGTGTATTTAAGGTACATTTAAAGTTCGGCTGTAACTATTATAAAGTCAGGATATCAATATAATTATGAAGCCGGAAGCATTCTTGAAAAAACAAAATTATTATAGAGCGGGAAGATGCAGAAATGCAAGCGATTCGGGATATAATAAAAAAGAAACTGTGAAGAAAATGATAGGAAGAGCCAAATTTCTTATACAAATCTTATATCTTTATTAAGAATCTGGAAGAATGTAGAAATACGTAAAATATTGGCGTATAATGTTGAAAGAATTTTGAGAATCAAACGAAAGGTGGTTTTATATATTATGGAAAGAAGAAATGCATGGCTTTCTTATGAGGAAGCAGATGAGAAGGAACTGGAGAAACTTGCAAAAAATTATCGTACATTTCTGGATGCCGGTAAGACAGAGCGTGAATGTGTCCTGGAGCTTACCAGAGAAGCAGAAGCAGCAGGATATGTTTCATTAGAAAATAAACTTGCATCCGGTGAGCAGATCAAAGCCGGAGATAAGATCTATGCTGTCGGCATGAAAAAGATCATGGCTATGTTCCATATCGGACAGGAACCGATAGAAAAGGGAATGAATATTCTTGGAGCACACATTGATTCTCCACGTTTGGATGTAAAACAGAATCCTTTATATGAAGATACGGATCTGGTATATCTGGATACCCATTATTACGGCGGGGTGAAGAAATATCAGTGGGTAGCACTTCCATTGGCGATTCATGGTGTGATCGTGAAGAAGGATGGTACAGTAGTAAATGTGAATGTTGGTGAAGATGAGGATGATCCGGTCGTATATATCACAGATCTTCTGATTCATCTTGCAGGTAAACAGCTCCAGAAAAAGGCCGCAGAGGTGATCGAGGGTGAGAATCTTGACATTCTGATCGGCAGCAGACCACTGAAAGAGGAAAAGGACGAGAAGAAGAAGGAAGCAGTCAAAAATAATGTCCTTCGGATTCTGGGAGAAAAATATGGTGTAGAGGAAGAGGATTTTTTTTCAGCAGAACTGGAGATCGTTCCGGCGGGCAAAGCTCGTGACTGCGGACTTGACCGCAGTATGGTCGCAGCATATGGACAGGATGACCGTGTCTGCGCATATACTTCTTTTGTGGCAATGCTTGAGATGGAAGCACCAAAACGTACCAGCTGCTGTCTTTTGACGGACAAAGAAGAAATTGGAAGTGTAGGAGCTACTGGCATGCAGTCTAATTTCTTCGAAAATACTGTGGCAGAGCTTCTAGAAGCTATGGGATGTTATTCCGGACTGGCACTCCGAAGAACTCTTAAGAATTCCTTTATGCTTTCTTCTGATGTAAGTGCAGGCTATGATCCGGCTTACGGAGAATGCTTCGAAAAGAAAAATGCAGCATATCTTGGAAGAGGAATCGTTCTTAATAAATTTACAGGTGCAAGAGGAAAGTCCGGATCTAACGATGCCAATGCAGAGTATGTGGCAAAAGTACGTGGTATTTTTGATGACAGTAATGTTGCCTTCCAGACAGCAGAACTTGGCAAAGTAGATGTGGGAGGCGGCGGAACGATCGCTTATATCGCAGCACTTTACGGAATGAATGTGATAGACAGTGGTGTGGCGGTCCTGAGTATGCATGCACCGTGGGAAGTAACAAGCAAAGCCGATATTTATGAGGCGAAGAAAGCATACAAAGCGTTTCTTGAAAATGCATGACAGAGATTCTGGTGCCAGAAAAAAATAAGCATAATACAGAAATAATAAACAGCGACATCAAAGGAGAATGCAGAATATGAATGATACGCTGATCAAGGTGGAAGACCTTTGCAAGATTTATAATCCCGGCGAAAATGAAGTAAGAGCCCTGGATCATGTGAGCCTTGAAATAAAAAAAGGAGAACTGGTGGCAATCATCGGGCAATCAGGTTCCGGCAAGTCAACTTTTATGAATATGCTTGGGTGTCTCGATGTGCCTACCTCGGGAAAGTATTATCTGAACGGGACTGATGTGTCCGAAATGACGGACAATGAACTCTCGGAGGTAAGAAACCGTGAAATCGGATTTATCTTTCAGGGATTTAATCTTATTGCAAATCTGAATGCAATTGAAAATGTAGAATTGCCGCTGATCTATCGTGGAATTGATCGTAAGACGAGACATGAACTGGCTATCGAATCTCTGAAAATGGTTGGCCTGGAAAAACGTATGGATCATAAGCCAAGTGAGATGTCCGGTGGGCAGCAGCAGCGTGTGGCAATTGCAAGAGCAATCGCTGCACAGCCTCCGGTCATTCTTGCAGATGAGCCGACAGGAAACCTGGATTCTGCATCCAGTAAGGAGATTCTTGCAATTTTAAAGAAAATGCATAAAACAGGAAGAACAGTAATATTGATCACGCATGATAATGGTATTGCAGCACAGGCAAGACGTGTAGTGCGTATTATGGATGGTAAGATAGAATCGGATACAATCAATCCGGATTTTGACCAGGAGGAGGCATAATGAAAAAGAAAAAGTCCAGAAAGAAATTGGTGATCGGAGTTGGGATTCTGGTCGTGGCAGTAGTAGCCGGTGTCAATATCTATGGCAGTATGAATGCAGCGGATTCGGCAATTCCGCAGGTGAAAACAGTATCAGCTGTCCGCGATAATGTTCAGCAAACGGTAGAAATCAGTGGTACAGTAGTAAGTGAAGAACAGAAAACATATTTTTCTCCTGTCAATGCCAAAGTTGATACAGCTGCGTTGAAAGAAGGTGAAACTGTAAAAGCAGGAACTAGTCTGATCGAATTTGATCAGAAAGACCTGGAGAGAGAAGCGAAGAAAGCTGATCTGAATGTAGAGTCCGGAAAACTGGATATGAAAAATACTTTAAATAAATCGGATGAGGCAGTTCGGAAGCAACAGAATGCGGCAGGTGATGCGGCAAGTTTGAAACAGCAGGTTGCCGCTCAGGAAAATTATATTGCGAGTCTGAAAGCAAGGATCTCGCAGGCAAATGCCAATGCACAGGCAGCATCTTCTAAAGCTGCAGCAAAGAAACAGGCAGATGCAGCTGCCGCACAGGAGGCACAGCAGCAGGAAATACAGCGTGAATATGCACAGGCACAGACTACATATCAGAATGAAACCCTTCCTGCGTATCAAAATCAGCTGAATACACTGAACAATGAAATGAATCAGGCACAGTCGGATTACAATCAGGCAGAGAACAGTTATCAGATGGCTTTTCAGGCGTGGTCTGCAGACCAGAGTGATGATAATGAAAATGCACTTGAGATAGCAGAGCAGATGAGAAGTGAAGCGCAGATTACATATCAGAATGCAAAAACAGCTTATGAAGATTATAAAGCGCAGAAGCCGGCTGCTCCGGTAATGTCTGACTTCACCGGCGAGGCTGACATTGTTTCTGACGGAACGTCTGCAGATGTTTCTGCATCTGCTTCTTCCAGCACGGATGATACTGCTGTGACAGCGGATACTACTGCACTGGAGAATGAACTTGAAAAAGCAAGTAATAATCTTGCAGAACTTCAGTCAGAACTTTCCTCGAAGGAAGCGGCTGCAGAAGCAGATACGGGTGCTGTGACTGAAGAAGAAAAAGAAAAAATGGAAATTACCAATAATCTTTCTGAACTGGATCAGATGTCTGCACAGGAACTTGTAGAAGCAGCAAAGAAAGGAATCAAGGCTGATTTTAATGGTGTGGTTACAAAAGTTTCTGTGGTTGAAGGTGCAACTGCAACACAGGGAATGGAATTGTTCACCTTACAGAATACTGATAAAGTAGATGTGAATGTAAATGTTTCGAAATACGATTATGATAAAGTGAAAGAAGGTCAGTCTGCGGATATCACCGTTGCAGGAAAAATTTATGAAGGTGAAGTAACGAGTATCAGCCATGTTGCTACTCAGAATGAAAAAGGTGCTTCTTTGATTTCTGCGGATATTCGTATCAAGAATCCGGATGAAGATATTTTCCTTGGCGTGGATGCCAAAGTAACGATTCATGCGGAAGAAGCGGACAATGTAGTTGTACTTCCGTCTGAAGTAGTTAATATAGGAAAAGAGGGCTCTTTCTGTTATGTACTTGAGAATGGGGTTATTACCAAAAAGGATATCACAACAGGAATCAGTTCGGACGAATATGTAGAAGTGCTTGACGGCATTAAAGAAGGTGATGAAGTTATCCGTGACCTTGGTTCCCTTGAAGAGGGAATGCAGGCAGAAGCTGCTGATAGATCCGGAGATGTGAATGGTGAAAATACAGAGACAGATAATGCAGAAGAAGGTGTCTGATGGGCGGATTATATGAATATATAAAAATGGCTGTCCAGAATATCCGGGCAAATAAAGGACGTTCATTTCTTACCATGCTGGGAATTATTATTGGCATTGCTTCGGTCATTGCAATCGTTTCCATCGGCGAAGGAACGAAGAATCAGATGAACAGTGAGATCGATGGAATTGGTTCAGGACTGATCGCTATCGATGTCAGTAGTGATGCCATGACGGAAGATGAATGGATCACACCGGATGATGTACAGGAAATCCGTAAGCTCGATACAGTAGGTGGTGTTAGTGTTTCAAACAATTACGATGGTGAAACGGTGACCGGTAAGGGGAATTTTTCTATCATGCTGACAGGTGAAGGTCCCGATGCCAAAATGATCAATAATTCCGATATGAAATATGGAAGTTATTTTGGCGAAACAGAGATTGAAGAGGGCAAAAATGTATGTGTAATCTCAGATACAGATGCCAAGCAGCTTTTTGGTACAGATGATGTTGTTGGTATGAGCCTTGATATTACCTGTTATGATTCTTCAAAATCTTTTCGCATCATGGGTGTCACTACGCAGAAAGAAAATGGAACATTCGTAAGTTATACTTATGATGGAATGCCGGTTACGGTAAATGTTCCGTATTCTTCCATGGATGATCTTGTGGGTGGAACCGATGAATTTTATTCCATTACAGTGGTTCAGGCAGACAAAACACTAGATTCACAGATCGTTGCAGATCAGGTCGTGCATCTTTTGGAGAAACGTCATCAGTGCGCAGGGGAAGACTATTTTCATGTGCAGAGTTTCCAGGATGTCCTGCAGTCAATGAATGAAATGCTCGGTATGGTGACGGCATTTATTTCATTTGTTGCCGGAATTTCTCTTTTGGTAGGTGGAATCGGTGTTATGAATATTATGTTGGTATCTGTTACAGAAAGGACACGTGAGATTGGAATCCGTAAATCACTTGGCGCCAAGACTTCTTCTATTATGTTACAGTTCCTTGCGGAAGCGGCAATCCTTACAGTTATGGGAGGCGTGATTGGAATTATTCTTGGAATTCTTGCAGGTTATGGAATCTGTTCTATCATGAGTGGAAGCATGGGAATGACGATCACACCGGGAATCAGCCCGACAGTGATTCTGGCGGCAACACTTTTCTCCTGTGCGGTCGGTGTATTTTTTGGAATCTATCCGGCGAAGAAAGCTGCAAAACTCAGTCCGATCGAGGCTTTGAGACGAAATTAAGTTGAATAGTTTTATAAAAACAAAATGGCTCTTCGGTATCCTTTTATAAGGAATATCGCAGAGTCATTTTGGCTTTTAAGGTTGAATTAAAGTTAATTCACACTATCACCTTTTTTCTGTTTTATATTTTATAGAAGAGGGAAGAAAAAGCCTGGGAAGTTTTATCAAGACATAAAGGATGATAAACTTTCCAGTATGTTTTTGGGTTTAGCTGCATATATGACAGGCTTCGCAGGCGGACGGTGCAGTTGCACAGCCGCCGAGAGCGGTTTCGCGTAATTCGGTAGGTAGTTTTTTGCCTACAGTGTACATGATCGTGATCATCTCATCAAGGGGAATGAGTTGCGTGATTCCGGCAAGTGCCATTTCGGAAGCAACGAGAGCATTGGCAACTCCGGCAGCGTTTCGGTTCTGGCATGGATACTCGACAAGGCCGCCGACCGGGTCACAGACAAGTCCAAGCATATTCATCAGTACGGTAGATGCTGCGTGGGTACATTGCAGGGGTGTTCCGCCAAGTAATTCAGTAGCTGCAGAAGCAGCCATGGCAGCAGCAACACCTGTCTCTGCCTGACAGCCACCGACTGCACCGGCAACAGTTGCATTTCTCATGGCAAGATAACCAATGGCACCAGCATTAAAAAGTGCTTTTTGGATATATTTGTCAGAGTAGTTGTAAACTTCCTGAAGGGCAAGTAAAAGGCCTGGAACGATTCCGGCAGAACCCGCAGTCGGAGAGGCCACGATTAGCCCCATGGAAGCATTGGTTTCCAGAGTTGCCATAGCGTAGGTGATGGCTTTTTCAAGCAGTTCCCCGCAGATCCCTTTGCCGGAAGCCTGATGAAGGAAGAGTTTTTTTGATTCACCGCCAATCAGTCCACCCATGGATTTTACAGGGTGTTTGATTGGTGAAAAAGCAGCTTCTTTCATAATCTCAAGAACATGTGTCATGCGAGCGTTTACTTCCTGTTCTTGCATTTCACCAATTATAATTTCTCTCTGGCGCATAATTTCAGAGATTGGAAGATCTTTTTCTGAACATAAAGCCAGAAGTTCTTTGGCATTTTTAAATTCTCTCATCATATTCCTCCTACATCTGTACGATCATCACTTCGTGGATATGCTGATTCTTACGAATCGTATTTCCAATATCTTCTGGAAGACGTCCATCGGATTCGACGATCGTGTAGGCAATCTCGCCTTTGGACTCTCTGAAAAGGCGCATAAAGGCAATATTTACATTTCGATCGCTGAGACATTTGGTGATATAGGCAGCTACACCCGGTTTATCCTGATGGATGACGATAATAGCGCTGTATTCGCCGGAGAAATCGACCTGTACAGAGTTGATCTTTACGATGCGGACTTTTCCGCCGCCAAGGGATTCGCCGCGGACAGTCATTTCCTGACCGTTGTTATTGACCATATGAATGTCAACAGTATTAGGATGAATGTCAGTTTCTAATTCATTAGGAGTAAATGAGAAGGTAAGGCCTTTTTCTTTTGCAATTTCAAAAGAGTTACGGATGCGCATATCATCGGTGGAAAATCCCATGATACCGCCCAACAGAGCCCGGTCAGTACCGTGTCCTTTAAAAGTCCTTGCAAAAGAGCCATAAAGAGTAAAGTTTACTTCTTTTAGTGGACCATTGATCATTTTCTGGGCTAAAAAACCGATGCGGGCAGCTCCGGCAGTATGGGAGCTGGAAGGTCCGATCATGTTTGGCCCCATTACATCAAATATGCTGATAAAAGACATGTTTTTTCTCCTGATTGTACTTTATTTTTATAGTATCTGTATTTATGAAAAAAATACAGCGAATGTCCTTATAGATATATTGTACCATCCTCATCAAAATGAAGCAATTTAATCAGGTAAAATGGATATTGATGAATAAAAAGAAAAATTTAAAAAAATTAAAAAAAGGTGTTGACAATTTGATTACTTTGCAGTAGAATACATTTTGTTGTGAGCGACAAGTACTCACAAATCAATAAAATGTGCGTTTAGCTCAGCTGGATAGAGCGTTTGGCTACGGACCAAAAGGTCGGGGGTTCGAATCCTCTAACGCACGCTACGGAAAGAATGCCGGAAGCCTTTGTTTACAAGGGTTTCCGGTGTTTTTGCGTTTTGAGGAAATTAAAAAGTTGTTGTGACTTGTTGTGACAAGCTCGTAAATGCTCTTTCCATAATCAACAGACTTTCTGATGCTGTTAATGGATTATAGAGATAGCCGTATGTAGTATTAAGATCACTGTGTCCCAGATTGGAACGTATTGCGTCTACAGGAAGCCCAAAAGCAGCCAGACGGCTTGCGTATGTCCTGCGGATAGCATGACTGCGTTTTGTGTCTATGTCGATATGTTTACAGGCATACTCTAACATACTGTTGATACCACGCATGGTCAGATATTTGTCATCACCTTCGTAGAAAATGTAATCCGTTGCCTTACGATACGGGCTCAGACTGCGAATGATGTTAAGCAATTTTTTAGCCTGTGAGATGAGCGGTACATACCGATCTTTGTGAGTTTTAGTGTGATCTTCGATGGTATAGACATATTTGTTATGTTTCGGATTAGGAAGAAGTATACGTTGTCCATTCTTGATCTGTGCTTGATATGCTTCTTTCTGCAAAGTTGTCTCCTGAACGAGGGTCATTTCTCGCTGTGCATGAACAGAATCCTCGGAAATATCTCCCCACTGCAAAGCCGCTAATTCTCCGGCACGCAATCCCAGATAAAAATTAAGAATAACTGCCAGAAATCGTACTTCTTTCTTCAATTCAAAAGATGAATATAAATCTAACAGGATTCTTTCAAATTCTTCTGAATTGTAGACCAATTTTTCAGCGGATTTTTTAACAACTTGTCGAAACTTCACAGTAACCTTTAGCTGTGGGAAAATATTACGCTGAATATAGTCGTTCATATAAGCGTATTCAAAAATCTGCTTAGGGATTAAACGTATATTTTGCCATTGCTTAGAGCTCAGGTTATATTCTTTAATTAAAGAATTAGCCCACAGATTCAACTCTTTAAGAGTGATTTCAGCAAGTGGTTTCTGAAATAAAGGAGTTCCCTCAAAATACTTTTTCCAATGCTTCTCGTGGGTGTCTATGGTGTTAGGACTATTGGTTAAATACGACTTATACTCCAACCATTCTGGGTAGAGATCTGTCATGGATAGAGAAGCTCCTGCATTGGCTAAAACATAAGGTGCTAAAGCGTCCAGTAATGCTTCCTTGGTCTTGCGTTGGATTCTTTTTTTGTAATCCAATGGGTGACAGGTATACCATGCATCACGTTTATCATTATAAAAAATTGTATAGCGGTGAAGTTTTTCTATTTTCTTTCTTGATATCATTTTTTCCAAATCCGCTATCGTATCCATGTCTATTGTACCATCATGGATTAATTTTTCCAGTTCTTTTTGATCTATTTTTTGCATAAGATAAAACCTTTTTAAATTTTATCTTTAATATGTTATTTTTGCGGCTAAATAGCGAAAAACAGGGGGAGCACTACGACACTCCCCCGTTATATCAATAATCAATGATCATTTTTTATAGTCACGTCAATTACAGATAAAGATGCATAGTTTTTTGTTTGCATAAAATTCAGCGTAAAATCTGCAATTACACCTTTTTTATAATATGGTTTATTGTCCATGTTGCGATCGATAACATTGTTCCATGCTCCATGGTCATCCTCAACTCGTAATAAAATATACGGGTTACCAGTTTTGGTGGAGGTCTTTACTTCCACCGCTCTTACTTCTAAATCTAAACCGAAAAGTTTCATTTAAAAATCCTCCTTATAATTTACTTTTTCACTCTGCTCCATATCCCATGCAAGTGATTTTAAATACTGTAAAAAGAAATGGGACGTTCTTTTCAGCGCTAAAATTTTGAGCCACTCGAGGTTGCTTACACGACAGATATCGACAAACTTGGAAAAACTGATAATTTGATTGTCTTTGATGTACGTCAGCATATCCTGAATCACTGTTAAATCATCTGTTGGAACATATGTAAGTGCTTCATAATCTGCTCCTGACAGAGCAATAACGTCTTTGGAACTGTACTGTGCTTTATCTGGATTATCCATGTGTGTCAGATAACGGGCATATGCAGGAGTACAGTTAATTGCTTCGATGCCAACACCACCAATTACATCAAAAATAGCCTTTGCCTGCTTTGGGCTTTTCAGTGATCCAAACAAAATAATGACATGGTAGTGCTCTTTTTTTGTAGTTCCATCAGGCAATGTATCCTGATCATGGATTGGACTAATAAGAGCCGGTATGTGCATGGCTTCTAAAAGTTCTTTCCAGTTTTTGGGTGCTGATTCAGGGTATACGATACAGGCGTAATTGCGTGTTCGATTAGTAGAAGTTTTTATATTTGACATTATTGTTTCCTCCTTTCTTTAACAGCCTCATTCATAAGAAAGTGAATAAACTGCTTCTAAACTCTGTTTAAATATTAGAGTTATATTTAATATGTTATTTTTTTTCCAAAACAGCAAAAAATTAATTTGGCGACAGAGGGGATACCCCCACTGTTGCATTTGTTTAGAATTTAATAAAAAGGGAATTTTTTTCCAAAATTGAATAAGTACACCACCAAGTTTCAGTAGATGAATTGGAGAAAATATTTATTATTCCGACTAATATGGGTGCGTTCTTAGAGAGCTTTTCTAACCACTCATATTCAGGGGTACACTTAATGCTTACTGCCCAGCTTTTGCTGTCATGGCTTACTCTCCATGCTGCGGCTAAAGAAGCAACATCAGAGAAAGGAGAAACATTGAAATAACTTTGAAAAAGGTGAGTGATTAATTTTTCTACATAGTCATATTTTTTGGCACTTGGAATCTTAGTGTTGGCAGTGACGTTAACTACATTTAAATAATTAGTAGCTTCTTTTTTAACAATTAAAAACATGTTAAGCCTCCTTTGCTTGTGATTACTAAGTTTCATAGTTAATATGTTATTTTTTTTGAAAAATAGCAAAAAATTATTTTTTATTGAGTATGTTGAAAAATGACATATTATATTTGACATCAAATTTACATACAAAAATATGAATTACGGACGAAAGGAGTTAAACAGCGAATGGTTATTCTATATTGACGATAGAGAATAACCAGTTAGCGTCAACTTTTGTAGAAAAATCCAATAATAATGGGATGCTATAAAAGTTGAGAAAAGGAAATTTATAATCACAAGAAGAAACAGATCTGTTTCTAGGAAGTGTCTGAGTTTGGAGAGTACTTTACCAGATGAGAAGACTACATAGAGGACTGACCTCTGACCGCAACTTCCGAATCGTACATGACAGAGAGGAGTCATAAAAATACCTCTGGACAGCGGCAGTTAACCAACAAGACCGATCAGTAGCGGCATGATATGACGAAATGTCATAAGAGGGCTTACAGCCCTTGATTACACAGGAGCATGGGAAAAAGAAACTGTCAAGGTTGGCAGAGCCAAGCGGAGCGGATACCTTGACGGATTCTTTTGAACATGATATAGCTTTTAGAACGAAAGGAAGAATGAAGAACGATGGGAAAAGAATCAATACAGCATATGTTATGCAGTAGGGCTTTGACAGGGATAACAGACAATCATACAATCACAGTATATAAAAGAGATTGCAAGAATTTTGCTTCATATTGTAGGCAAAATGGGGTAAAGACCCCAGAACAGTTGTCAAAACAAAAAATTGACATGCTTCAAAAATATGAAAACAGTCTTGAAAATGCTGGATATAAGCCGGCAACAATACACCGGTATTTAGCTGCACCCTGCAAGGCATTGTACGTTAATATGCGAGACATAGAGAAGCCACGAAGAACTGCTGATTTAATTAGTAGAGGGCGAGATTGTGAAGCAAATCCACAGGGTAGACGTGAAGCTACACAAGACAGATTTAGCCGCCTTGTGACAGTTCAGCAAGCAACAGGTTATCGGCGATCAGAACTTGCCAAACTTCGAGGAAGAGATTTAAGAGTCGATGAAAGTGGATATTTATGTGTATATGTACATAATGGCAAAGGCGGTAAAGATCAGCTACAGAGAATTTTGCCTTTTGATCTGGAAAAGATAAAGAAAATTTTCTTAGAAGTAAAACCAGATCAAAGAGTTTTCACTAAAAACGAGATGAATAATAAAATCAATCTTCATGGATTGCGTGCGGAACACGCAAGAAAAGCATATTCATATTATGCGGACAGACTGGAAAGAGAACCCAGTTATAAATATGTATGTCGGAAAGAATTGGCATTACGATATAAGACAATGCACACTGCGGATAGGGTAACAAATCAAAGATTTTTAAGGGATATTACAAATGATGCCCCGTATGTATTGCGGGGTAAAAATCGGGAAAAGGCTGTTTCACAGGGAAAGCCTGTTACATATAATCGACTGGCTATGATGATGGTGTCGGTTTTTCATTTGTCACATTGGAGATTAGATGTTACGAGTGTCAATTATTTAGTGTGATTCTATTTATAACAAAAAAGAAAGAAACTGTACATATCATACACATTGATAGATAGCAGTTTCTTTTTTATTTCAGTTTTAGAATATCATTTGGTGTGCAATCGAGAAATTCGCACATACGAGCAAGAATGGATAAATCTATGCGGGATACTTTATTCTTGCAATAGTTGTTTAGTTGAGTTCTTTGCAAATTACAAGCAAGACACAACTTGTTTTTGCTAATTTGTTTTTCTTTAAGAAGATTTTCCAGATCTATATACACAGTCATAATATTAACCTAACCTCTTTTTCTAGAATTATACGTACAACTGTATTTACAGATAAGATGTATTGTAATACACTGTATTAAAATACAGGTATAAGAGGGAATGACAATGTGTACAAACAAAAGTAAATATGTTATTATTCCGCTGATAGCAATAATATGTGTAGCCTACTTGCAATATGGACGGGATATGGATATATACAATAGCTCTATCTTTAGTGTAGGGACATATAACGAAGCACATATCAAAGTACTTACCAACACGTTGTATATATCTGATAAAAAGAAGTGTGCAGAAGAAATTTTAAAGAAGTGTAAAGATAACTCGTTTTTAAGTGTAGATTTTTGTTATGACACATATATCCCGAATGAATTATATGTAGATGTATATTTGTCGAAATTTCAGGCAGAAAAGGGAAATGCAAATTTTTCTTTTTCCTATTTGCCGAAGAATAGAGATGAAGAATGGAATTTTATATATGATTCAGATAAGTATGTGTTAGAAATAGAATGAGGTAGATGTTGGCTCAATTTTTGTTGTGACTTTGTTGTGACATTAAGTGGATACGACAGCGGAAAGCCCCTTTCTATGCGGGTTTCACGCATAAGTTAAAAATTCGAATCCTCTAACGCACGCTATGTCGAAAGGCTGGAAACCTTGAAAAATCAATGGTTTTCGGCTTTTTTTGTGCTTGTTAAATTGAGTTCGAACCTGTGACTTCCTGTGACAAGGAAAATTTGGGTGAAATCAGCTGGCAAATGCCTTTTCCATGATACTCAGACTTTCCTCAGGAGTCAGTGGATTGTATATATACCCCAATGTTGTGGTGGTGTTGCTGTGACCAAGGCAGGCACGAATCTGATCAAGAGGAAGACCAGCTGCGTTCAGGCGACTTGCATAAGTCTTTCTCAGCTTGTGGCTGCGCTTTACATCTGTACTGATGTGTTTGCAGGCATATTCCAGCATACTGTTAATTGATCGCAAGTTCAGGTATTTGCTGCCATAGCCAAATATAAAATCATCAGGTTTGGCGTCAGGAGCATTTGCTTTTAATAATTTGAAAATCTCCTGGGCTTTATGGACAACTGGAATGACACGCTCTGTGTGGGTCTTTGTATGATCAAGCAGTACATACACGCCCTTTCTGCCTTTCTGACCAGGAAGAATAACAATCTGTCCGGAAGCCTTATAAACGTTGTAATAAGGATTACTCAGTTCAGTGGCATCCATATGTACCATTTCCTGTACAATCGATATTTTCCATTTCTTCATGTCCAGATCTCGCCATCGAAGCGCACACAATTCTCCGGCACGCAAGCCCACCAAAAAATTGCAAACGATGGACAAAAAGCGCGCTTCGTGTTTCTTGTTGTATGATTTCCACAGATCTTCGATAATTTGCTGATATTCGTCGGTGTTATAAACCTGTGTATCGCTAGATGGTTTGGAAACCTGACGAAATTTGACAGTTATCCTGAGTTCTGGAAATGGGTTAGTGACAATATATCCATGGTCTTTGGCATACTCGAACATCTGCTTTGGAATGGTTTTTATCGTCTGCCAGGTGTGACTGGATAAATTATATTTTTTGATCAGCTGATTTGCCCAAGAATTGATATCTGAGATCTTTATTTCCTGTAAAGGAATCTGAAAAAAATCAGTGCCATCAAAAAATCTTTTCCAGTGTTTTCTGTGAGCACAGATAGTGTTAGGACTGTCGGTGATTGTTCTTTTGTAGTCCAGCCATTCTTCGAAAATATCCTGCAGGCAAGTGGAAGTGGATTCTAGATAGTATGGCTTTAATGCGTCCAACAATTCACCGTAAGTTTTCCGCTGAATACGCTTGTTATAATCCTGCGGATTGGCAGTGTACCAGGCATCTCTTTTCTTGTTATATAAGATTGCGTATTTGTGAAGTTTTTCTACTTTTTTTCTGGTTAGCATTTTTTCAATATCCGCTACCGTTTCCTCATCAATTGTACCATCGATAAAAAGATTTTCCAGTCTTGATTTTTTTACTTCAGTCTGCATAGTTCATCACCTTTTTATCTTTAATATGTTATTTTAAGATGCAGGGTGTCTGAAAAAGGAAGGTGCTTTTTAATTGTATAAATTTGTAGTAAATTTAGTTGAAATTTGGAACTCAAAAGTATATAATGTATTTATGGAACTCAAAAGTTGGGAGGTGAAATTAAATTGAGTCCACGCACTGGCAGACCGACAGATGCGTTGAAAAATCATGATCTGAAAGTGAGAGTAGATGATAAGCTCTATGATCGATTGCTCAGATATGCAGATGATAATAACATTACTAAAGCTGAAGCAATAAGACGTGTATTAGATGAGCATTTGCCGAAAAATTAAAAACCAGTCCAACTGCCCTGACAAGATAGTGAACTGGTTTATATGGGTCTGCCACAGGAGGTTCCCTGCAGCTAAATCTGATTATAGCACCGTGGGGAGGCTTCTGGCAACTTATTAACTGCTGCCGGAGAAAAAATCTGACAGTTGATTATGTGAAAAAGGAGTTGATCATATGGACCTTGATTTTTTAATTACGGAACTGGATGAAACGACCATCCAGATCGACAAGATGAGATATCTTGCCACACAGATTTCTACTAAAGCATGTGAAAAGACAAAGCACGCAAAGAATGCTCTTCAGTATGACTTTGAGAGCCAGGAAATTGTCAAATGTGCGGCAATTCTTTCTGACTATATTGAAGTTGCAGATGCCGCAATTAAAAAGGCAGTCACAGAACTGGCAGAATACGATACAAAACTTCAGAAAGGAAATGCCAAGGCGCTTTCTGCTGATTCTGCCAAGGTGGATTTTGGAGTAACGGCAGATCCATCAAAGAATAATTAATCATAAATTTTAAATCAGGCTATATTTTGCAAAATCAGGCAAAATATGGCCTTTTTGTATTTTTAGGACTTATTTTTGCTATCCGGTTTCCAGAAATCACATATTTAAAGAAACAAACAAAGGAGCCGATATCGCAATGAAAGAAAATATCAGTTTTGAATTTATTAAATCAGATAAAACAGAACCAAATATCTATTATCGTATCCCTAAAATCCTGTTTGAAAGCAGTGTCTTTGAAGATCTATCGACAGATGCAAAATATCTGTACAGCTTTATGCTGGATCGCGTTTCTTTGTCCAGCAAAAATAAATGGATAGATCCGGATGGGAGAGTGTATATCATTTATACTGTAAAACAGGTATGTGAAATTTTAAAATGCGGAAAAGACAAGGCATCGAAGTTACTGGCAGAGTTGGATAGCGAGAATGGTATCGGATTGATCGAAAGAGTACGTAGAGGCCTTTGTAAGCCAGACAAAATTTACGTGAAAGATATTGTGGTACGGAAAGATCATGTAGACAAAAAGGAATCTGCTGTATCGGAAAATGCGACTTCCGGAGATCGATTTAATCGACTTCAGGAGGGGGAAAAAACAGAGGTCATGAACTCGGAAATTCATATCACACAGGGTAGTAAAAACAGATGTCAGGAAATCGGAAAAACAGACACAACTAATAATGATAATATTAAGACTTATAATATTAAAACGGACAAAAGTAATCAGGATAATAGTAATCATCACTCTATTAAGAGCTCTGCCCTGACAGAGGATGATGATACATATACCCGCTATGAACAATTGGTCAAGCAGCAAATCGAATATGAGTATGCTGTCAAAGAATGTCAGAAGAATGAAGTAGCGTACATTAATGCGATGGTAGCTATAATTGCAAAGCTGTTTTGTTGGCCAGGTAAGCCTGTTAGAATCAATGGCGTCGAGTATTCATATGCTTATGTGAAGGATAAACTGTCGTTGATCACTAAGGACCATATCATCTATGTCGTTGAGCAATTACGTAAGTGGCGCCCGGATATTTCAAATATCTATAACTATTTGCTGGTATGCATGCTTCGTGCAGTTGACACAATTGACTGCTATTACACGGCGCAGGTAAATCATGACATGGGTTCGGGAAATTTTACAGACGAACCCGACGTGTCTGATAAAGGGCAGGAGAATGAGGAACTGCTGCCGTGGATGCGATAAATTTATTTTCAGGGGATATGCTTTTAATCAACGGTTTTAGGAATAGGGCTAACAAAAAGTGTTGACAAATATATCATAGTGCGATATAACATAACTATCGAAGTACGATATATCGCACTGAAAGGAAAACGCTTATGGATGCACATATAAAAAAAGTTTACGTTCCTATGACGGAGACAAGCTTTTACATATTGTTATGTCTTCGTACCCCGAATCATGGGTACGGGATTGTACAAAAGGTAAAAGAGCTGACAGATAATGAAGTGGTGCTCGGTCCGGGAACCATGTATGGAAGCCTTTCGAAGATGGAGAAGGATGGTCTGATTCATTTTATTCGGGAGGAAGACAAGAGGAAGATTTACGAGATCACAGAACTTGGCACAGAAGTTCTGGAGCTTGAACTGAAGAGAATCCGCAGGTTGTATCGGAATGCACAGGAGGTAACGAAATGAAAGAACTCAAAAAAGAATTTCGCTGGTTTAACATCATGGAGTACGAAAAAGAAGAAAATTACCTGAGTAAAAGACACCAGGAAGGCTGGAAATTCAAGAGAGTGACTTTCCCTGGTGTGTATACATTTGAGCGGTGTGAGTCTGAGAAAGTGATTTACCAGTTGGATTACAATAAAGAAGGAATCAAACACCAGATGGAATATGTGCGGATGTTTGAGGATTGCGGCTGGGAATACCTGACAGAGTTTGATGGCTATAATTATTTCCGCAAGCCGGCAGATAAGATGCAGCAGGAAGAAGAAATATTTTGTGACGACATTTCCCGCCTGGATATGATGAATCGAATTTTCATAGGAAGAGTAATTCCGTTGATCGTGATTCTTTGCGGTTTAATCTGGCAGTTTTATATATCTGCGACAGAACACAGTGAACGGGGCTGGCTGCCGATGGTTGTTGTATTAGTAGTTATATACATTATTACTTTCCTGCAGTTTGCAGTAAAATATTTTGCATTTCGAAACAAGGTAAAAAAGTAGTTTGCGTTTGAGTAATATGCTGACTGTTTTACAACCTGCAAAATCTGCAAAAAAATCCAAATGAATTGTATCATAAAAAAAGAGTACACAACTGGCATCTCTCAGCTGTGTACCCTTTATAGAATCTAACATCTAGGTAATCTTAATAAGTTATCGTTAGGCGTATCATTGGGTTCGGAACGAACATATTTTTCTCCACTTATGCTGGTTGCTGGTATTAAATCAGGATAAGGAGATATATTTACCTGGATAGAATGAGGATTTGTTTGCAGATAGTCATGTAAAACAGACTTATCAAAAAATCCTGGATTTTTGCATCCTTCAATATAAATTTTAGATATTTCAGTAGTTTTGGTTGAATTATAACAACCGGATTTCATTTTTATTTTAGTTGCTTTCATTTTATAATTTCCTTTCAAATAAATTTTGTATTATATATGTAAACAATAAGAAAGGAAACGAACGAACGTTTTGGATTGTGCCTGATATAATTCTATGTTACACTAATCTCGGTCAAAAGTTTATATGTACATAGAAATCAGTATGCTATTCGTTTAGATGCTGGTTTCTTTTTTTATTGGATTTTTATTTCCAAATTTAATATATCATTAAAATTTAAAAATGTCAAGAAAAAGATTTGTCCCAATATTGACTTTTTTGTCTCACTGAATTATCATATAAATATAATAAAGAATGGAGTGACGCATATGAAGAAAAAGAGCGTTATAAATTTAATTAAATATTATGCAGAAAACAATGATGCAGGATTTAGAAGCGAGGCATATGAAGTTGCGAGGGATTTTGACAAATCAGGAGATTATCAACTGGCAGAGTATATTATGGCATTGATGTCAGATGCAAACACATTTGTTCCCCAGATGCAGGAAAATGATTCTACACTATTTGAAAGAGTAGAATCTACAGGTGAAAGTTTATGGTTACCTGAAAAGATAACACAGGATATGATGGGAATTGTTCATGCGGTATCTTACAATGCCGGAATAAACAAATTTCTGTTTCAGGGTGCCCCCGGCACTGGAAAAACAGAGGCAGTTAAACAGTTAGCACGTATCCTTAACAGAGAAATCTATATGGTCGATTTTGCAGCGATCATTGATAGTAAATTAGGTCAGACACAAAAGAATATTGCAACCTTATTTAAAGAGATTAATAATTTTGTACATCCTGAAAAAGTAATAATTTTGTTTGATGAAATCGATGCGGTTGCGTTAGACCGAACAAATACAAATGATTTGCGAGAGATGGGAAGAGCCACTTCGGCCATGCTTAAGGGAATGGATTACATGGATGACAGAGTGGTTATGGTAGCCACAACAAATCTGTTCTCTCATTTTGATAAAGCGCTGGTAAGACGATTTGACTCAGTGATTGATTTTAACAGGTATACACAAAAGGATTTATTATCAATCGCAGAAGAATTTTTGAATAAGTTTCTTGCAAAATTTAATCTTACAAACAAAAATATACGTTTGTTCAGAAAGATTATAATGTTGATGAATCCGATTCCATATCCAGGAGAATTAAAAAATATAATCAGGACGGCTGTTGCGTTTAGTGACCCGGAAGATCCGATGGATTATTTAAGAAGATTATATTATACAGTCACGGATGAAAATGCAGAGGATTTGAAGAAACTTCAAGAACAAAAATTTACTATTCGTGAAATAGAGATATTGACTAAAATCCCTAGAAGCACTGTAGCAAGAGAACTAAAGGGGGAAAAGAATGAATAATATACTGCAGCTAAAAGGTCAGTTTCATAAAAGAAGAAATACGCAGAGCTTTGGACCGGTTAATTTGCCTAAGGATGCGAAAGTTTCAGCAAAACATGTAAATGAGTTAAGAAAACAGTTGGAAGGTGTAAAAAAATATTGGGAAAGTACACCGGTAATCAAAGGAGCATTGGTAAGTGCACATTATCAGAGAATTGTTCCCAAAAGTAACCGTCTTCAGTTTCTGCTAGGTGAAAAGGGAAAACATCCGAATGATGCAATCAGAGGAGCAAAATTTGTTGATGAACTTTCAGCTGGCAATCATATGAGAAAGAAGCATGTGTTCACATACTTTGTATCTTTAGACACTCTTCAAAAAACGATTAATTATTTGGAAAAATGCGAAGAAGTAATAAAGAGATTTTATAATAATGAAATATCTGATATAGATACAGAAAATATGAATAAGGGTCAATATGATGATAGCATCATGAAAAAAAATCCATTTTTAAAGACAGTTGTGGATGTTTTCTTTGTGGAAAGATTTCAAATTGATCGGGCACCAAAAGAAGCGAAAGAAAGTTCGATAGTTACAATTTATAAAACAGGTGTAGAGACAATAGAACTTTTAAGCAAATTGGGAATTGAAATGATAAATGCAAAGATGATCAATGAGACAACGTTGCGTCTGGATAAAGGTGAGATTGAAATATTGCATAATAATGCTCCTTATTTGATTGCGATGCAGGTGAGGGATTTTTCAAAGGTTGTAATTGATGATCTGGAACAAACAGAAGAGGAAAATACCATAACAATAGATTCTCCCCAAAGTGAACCGACAGTTGGTGTTATTGATACACAGTTTGATGAAAGGGTTTATTTTCATGAATGGGTAGAGTATCATAGAAAAGTTGATGATATTATTGAGCTGGGGTCAGAGGATTATTTTCATGGGACTTCAGTTTCATCAATTATTGTTGATGGACCAAGATTTAATCCGAAATTAGAGGACGGATGTGGACGTTTTAAAGTGAGACATTTTGGCGTTGCAACAGCTGGTGGTTTTAGTTCTTTTACAATATTAAAGCTGATAAGAGATATTGTTGCTTCAAATAGAGATATTAAAGTATGGAATTTATCTCTAGGGTCAGCTATGGAAATTAATCCTAATTTTATTTCGCCGGAAGCTGCTGAACTGGATAGGATTCAATGCGAGTATGATGTTATTTTTGTTGTTGCAGGAACTAACAGGGGCCCTAAAAATTCAGAAAGCATAAAAATAGGAGCTCCGGCGGATTCTTTAAATTCAATAGTTGTAAATTCTGTTGATTTTGATGGAAAGCCGGCGTCATATACAAGAATTGGACCGGTGCTGTCCTTTTTCTATAAACCTGATATCTGCTATTATGGTGGAGATAAATCTGAAAGAATTACGGTATGTGAACCATTAGGGATGGCGAAAGTATGTGGAACTTCATTTGCCGCACCGTGGATAACAAGAAAAATGGCATATTTGATTCATATAGTTGGGTTAAGCAGAGAAGTTGCAAAAGCACTAATAATCGATTCAGCTGCAGGATGGAATCGACAGGATGGAATAAAATATTCTATGGGATATGGGATTGTACCAAAGAATATACAGGATATAATACATTCTACAGATGATGAAATTCGCTTTATAATGAATGGCACTATAGATGAATATGAGACATATACCTACAATATACCGGTTCCTCAGGATATGAATGCATATCCATTTTTTGCCAAAGCAACATTAGCATATTTTCCAAGTTGTGACAGAGATCAGGGAGTTGATTATACAAGCACAGAGATGGATTTACATTTCGGAAGAATTATGGAAAAAAATGGAAAAGCTACCATAAAGGCCATTGATTATAATAAACAGGCAGAAGAAGGAATTCAAAAAATATACGAGGAATATGCAAGAAAATTATATCGAAAATGGGATAATGTAAAGCATATCAGTGAGGCACTGAAGGATAATGCCAGACCCAGAAAAGTTTATGGATCCGGAATGTGGGGAATAAGTATAAAGACAAAAGAACGCCTTTTGCCGAGAGCGGGTAGGGGCCTGCAATTTGGGCTAGTTATAACATTAAAAGAAATGAACGGTATCAATAGAATAGATGAATTTATTAAATTATGTATGCTTAAGGGATGGTTGGTAACATCTATTGATATTCAGAATCAGATTGATGTTTATAGCAAGGCCGAGGAAGAAATTGAATTTGAATAGAATAAGGAAGTATTCTGAAAATTAATGGAAACCTTCAAACTGAAATGAGATAGATTTGCTCAGTTTGAAGGTTTTTTCATGTTTCTATGATGTTTTTCTGTCTGGTATATACTGGAGAAGTTTTAGGTATTCTACAGTGTCTGGATATTGGCATATGCAATGAAAAATAAGAAAAAGAACAAAATTTTAATTTTTTTGTTACCATCTGGGATTTTTTACGATATATAGTATAGCTAGGAAATTTCCTTTCGAAACACAAAACGAGGAGGACAACCCGTAAATGAAAGACAATGAAATCATATCTTTGTTTGAGCTAAGGGATGAGCAGGCGATTGAAGCATTGAGCGACAAGTATCATCCTTACTGCTATAAGATTGCCTGGAATCTGCTTACAAATAAAGAAGATTCGGAAGAATGCCTGAATGATACCTGGTTTTCGGTTTGGTCGCTGATCCCGCCGAAGAAGCCTTCTGTATTATCACATTTTTGTGGCAGGATCACGAGAAATTTAAGCATTGACCGCCTGCGCAAAAAATATGCTGACAGGCGCCCGGATTTGCACATGGCAGATGTCCTGGGAGAAATGGATCAGTTAAGTGTTACTTATACCATTGAGGATCAGCTGGCGGAGAAAGAACTGCTGGAGATCATCAATGATTTTCTTGGAAAAATGAATGCAGGGGACAGAGACATTTTCGTGAGAAGATACTGGTTTTTTGATTCGGTTGCAGCGATTGCCAAAAGGCATGCGATGTCCGTCGGAAGTGTGAAAATGAATTTATACCGTAGCAGGAAGAAACTGTTGAAGGTGTTAAAAAAGGAAGGAAAACACTTATGAAGAAATTCGATTTTTCAAAAGAATTTGGCAATATTGATCCGAAATATATCAGCGAAGCAGAGGGAGAATGGAAAGGGAAGAAAAAAGCCTGGACGCCATCATTTTGGAGTAAACTGGTGGCTGCCTGTGTGATCCTGGCTTTAATTTCAACGGTTTTATCGAATCCAAAAGTACAGGCCGCGATTAAAAATCTTGCTTTATCTATAGGAGAAACTCTGGGATTTCAAAAGGAAATTGAGCCATATACGGAAGCTTTAAACATTTCCCAGACGGATCAAGGGATTACTGCAAACATAAAAGAAGTTGTTCTGGATGAGGGTGTTTTGCTGTTCAGGGTGCATGCAGAAATTGATAATACCGAAGAAAATGAGAAGAAGAAAACTGCGAATATTTCATCTTTTAGGAATACGGGGATCACACTTGATATGGGTAAAACTACAATAAACGGACAGAAGCTGGATGAATATATGAATGCGGAGTATTCTCCTTATTCTGTAGATGATTTATTAGATGCAGATGCAGATAGCGATGAAAAGGAATATGACCGTGTACAGGAGTACCGCTTTCATGCACCGACAGATCTCGGAGAAAATCCGGAGATACATCTTGTACTCAATGCGTTTGATTATGATGACTGGGAAAAATCAGTGGCAGAATTTACATTTGATTTTAACATTTCGCGTGAGAAAATCCTGAAGCAGACAACGAATAAAGAACTGGAAAATATTTCTGTCCAGACAGAAGAAGGTACGGTGACACTGAAAGATATTTTCCTGAACAAGTTACAGAGCAGTATCTCAGCAGACGTGCCGGAAAAATTGTTCCAGAAGTATGAAGTTGAGTTGCGTGGAACGGACAGCAAAGGAAATAAAGTGCGGTATGAGCTGAAGGATGATGCAGAAACGGAAGCCATAAGTCGTAACTGGAAATTCAAGACAGATTTCTGGAGAACTTATGGAAGTGCAGGAGATGATGAAAGACCGGAGCTTCCTGATCCTGACAGCGAATACCTGGAATTACAGCTTTATCTGAAATCCGATGATATAATGGAAAGCAATATTACTGAAACGTATGATTTAGATGACGATACCTATGCCGAAGAAGAAGGAAAAGTGTACGATGTAGCAGATGATTCCGAATGGAAAGCTGTTGGAGAGAAGATACGGATTAATATCAGATGAAAGTAAGGAGGAACTGAGAAATGAAGAAAAAATTGATTGCATTAATCGTGGCAGGGGAATTGTTAATATTCAGTGGAGTAGTCCTGGGATATTATCATCCGGTTGCAGGAAGTATCTTTGAAATAATTGGAGGGCTGTTGAACCTTTGCTTCTTTATACTGCTGCTGGTATATGCTAAGAAGAATAAAAAGAAATAAGAACTTTCAACAAGAGGTGACAGCATGAATTTTGATACATACAAAATCAAGGATGAATTGTTAGAAATTTATAGTGGCAGTGAAGAAACTTTCTGTGTCGGTAAAATTCTGTCCAAAAACAGGGATAGTATTCTTTTCAGATCTTATGATGCGCAGGGAAAGAACGATGGGTTACATTTTATAAAAAGCAGTCATATCAGCGAAATAAAATCAAACACACAGTATTTAAGAAAAATGCAGTTATATTTAGCATACTGGAGAGAACAGGAGGATGCACCTTTAACTAACCCATTTAAGAAGCATCCTGCATTGTCTGGGCTATTGGCATATGCGATGGAGAATAAGAAGATAATTACTGTTTTCTGCAGTTCCAAACCGGACGAATTGCTTACCGGTTATGTAGAGACATATGACAATAAAAAAATTAAATTGAACTGTGTGGATATGGAAACTGCCTGCATTTATGAAACTGCAACGCTGCTTAAAGAGGATATTTTTTATCTGGAAGTTGACAGTTTGGACAATGAATTACTGAAATATGCCAATGAGAAAATAGAGAGGTAAACGATTAATCAGGGAAGGAGTGAACAGATGAAAAAGATGATCATATTTGCCTTAATTATGGCTATATCCGTAGCAACACCAATCCAGGCAATGGCAGAAAGTGTTACACAGTCTGACGTGGAAATGCAGCCTTCGGAACAGAACATTGAGCAGATCATTGATGAGATTACGTCTGAACCGCATCCAATAAATTCTGATGCGATCCAGAATGTAAAGGAATACATCATCCAATATTGGGGTGATTTGGGATATGACGAGATAGAATGTCAGAAGTTTGAATATAATGATGAAAATAATGAGAATGCAATACGGCGTTCCTCACAGGTAGATGTATTTCTGGCACCAACGGCCGAAAATGCAACTATTGACGGCACTGGTGAAAATATTATTGTGACAAAAAAGTCATCCACTGATATGACGAAAAATCTGATCATAAGTGCCCATTATGACAGTGCAGAAGATTCGGTAGGAGCCAATGATAACGGTTCCGGAGTGGCAGCAGTACTTGAACTGGCAAGAATTTTAAAAGATACAGAGATGCCGTATAATGTAAAATTCATCCTGTTTTCGGGCGAAGAAAAATATATGCTGGGTTCAAGATGGTATGTTGGCAATCTGTCTGAGGACGAGCGGAAGCAGATCATCGGAGTAATAAATATTGATACCATCGCAGAAAAAAGTGATCTGGGTTATATGGCGATGATCGAAGGAAACAAACGACCAGATGATATAGAGTATGACGATGAGGGATTGAAAAAACTGGCCGAGTTAAATAAAAACAGCATGTCAGATTTATTTACATCCAGTGACAGATTCTACCTGACAATGGCAACTAACAGTGACCATTATCCATTTGCTTTGGTGGATATCCCGGCAGTTTCCATTGTCCAGGACTGGCAGGATGGATTGAACGTGAATGACAGTTCTGATGTAAAAGAGAATATGGATATGCAGAGGATTGTGGAAGTGATTGAGAAGGTTACGGAAGTGCTTTCTGAGATACCATCAAATAATTAATAAAGAAGAGAGTAAAGCAGAGCCGGGATTCGAAAGGATCCCGGTTTTTTGCAAGTTTAAATGACAAAAGAAATTCTAATTTTTTTGTTACCACCCGGGATTTTTTACGATATATAGTATGAGCAGGAAAATTTTCTTTCGAAATACAAGACAAGGAGAAACAAAACGATGAAAAAAGGAACAATGATGGTTTTTTCGGCATTATTGATGAGCTGCTTTTTAGCAGTTCCGGCAGAAGCTAAGAGCATCGAGAATAGTACTTACCGCGTATGCAAAAACGATATTTTTATTGACTATGATCAATTAAATTGCAAAAAGATCGTTACGAAAGTAAAAGATGACGGGTCTTTCACTGCGATTGATTTGGGAGAGTGGTTAGAAGAACAGGATATTTATGATATTTCGGTAATTGAAGATGATGAAAATACCGGCTATAAAACAATGTTTTATGAAAGAAATCTAGAAAAAGAGGCATCAGATGAATTTTATGATTCAGAAGATACTTCCTGTATTGATTTCCAGGGATTGGTGTATGAGGGGGATGTTATCCGCAGTACGGATTCTTTCCAGGAAACGGTAACGGAAGTAAGTTTTGATGGAAGCTTCTATACGGAGACGGAAATGACAGGTCTGTATGTGGAGGGAAAGACAACTCGAATTAAATAATTTATGGAGAATAGAAGGGGCTATCGTGATGATATGCTCCTTTTTCATGCTATAATTCAAAAAAATATAAATTTTTTGAGACGATCATCAAAAAAATACGACTTTATAATTGAAAACATTTTTGAGGAGGTGAACATCATAGACGATATAAAAATCATAGAGCTTTATTTTGAAAGAAATGAGCAGGCGATTAAGGAAACGGATATAAAATATGGGAAGTTCTGTCGTAATATGGCCTATAAAATTCTGAATAATCACCAGGATTCGGAAGAGTGTGTAAATACCACTTATTTAGAAATGTGGGATAGAATCCCACCGACAAGGCCTGCCAAATTTAAAGCTTATATTTCCAGAATTGTCAGAAGTACTTCTGTAGATAGAGTAAGGCATCTGACAGCTAAAAAGAGGTCGGCTGATATGGTTATGGCATTGGACGAACTTACAGATGTACTGCCGGATGAAAGGTATGCTCCTGGAAGGAACGATGAAGAGATTGGAAAATTGATTAGTATTTTTCTACGTGAACAAAAAGAAGAGGTTCATAGGGTGTTTGTTCTAAAATATTTTTATTTCGAATCTAACAGGGCTATTGCAGAAAAATATGGTTTTACTGAACGCAAAGTAACAAATATGCTGGCCCGCACCAGAAATAAATTGAAAAAATATCTGATTGAGGAGGGAATCTACATATGAATATACCAAGAATTGTAGATGCTATCGGTTATATTGATGATGACCTTATCACGGCAGCACTGGAAGATCCGCCGAGGAAAAGGCATAATCTTATGATTAAATGGATGTCGGTTGCCGCTTGTTTGGCGCTAGTCATGATTGCAGGTATTCTTGTTCCACATTTTTTACGGACTGCTACAATAGCTGAAAGTAAATATAAATATCATGTTTCTGAAACAGAACGGGCGATAGAATGGCCATGGAAATACAAGACTCCTGCTGAAAAGTATCCTGTTGTTAAATTTAATGGAAAACAGTTTACTGCGAAAAGTCAGAATTCTATTCATACAGAGGTAATGGGGGAGGTAATTGGCAACTGTGTGGCAGAAGGGCTTGATTCTGATACAGGAAAGGCATACACGGAAACATTTGAGGTGCGGAAGATTAAGGGCATATCAGAGGAACTGATGATTGCCGTAGGCAATGAGGATGGATTTTATGTTTATGCGGCTGATGAAGAGGCGGTTCCAGATACGTTAAGTAAGTTACTGGAACTTTATGAACTTTCTCAAAACTTAGAGTTGAACTATGCGACAAAATGTGAAGGTTATGAGGAAAAAGAGGAGCTTTTGCTGGATAATGATGAGAAGATCTGGCGGATCCTTTATGGCTGTGGCGATGCAAAGCTTGATGATACAATTGACTTCTTTGAAAGAGAGAATCGAAGATGTCTGGCTTTTACGGCAACTTCTGAAGCATTGGGTGTCTATAACCGGGTGATCTACATTTCTGAGGATGGTTACTTTGCTACTAATATTTTTGATTATGAATATAGTTATTTTATTGGAAAAGAGGCAGCAGGACAGATCATCAGTTATGTACAAAAACATTCCACGGAAACAAAGTCCAGTACCAGTCTGCCAACCATATCCGGAACTGTTACAGAAATAGGAAATGGATATATTATGGTTGATGACACCGTTTTATGTAAGAAATCAAAAGCAGGAAAGAAATATAAGGTATATACAGATGATATAAAAATAAGAAGATGGATTGAAAGCGGAGAACTTAAAGAAGGGGATCTGGTAATTGTTGAATATGAAGGTGAAATTTCCAGTAACTATGAAGTAAAGGGAGCGTATTCCATATTTACAGGAACTCTTGAAGAAAATGGTATTTTAAACCAGGAATAACAAAAACAGGAAAGGGAAGGTTACAGATGTGAAGATAAAACGAAATTATTTGATAAAGATTGCACCGGCTGTTTTATTAGTAGTTGGTGCTTACTGGCTCCTCGGTTCTGATTTTTTTACATTTCTGATCTGGTGGGAAATGATATGCCTACTAGGTCTGGTATTTATGCCGGTAACATCCCGTATATTCAGGGGCTTTGATGATAATGGCTGGATGTTTTCTAAAGTACTGGCAGTCGCTGTATGCGGATATGTGCAGTGGCTGCTGGCCTGTTTAAAAATCACTCCATTTACGGGAATGACTTGTGTTATCATCACGGTTATTTGTTGTCTGGGCAGTATTTTGTATGGAATCAAATGTAAGAACAGAATCACGAATTCTCTTCCCTGGGAACAGACAACCCTGGTTTACCGGGAAGAAATTCTGTTTTTTCTGGTGTTTCTTTTCTGGACATATCTGGCGGGATTTCATCCGGCGGCTCATGGAACGGAAAAATATATGGATTTCGGTTTTATGCAGTCCATGATGAGAAGTACAACCTTACCAGCCCAAGATATGTGGTTTGCCGGAAAGTCTTTTAATTATTATTATGGTGGACAGTATCTTGCCGTATTCCTTACGAAGCTGACCGGGACAAGCGTGGAGATCACTTATAATTTGATGAGGACTATGGTCGCCGCTTTTGCCTTTGTTCTTCCCTTTAGTCTGGTACGCCAGATGTTGAAGGACAAATTAAGGACTGGGAGAAAATGGTCTTTAGATCTTGGTGGTATCCTGGCAGGGATGGCGGTGTCTATGAGTGGGAATTTCCACTATATTATTTATGGAATCATCCTTAGACTGCTGAAAATAAAAACAGATTACTGGTTTCCAAGCTCTACCCGTTATATAGGTTTTGATCCGGCTGTGACCGGGGATGAGACAATCCATGAGTTTCCGTCCTATTCGTTTGTACTGGGAGATCTTCATGCCCATGTGATCAATGTCTTTTTGGTCCTGACGGTACTTGGAATCCTTTATTCCTGGATGAAGACAAATTCGGGAAAAAGTTGGAGACAGAAAGAAATCGGACTGCTTGGATTGCTTCTGGGAATGTTCCTTTTTTCTAATACCTGGGATTTTATGATCTATTACGTTGTAATCTGCGGAACATTGCTCTTGGGAAATCTGAAACGTTATTCCTCTGATCCTTTTATAAGCCAAGCATTGAAATGGAGTGTGATACAGTGGGGTGAACTGCTATCTGCTGCTTTCCTTGCATCACTTCCATTTCATCTGTCTTTTGAAAATGTAATGGTCCAGGGAATTGGAATCGTAAAAATACATACTGCTTTTTACCAGTTCTGTGTATTATGGGCATTCCCGCTTTTGGTCTGTGTACTATTTGTTATTGGAATTCTGAAAAAAATACGAACATTTCCAGATAAAAAGATACGAAGTTTTTTTAGCAATGTAAAGTATCCTGATTTGTATGGGCTGGTTCTTGTACTTTGTGCTATGGGACTGATCTTTATTCCTGAAATTGTTTATGTCCGGGATATTTATGAAAAAACAGCTCCAAGAGCCAATACCATGTTTAAACTGACTTATCAGGCATACATCATGTTTGGAATTATGATGGCATATATATTGGTTTCATTTACAGTAACCAGGATAAAAAGATGTAATGGTGCTGACAATGCTGTAATATGTAAAGGACTGCTGAGGTGCCCAAGACGTCAGGTCCTGACAGGGATCATTGTGATCCTGCTTCTGATTTCAACTTGCGGATACCTGGAAAATGCAACCATTCATTGGTTTGGAGGATTCCCGAAAAGAAGTGCATACCAGACACTAAACGCAACGAACTATTTGGAAAATGCGATTCCTGATGATGCCGCTGGAATCCGCTGGCTAAATGATAATGTCAATGGACAACCTGTTGTTCTTGAAGCCAGTGGGGACAGTTATAAGGATTATGATAACCGTGTTTCGGCAATGACAGGACTGTCAACGGTTTTAGGCTGGTATGTGCATGAATGGCTGTGGAGAAATAATTTGGAAGAGGAAAATCAACGAAAAGAAGATGTGCAGACCATATACACTTCAAGCAACGCTGAGCAAATAAAATCCTTGATAGAAAAGTACAAGATTTCCTATTTATTTATTGGAAGCTGTGAAGTTGAGAAGTATGGAGAGATCAATAGCGAATTCTTAACTTCGCTGGGAAAAGTTGTTTTCCGACAGGGTGAGACGATGATAATTGAGGTTTTCGATGGGGAGAGGGGTGATTGATATAAAAAAGATAAAATTTTGTAAAATGTGTTACCTTATGTAAAAAAATACGATTAATTATATAGATGGCAAATTTGGGCAAAGGAGGTTATGCATGATTGTTTATCAGCCATACAGAAAATGAAAGGAGTCTAATCATATGAAACATAAGGTAAAGATTATAATACTCAGTGTTTTAGGAGTTTTGCTTGTGGGATCATCAGTGGCATATGCATACTCACAAAAAGGCACTCTGATCTCACAGAAAACAGAGGAGCTGCCTGACGGAAATATTTATGTTGAAGAATTATATGAAATAGATCAGTAAGACAGAAACAGAGGGGATGGCGTATTGATACGACATCCCCTTTATATGGCGAGAGTTGTTAATTACTCTAAAAATAAGTTAAACAAACTGAAAGTTAGCTGAATATGCATTATATAAGCAAGAATGTTTTTTTCGAAAAACGAATAATGTTAAACTCAATTCGCCATTCAATATCGTCTGATACTGGTTTGAAGTGTAGAGCGGAGTAAGCAACATGGAGATTTGCCTGATTGTTGTTGCCACACAGGATTATAGTTGGCTCGTCCGCACCACCGATAATATCAATACAGGCAAGATCAGTTTGTACTTCCGGTGAAAAAGAGTCTGTTGCAGGAGCAACTTCTAAAGGTTTATCGTTATCAGCACAATCATGAATCGAAATATCATTGTCCGGTTCAGGAGAAAGTGTATAGCTCATAGTGGTAAAATGTGTGGGATACAACCAACGGTCAGAGTCCATGCGGTTTTGAGAAAGTGTCTGCTGTTCCAATTTTTGCACAGTTAATGTATATTTTGTTTCACTGACCGGATGGGAGAAAGCAAACTGGTCACCGGGAGAGTGTATCTTAAAATGCGGTCCAGGCATACGAAATGGTTGTTGCTCTATTGTAAGCGAAAGAGATTTTATTGCAGGACGGCGTTTATCTGGACACAGAAATGCCGCCCTAAAAATCATCCATCCATAGGATGTATCCAATTCGTAGTGTTTTAATACCCATTTTGCTTCCGGTTCATTGTTTATTTCGTCCGGTAAACATGGATTAAAGACTACTGAACAGCTGTGAGAGGCCTGCATTGTTGTTCCATTTAATTTTAAACAAGGAATAATATCAAGGCAAAGCGGGTTGTCTAAATCTATTTGCAGTTGTTGTTCTTGTGTAAAATTTAAACAGGAGTCATTTTCGGGGGTTAAATCCCATTTTTTCATAAATTCGCGAATATCCTCTGCCGGGGTACACATACAAAAATCCAAGACAAGACCCTTGTTGCAAGAATATGCCGCGGGAATAATCCAATGATGTCCAGCCCATTCAAATTGCTTATCCAATCGGATTTCTGTTCCGGCACGGTCTTTTCCTGAAGGCTCCCAGAAGTTTCCGTCAAAATAAACCTTCCATTCAGGGATAGGCGCTTCTGCATCCGGGTTCATATCAATATCATGTGTATTATCTTCACAGCACCTTGCTCTCACAGAGGAAAGGTCAATTACGCTTTGTAAAAATTTCTGAAATATTCTGTTCATAATGATCTCCATAATTCTGATTTTCTGAGTTACTTCTTGATGATATCATAAAAATGTTTTATTTCACATTTTCATTTATTTTCTATGTCTTGGATCTTGAAAGGAAATATTCTACTCATACTACATATCGTAAAAAATTTCATATGGTAACAAAAAAATCCATTTTTTTAAATCAGAAAAAAGTCTACTACTCATTCAAGTAATGGGCTCCTTACTTTGGTTTGTTAAGATATACTAGGTAAAAAGGAGAACAGTGTTTGAAGCATTTTTACTTTATGTGATTACTTGTATATGGGCAAATATAGAATGGTACTTTAGAATGGGCTATGGTAAAATAAGACAAAAGCTTAAAAGGTTTTTGAAGACAAAATAACGTTAAAATATTTTAGACATACAATGTCTGGTTGAAAATTAGTGGATTCTCGTTTTATGTCGTGGTAATTTGGGAGCATGTTGGTAAGCTGTAAGTGAAAGAGAGGTAGGAGCATGGACACGAAAAAGATTGGAGCTTTTTTAAAGCAATGTCGTAAGGAAAAAAATCTGACACAAGAGCAGCTTGCTGAAAAGTTTGGAGTATCCGCAAGAACAGTTTCCAGATGGGAAACAGGAACAAATCTGCCGGATCTTAGTATACTTGTTGAACTTGCTGAGTATTATGATGTTGAAATGAGAGAGCTCCTGGATGGAGAAAGGAGCCAGACTATGAATAAAGAGATGAAAGAAACTCTGGACAAAGTTGCAGTGTATGAAGAATGGGCGAAACGAAAAGCATTAAAAGCTGGAAATCTTGCATTTGCATCAATGTTTATGATTGGTGTTGCGGCAATTATTATTCAGATGCTATTGACAGTGGATATTCGCTTTGTTTTAGGAGAAACAATAAGCGTTTTAGTAGGAGGAATCCTGTATGCAGCTATTATGGTATACAATGGAATATGGGATAAATGTCTGCCAAAAAGTGCTACCATATGGAGAGATTTTCTTACCAGTGTGATATGTGCAGAAATTTTTTCTGCCATCTATGGTGTATGTTTGTTAAGAATGGGAGCTACAGAAACACAGATAACACGATTAGCATTGGAGTTTTTGATTGGCATTACTATTGTGGCATTTATTATTCTTAGAATCTTGGCATTTATCAATCAGAAAAAGAATCAAAGGCCAGCAAATGATCAGGATGAAAAAGCGGCTTCATTATCTAAGATGGAATATATTAAGATTTACAATGCACAAAATATAGTAGAGACAGAACAAATCATGGAAATGTTAAAGCAAAATGGAATAGTAGCTTTTTCGCAGGAACCAGGTGCGAATGTTGCGATGCATGTGGTGTCTGGATTTGGAATATATGGTGTGGATATATTCGTAAAAACCGATGATGCAGAGAAGGCAGCAGAGTTGGTTAAGGAGATTAGGAATCAAGAGAACGAATAAAATTTTTGACATTTTCACAGATGCGTGCTAATATGATTATAGAAAAGGGTGCTACCGATAGACGGTTAGTCCACATATTTATTGATTACAAAAGTAACCGCTTAGTTTTGCAGACAGGGCGGTTATTTTTGTGTCTTATTATTATCCTTGCCGAATGTGTATCCGGCACAAAAGCAGGTAATGCCGAAGCTCACAACTGCAATAAAGTCCACAATACTCATTGGCTTAGCCCTCCTTTCCAATGGATTCCCCTACAGGATTCTATGTAATCAGAGGGTCACAGTCCCTCTGTTGAAGGACTAACCGCCTACCGTTATGGTAGCACCCATGTTTTGAGTATAACAGTTAGTAGTCGCAGGTGCAATATAAAGTAAGTAGAGAAGTGTGTATAAAAGAATTTCATAGTGAGCGTATATGGAGGGAATAATGGAAGTTTGTGCATGTTTAGGATATAATGAGTCGTTAAAACTACCCGAAAGGAATTGAAAAAATGAGAGTTTACATATTAGCTTTACAGAATAGAATATATTTTGCAGAGAAGCTATTGGAAGATATTAAAAATGCGAGGATTATTTCAAAACCGTTTGTAGATGAGACAGTTACAGAAATAGCTACTGATGTAAAAAGAAGAATAGCAGGCGCAGATATTATTTTAGCAATCATAGATGAAAAATCTAACAATAGCGTAATGTTTAATACAGAGCTTCAACTAGCTTTAATGGAGAGTAGAAAAAATAGAAATAAAATGTTGATACCTATTATTTTGGATGATGTGGCTGTTCCCGTTACAATAGAAGATACACTGTACATTAAGTGTAACTCTGAGTCTGAAGAAGATTTAGAAAAAACAAAATTAAAAATTGTGAGGATGATGGAGCATAAAAGATATATTGTTAAAAAACAAAAGTTAAGAGAGAATAAAAGTAGAACATCTTCAATGGTAATTTTGACTTTAGCGATTGAAGTGTTTGCAGTATTATTTATAGTTTTGCTTATTAAAGAACCGTCCTTTAATATAGGGCATTGGGATGATAAAGGCATAATGATATCATCATTAGTGGGTATAATGACAACATTATCTATTGCTACACTTTCTACGAGCTATTTATCAATTATGAAACGAAGAAGGCAGGAAGATGAAGAAGAAGAAATAGAATTTTATTCAAGACGATTAAAAAGAGCAATAGTTCCAGAAGAATCAAAACAACCGCAAAATAATAAATCAGGAAATGAAGAAACGAAAAAAGAAATAGATGCACTAGGCAGGATGATGATAAATCTTGAAGATATTAAAGAGTTTTATACATGGAGCCAGAAACAAGCCAAAGCTTCATTTATTTTAGCCGTGTCAATGTGCATTTCTGGATTTGTTTTGATGGTAGTAGCTATTCTTTTGCCAGTTGTATTCAGATTGAGTTTTCAGATGTCAATTATTCCTGCTGTAGGCGGAGCTATAACGGAAGTAATTGCGGGAACTGCATTGATAGTATATCGTAATTCATTATCACAGCTTAATCATTATCATAAGGCTTTACATGAAGATGAACGTTTTTTGTCAAGTGTAAATTTGCTTGGGAAATTTAGTACAGTTGAAGCTCGAGATGATATGTTACGAGAAATCATAAGAAGTGAAATACAAATGAATCTAGCTGTAATACATGAAAATGTAAAATCAGATAGTTCAAGTATAAAAGAAAATTCTAAAAAATAGGTACATAAGGTGTGTCGCAGTAAGATATCCATACATATAGACGTGAGATATAAAAAAAGCTATACTGTAGAAAAAGTACCAGAGGTGGTAGCAGGAATGAAGAATAAAATTTTGGTAATTGAGGATGACCGCGCAATTTCAGAATTGTTGTGCATGAACCTGGAAGCGTCAGGATATGAGACTGTGGCGGCTTATGATGGGGAAGAAGCCCAGCGGCTGCTCTTATGGCATGAGGATGCGGATCTGGCAGTAGTGGACATCATGCTGCCGGGGAAAGACGGGTTTGCACTGATGGAAGATTTTAGAACAACAGGTCTTCCAGTGATTTACCTGACCGCAAAGGATGATGTCGCTTCCAAGGTAAAGGGACTAAAATTGGGTGCAGAAGATTATATGGTAAAGCCCTTTGAGATGCTGGAACTTCTGGTGCGCATTGAGAAAGTACTGGAGAGGACCGGACGGGCCAGGAAAGTCCTGACGATCCGGAATATTATGGTGGATGTGCAAAGCCACCAGGTTTTAAAAGACGGAATCCCAGTGAATCTGAAACCAATGGAATATGATCTTTTTGTGCTGCTTCTCCAAAATAAAAACATTGCCCTTGGAAGAGAAGAGCTGTTGAAAAGAGTCTGGGGAGAAGACTATCTGGGGGAAAGCAGGACGGTAGATGTTCATATCGGACAGCTCAGAAAAAAACTGGAACTTTATGACGAGATCAAGACGATCCCGAAGCTTGGATACCGTCTGGAGGAATAGGTATGAAGCTGTGGAAACGGACAGTATTTCTTATGCTGGTAACTTTATTGTGTGCTTTGATCCCGGTGAGTGCATTAAGCATTTATGTAACAGGAAAACGAAGCCTGAATAACGCTGCTGAGACTTACGGAAGACAATTGGAAAACGGAAAGGCACTTCTGGAACAATTTTGGGACAACAGCAAATATGAACAGATGTCAGAGACCGGAAAGAAAGCCTATATGGGATTTCAATTCCAACGATGCTGTGGGGCGGGCATGGCGTTGATCGATAAGAAAAGTAATGCGGCCATTGAAAACCTGACAGATTATGAAGTTGTAGGAATTGAAAATCTGGGCCTGAAGAATGAAAATGATCCATATGCCTACAAGATACAGAAACTGGGGAAGAAATATCTTCTTCTTCAAAAAGTAGTTTTATCTAAACCAGAAGGATACGAAGTCCTCTCTGTCCGGGAAGTCACAGGACTCTTTACAGAGCTGAAGCAGACAGCTGTCTGGTTTGCGGGAATCTATCTGGCAGTGTTTCTGATCGCCGGTCTTTTTATCTACATGATGATGAAGAGGACTGTGGAACGGATGGAGAAACTGCAGGAAGTGGCGGAGAAACAGGAACTGCTCATGGGAGCGCTTTCCCATGAAATGCGTACCCCGTTAACGTCCATTATCGGGTATTCGGATACCCTGCGCCATGTAAAGCTAAAAGATGAGCAGAAAGACCGGGCACTGGAACACATCAACCGGGAGGGAAAACGTCTGGAAGCCCTTTCGGGGAAAATGCTGCAGCTGCTGGGACTTTACCAGAACCACGCCATACAGATGGAAATGACCACGGCAGATGACCTTTTAAACCATGTCATAGACATGGAAAAAGAACCGGCAGAGAAGAAAAATGTGCAGCTGAAGACGGAATATGAAGCATTTTCCATGAAGATGGACGCTGCTTTGATGGAAAGTCTTCTGGTAAATCTGATTGACAATGCCCTAAAAGCTACAGTTGCTGGTGGAAGCATTTGGGTAAAGGCCTATGAGAAAGCTGGAAAAAAGATCTTTGAGGTGTCGGATACTGGAATTGGGATCCCAGAGGAAGAACTGGGAAAGATCACAGATGCGTTCTATATGGTGGACAAATCACGAAGCCGAAAAGAAGGCGGCTCCGGGCTTGGTCTGGCACTCTGTGTGAAGGTAGCAGAACTCCATGGCGGATTCCTGCAGATCGAAAGTCAGCCGGGAGAGGGGACAACGGTAAGGGCTGTCTTCTGATTTACAAGTTGTTTACATTTTGATGAATACATTGGAAAGGCAATATGGTACTCTTTTCTTATAAGAAGAGGGTACCTTTTTTAATACCGAAAGGAAAGGACGGAAAAAGGATGAAGAAAATAAAAATGTTTATGGGAGCCGTTCTGTGTATGAATC
>ERZ772821.256-NODE-256-length-49855-cov-7.770040_pt1 | contig 49855 bp, 44 predicted proteins | sample MGYA00580859_ERZ772821 | MGnify/ENA primary metagenome ERZ772821 (study PRJEB29015, sample SAMEA2737674) | human gut metagenome | biome: human gut; feature: human-associated habitat; material: faeces | place: China | collected 2012 ...
CTCGAAAATAGATGTTATCTCACGGCCCTCTCTTTGGATCTCATCAACAAAGGCCGGGTATTGAGCACGCTTATAGGTTACTAGCTCGTGCACTATTTCCCACCACCATTATTCAGCGAGATTGATTGGATAAGAGCAAACACATCGATGTAGATTCCCTCTTCTCCATCTTTTCCCTCGACATTTTCCGCAGATGTCTCTTCTTCGCCGCATTCAACAACGTTCGCCGTAATCGCCGTAATATGATTAGCCGTCTCGGACTTCTGAAAGTAGTCGAGCGGGCTCTTCAGCTTATCGGGAGTTATTTCCCCTTTGCAAACCCCTACAACTCCCACTTTTCCTATGAGCAGGTCGTCAATGGTGTATTTGCTCTCGAACATATCTTTCCCGTCAAGGGGGATCTTCATATACAGTGGCTTCTTGCAAGGCCCAGATCGTCCCAAAAGCTTGAACGCCGCACCATTGTGCAGGAATGATTGCACCATATGGCCCAAATCGAGATTTCCGGATTCTGGAATAGTAAACCCATCAAGGAATCCGTTCGTCAACATCATGATGCTGCGAATCTCTTCCTCATTAATGAGCTCGAGAGACAGCCCGTTGATATAAACCAAATCCCCTTCAGCCAAATCGACCTCAAGCGATTTACCGTCAGATTTGCCTTTCCCATCTTTGGTCACACAGTGCTCTATGAGTCGAGAAAGCATTCGGCTCTTCGTGTTGACATACACAAGAGTGTCTACAACCTTTTTCTGCTTTTCGCCATGAAGATTACCTTGCACATCGAGGTCGAAGCTCGTAAGTATCGGTATTTTGGCGCCCCCCTTAGCTTCTACATCTCCTTCTCCACCAAAGGAGCTGCCGCTTTCCCTGGAGCTGCCAGTTGCGACTTCGTTATCCAGAAGCATTGTCGCCTCAAAGACCTTTTCCTCGTTCATGTAATAGACCGTGAAAAAATCAGGATGATCTTCTGCCGGCATTCCGCCCCCCTATCCATTGTTCCAACAATTATCGGAAGATCTCAACTCAAATTGCGACCGACCAGCTTCAACTGCAAAAGGAAAGCTTGCCGTTACGCTGACCTTGACATAGCCTTTGAGATAATTCGCCAGAAAGAGAATCGGTAGCGTTCGGCCAGTGCCCAAGGAAGCCCGATACAGCCAGATCGGCTTCGCAACGCCTGATTCCCCTATTTCCTGCTGAGCACGTTAAATTACCTGGTGATATTCTAATTCTATCGACATATCATCGCCACGCCTACCGAGCAAGCAACGCTGAGAAAGCAAAGAGCAGGAGCTGAGCGAGTGCGATGAAAATAGGTTTCACCGATATTGATTAGAGCCGGAACCCAAGGGGGCTTTACATGCGCAAAACAGCAGTTGGACAAGGCAACACCGAATGGATTCTCCAACAAATTACGACGGAATACCTGCGTAAAAGCGATTTGCATTACGCAATCGCGATAGAAGGCGAATGGGGATCCGGAAAGACGAGGTTCCTGAAGACTAGGCTCGAAGAAGAACTCCATAAGGAAGGCATAGATCTAAAAATTGTCTACGTTTCCTTGTTCGGAATATCTGATTCGAACGACCTCTACCGAAGAATCATGGCTGCCATGCTGCCCCTCGACGATCCAAATGGCAACAAAAGAAGCCGTGCCTTTCAATATATACTCAAGCTACTGAGCAGAGCTGCATCCGAAGGTCTTGCTTTCTTCAGAATCTTCCCGAAAGTGAACTTCAGCATCGATCCCGAATTGTTTACCTCCCTTTTCCTACCACGCAAGCACCTTTTAATCCTTGATGACACAGAAAGGAGAAGCGCGAACTGCGATGATCTGTCTCTCTTCGGAGCGGTCAACGATCTGGTCGAGAATAAAGGGGTAAAGACGATACTTGTCTCCAATTCATTCAGCCCGAAATGCGCTGAGACCGACGGGGCTCATGGCCCGAAGAAGTCACCGGACGCCAGAGGTTTCGATTCCGAAGTCAGAGAAAAACTGGTTTGGCGGTGCCTGCGCTTCAAACCGAGCCTCGAAGACATCGCAAAAAGCGTATTCGCAGATCCTGCCGACGGACAAGACAGGATTGACATCATCGTGCAAGCTGCCCGAATGGCAAACTGCGGCAACGTCAGAGCATTTCTAAAATCGAAGAGTTTCATAGAGGATCTTCTGGCAGCCGATAAGAACTACCCTGGAGACGCAGCAAGGAAAAACAGGCAGTCCGCACTGCAAGAGCTGATCAGCTTCGCCCTTCTCATATGCCTAGGCAAAAAGCCCGCCAAACCCGAAAAGCCTGACTACGCCAGTGACGACATCCCCGGAATAATCCGACTCCAGAACCAAAACGAACGGTATGCCCGATTTTCCTCGTTCGGTTGCTTTAACGACTACTTCGGTGATTCGAATGGCCCCTCATCGGCTCAGCTCCCAGAAGAATATATTAGCTACCTGGAAAGATGGTATCCGCAGAACGACGACACCGTCAGCATGGCGGAGCTGACCAATAGATTATCGTACATCGAAAGCCTCACCGACTCGCAAGCTAGTTCAATGATGGAAGAGCTTTGCAGCTTGGTCGCAAAGAAGAACTTCTCCGCAGAATACATCCCTAAAGCGTTAACAACATACTTCGCATTAGCGGAAATAGGCTTCGAAGGATCATTGGACGATAGAGCCTTTGTCGATTGCTGCTCGGAAGTGATTTCCAAGAATGGAGGCTCGGTTTACGAGGACCTCGACAGGGCTTTAAAGATCGGCCAGTCGGGACCTTGCAAAGATGCGATGGACCGACTTAGAGAGGAGGCCCTCACCGCCCGAGAAAGGAAAATGGCGGACACCAGCCAGATCATCCCCGACGACCCCGAGTGCGGGGAAAAGCTAGGCGAATTGATTCAAAACGTCGCCAAAGCAAACCCGGCAAAGCTCACCGGAATCGATCCAGAATTCCTCGCCCGAATCTTCAGCGCCTCAACGCCGATGGGGCAATTCCGAATCCAGGAGTCATTCAAGCAATGCGGGCTCTATCTGCAATGCAAAGACAACGAGCAAATTAAGAAATGGCTCCGATCGCTCGTCGATAATCTCGAAAGGGCCAGCACAGATAAAACCGGCACAATGCGAAAGAGATGGACGATTTCGGCAATCAATAACATCCTGGGCGACAAAGACTAAATGATTCTTGGGCAACCCCTCACGAATGATCGTCCTCGCCCATGGACCCCACCCTGAGGCAACACCATGCGAGGATCGCGTTGCACATGAGGAACATCCCGAGCGCAAAAAGAAAAACCTTCATTCTCATCTCCTATCTTCTATCGCATAGACCACCGTCCGCGAGTTAGACGTCTGGTAACTGCACGTCGCGAAGGCCCAGACCTTGGAATCCGACAGATCCGCCTCCTCGAGCACGAGGTCGCTACTAGATATCCGCACGTTGAGGTAGGCGGCGCGCTCCCCGTCGCTTCCGAAGGAGGCGCGGACCCTCTCTTCGTCTGCGTCCACCACGTCCACGGCCACGACGCGCAGCTCGCAGACACGGTCGTCGACGCGGGTGCTCACCCGGATGCCCCTGTGCCCTTCCGCGTAGCCCTTGTCGGAGAACCGCGCGAAATCAGCAAACACGCTGCCGTCGTCCATATGGCGTCCGTAGACAATCGAGAAGGGGGAATCAGGCGTGAACGTGGCGGACGCGGAGACGCCGTTGCCCTGCGCGTCTTTCAGGGGCTCTCCCGTGGCCTTGTCCATGAGCACGCCGGAGACGACGTACTCCTTGCCCGGGATGAGGTTCTCGTAGGACACCGTGTCGACCACGATCGCTGACTCCCCGGCGACGAGGTTCTTGTCCCCGTCGGCTCCGTCGACCGCCGTGGTGCGGATCATCGGGAAGTAGATCGACTGGTTCGCGTTCGCGGTGTCGTCGTGCACCGCGATCACGTTGCCCTCGGCGTCCGAAAGGGTCTCCGTGAACACCGTCGTCTTTCCGGAAAGCGAGCTCGCGTCTATCTCGAATGGGACCTCGAGGCTCCCCTCTCCCTCTTCGGGCTCGAAGGCCACCTCCTGGACGTAGGCGTTTCCGCTGCCGTCCAAGAGCAGCTCGCCGGTCTCTGAGTCGACCAGGTGGCCCGTCATCTTGTAAGAGGCGCCGGGCGTGAGCCCCGTGTACTCGACCGTGTCGACGAGCTCGAGGGATTCCCGGCGATTCCAGTGGCGTCCCCGGTCTCGGGGTTGAAGGCTGTCGTCGAGATGTCGACGACCGCGACCGTCTGGCCCTCGTCGTCGATGTCGGCGTGGACCATGTACTCCTTGCCCTCGCACGTCATGGTCTCGAAGGCGACGAGCTTTTTGCCCGCAAGGTCGGCGCCGTTGAAGGTGAAGATGACCTCGACGCTCCCCGTGAAGTCCTCCGCCGTGAAGGTTGTCTGCGCCGTGATCTCGCCTCCCTCGTCGTCGAGCGCGGGCTCGCCGGTTTCGGCGTCCATCAGGATGCCCTCTACCGTGTACTCGGTGCCGGGGATGCATCCCGTGTATTCGACCACGTCGACGATGGAGAGCTCTCCGCGCGCCTGGCCCTCATGGGTCCCCGTCGAGGCATCGATCGCCGTCGTTCCCATGGTCTTCGGCATGTTCTCGACTGTGATCTCGAGGACCGCGCTCATGGTGCCGTCCTCGTGCTCGAACATGCCTTGGTCGTTCACGGTGATGTCATGGATGACGGAGTTGCCCTCCTCGTCGACGTCGGTTATGACGTAGCCTTCGGGGGCCGAGGTCTCCTGCAGATGGTAGGAGCCGTGCTCGAGGTACGGAACGCTGTTAGCACTCTTCGTCCTAACACTGTGTTCTCAAGCATTTCTTCTGCTGCTTGGCTGCATACTTTGCATGGTTTCTTATGGCATCTCCACAGGCGATTGGTTTGATGCCACTATTGGTCTTGTTTGGATACAGCCCATAGCCAATTCGCTTACCGTATTTCCAATTCCTATTTCAGTCGCTATAGGATGCACATCAGCAATCATTTTCTTTGCCGTAGCATGGATTAACGAACGAAGAGCATCCAAAACTGAAGCCGGGCGTAAGGCATCTCTTACGAGAATTATGTTTCTTACTAAACATATTGATGGAGCATGCGCAGTATTTATAAAATGAGGGTGGGTACAAAATAAACAGATTTACTTACCGCACGCTTTGCACGAAAGGTTACTATATGTCAAATCGCAGTGAAGTTCGAAAGAACTCATTTCTCTATGTGGTCACTGCAGCCGTTTTAATGCTGACAGGATAGCTTTCGTAGAGTGGGAGATCGTTCAAGGCGATGTCAACTATAATATACCCTCCCCTAAGACCATATAACAAGCAAGAGAAATAAGAGGAGCCTTGTTACAATGAGAAAATTATTCCTAAGCTTGCTTTTCGCCCTTTGCTTTATGGGGATGGGTCAAAGCATAGCCTTTGCAGACACCATTAACGGTGACGGATACACATTCAATACGGATACTGGTCATCTTACTATTACGACCGATAGTGGTACTACCGCCTGGCGAGAAAATGAAAGCATCAATAAGGAAGGTGTACTGAGTGTCGATTTGTCACGCAACTCTTCTACTGGCGTGTGTTCCATTGGGGAAAACGCCTTTGCAGGTTGTAGCAATTTGAGTGGCACCATCGAACTTAACGCTCAAACCACAAGCGTCGGAGCAAACGCTTTTACTGGCTGCAACAATATTGATTTGATATTGATTCCCGAAAGCGTCGAAAGCGATATTGCGACTGCCGACATTCCAAACGATGTCCCCTACCTAGTCTATTCATTTAATTACAGTACTTTTAATTTCATTGTTAAAGATGTGCACTATGGCTCACAGAACACAATAACCTTGCCAGATAATAATATTTTTTACGGGATAACGTCTTGCAGCGGTTTTTATTTAATATGTGAAGACACCTTCCAAGTTAAACCTGCAGAATACGATGGGATTGCATGGTACTACCATACGGAAGATGATGGTGAAATTACTATTACGCAATTTGTGATTAACAACATTGCTGGTAGAGAAACCGTCGAACTCCCTGAAACCTTTGACGATCTTGCTGTAAAGCGCTATGACGAAGATGCTTTTTCAGACTGCGACCCCACTCATACAGTCGTTTTTGTTGTCAATGAAGACATAGAAGCCACCATTCCTGAAGAATACTCCAAGATTGATATCACCACTGAAAACGGAAACAAAGTTGCGTATTTTACGCCAAGCACATTCGGCGTCTCCGAGCACACGCTGAGCAGGTTGAGAGTACCCCATGACACCACTGTTCTTTTCGCAAAAGATGTAATTGTGTATTCAAATCGTGACACACCCTGTCCTGTTGTTTCCTATGAGGAAAACATCGGTGGTGAAATCATCATTACCAATGTCGCACTTGGCATTTTTGGATCGATGGATGGATGCACGGTTCCCACCGAGATTGAAGGCAAGTCGGTTACAACAGTAATGATAAACAGTCTAACCAACAATGAAATAGACAAGACTATTGTTGATAAGGCAGTAAATAAAATCATCTATGAGTTGAACCCCGATAGTGATGATCCAGAAACCTTCACGATAACGAATATCACCCAAGGTAGCGAACAAACAAGCGTTGAAATCCCAAATGCAATAGGCGGGAAAACACTTCTCAGCATTGCCGATGATGCGTTTGACGAAAGCGTCGAGACTATCATCGTTCCCGAAAATACAACCATTAACCAGCCTGTAGATGTCACGAAAATTGTATACATAACTAACGACGATGGCGACGTAGTAATCACGGAAGTTGTACCTGGTAAAGATGCAGATGGCAGCACAAAGACGGTAGTTCTTCCAAAAACCATCCGTGGCGTAGAACCCACTTATTCTGAAGCTGTAAAAGAAGCAATGAAGACCATCCCGCATGGCCATAACGACGACACAAAATGGTATTCCAGCGATACACATCATTGGAAAGAGTGTGCTGCTTGTGGTGCAAGACTTAATGAAGCAGCACATACCTTTACTTGGGTAACTGACCATGAGGCTATAACTACACAAACAGGCACGAAACACGAAAAGTGCACCGTCTGTGGCTATACAAAAACAGCTATCGGAATACCACCGACAGGATCAACAACTAACCCCGTCGAAGAGGATTCGCTAACGGGTTCTAACACTACGAGTGATGAAACATTGACTGACAAATCAGTTGTCTCACCAAAACAGACAATCCCACAAACCAGCGATATTACTGGAGTTGCGCCACTTGTCTTACTGGCAATCGCATGTGGTGCTGCAGTAGTAGCAATTGTTGCGCTATGTTTGCGTAAGAAAAACTAGCGTCACCAAGTAAGTGTCGCCCTACTCTTCGCCCTCTTCTCCCCGTTCATAAGGAGTAAATTCGGCTAGGAAGCCCTTTTGATCAAGGGCTTCCACAATTTCATCCAGCACTTCTTGCGATTCTGCGCTTATATGGTGAAAGTGATAGCCACTCGTAATTGCCGACAAAGGACTCGAAACGCCGTTTTTGAGATCAGCCACAAACCTTTGAACATCTCTGCGATTTTTGATATGTAAAGGCGCTTCCAACTTTGCATACGTTCTATGGTTTACCAAAACATCTTCAACGCAACCGCCCAAATCAACAACAAGATTGAGCTCTTCTTCAATTTGATCAAACCCATGGCGTACTTTTACTAATTTGCAAAGCTGGGTATTGGAATCATTCAAAAGGTAACCACGATTGGTTGAAATAATGTCGTATCCCGCAGTACGGAGTAGCGCGATATCCTGCACAATAATCTGCCTGCTAACTCCAAGCTTTTCTCCCAAGGCTGTCCCCGATAAAGGAGTTTTGCTGGTCTGCAGAGTCCTAATTATTTCTTTGCGACGGGGAGAATCCACCATGAGAAAGCCTCTCTAAAAACTTTACTTTTCGTCTTTCTGAAACAAAAGCACTACTCCATTTTACGAAAGGCTCGTAATCAAATAAACAGATTACTTTAAAGCTCAAGCCGCAACTCTCAAGAAAATAGCTTTGCATCGAGAATGGAACGGCACTTTAAGAGCTACTACACTACTTGATTCGCTGAATTCTTAGATGGCTGCTTCATCCATCTCCATCGCTCTCGTTCCTACTTTTTCATCACTTGTATCGCTTAAGGGCTTCCCCTTCGTTTCCATTCCGAAAAGCGCAATTACTACCGCTACTACCGCAAACGCAGAAGCGAGCATTATGAAAACTACGGTAAAGCCTACGCCCTCACCAAATGAAGCATAGACTAAAGGCACAATAAACGGAGCAACAAAAGCACCGATACGACCAAAGCATGCCGCCCAGCCAGTACCCGAACCACGCACATCGGTCGGATATACCTCAGGTGTGTAAGAATACACGCAACCCCAAGCACCAAGAGCGAAGAAATAAAGCAAGCAACCCGTTGCTAATACTGCCATTTCCGATCCCGCATGACCAAACAGCCATGCGGCAAATGCCGTACCTGCAAAGTAAGCAATAAGAACTTTCTTTCTACCAATTCGCTCAATAAGCCATGCCGCACTAAAGTAGCCGGGAAGCTGAGCCAAACACATGATTACCGTAAAACCAAAGCTTTGCACCAAGGAAAATCCCTGAGCTACCAGCAAGCTTGGCGTCCACAAAACAAAACCGTAATAACCAAAATTAATACCAAACCAGATAACCCACAAAACTAACGTTGCACGAAGATTGTTTTTTGACCACAGCTGCGAAAACGATTTCCACGCAGAAGTTTTGATTGCACTCAACTGTGTCTTTTTATTGTCAGGGACAACAATATCAGCCTCTGCCTCCATTTTGGTAACAATCTCATCAGCCTGTTTATGCTTACCGACCAAATCAAGATATCTTGGAGACTCCGGGACCATAATGCGAAGTACCGCAGCAAACAAAGCTGGAACAGCTCCAACCAAAAAGGCAATACGCCAGCCATAAACTGGAATCAGCAAATAAGCAACAAGCGCCGCTATAATCCAGCCCCAAGCCCAAAAACTTTCCAATAAAACTACGTTTCTACCGCGCTGCTTGATGGGAGAAAACTCACTAACCAGCGTTGATGCTGCTGGTAATTCCCCACCAAGACCTAAGCCAGTAATAAAACGGCAGATAACCAGCATAGTGAAATTAGCCGATACACCGCACAAGAAGCTTCCAACACTATACATAAGCAGGGTGAATAAAATAACCTTACGACGACCCCACTTATCTGATGCAATACCCGAAAATGCTGCACCAATAATCATGCCAAAGGTGCCCGCACTTGCAAGCATACTTTGATCAAGGGGAGATAACGTCCAATCACTTCCTACTGCCGCTAAAACACCCGAAACCATACCTTGGTCCATTGCGTCAAAAAGCCACCCAATACCAACTATCAAGAGGATTTTGTTCATGGTAGGTGTCATAGGAAGACGTTCAAGTCTCTGTGAAATGTTCATTATCTCCTGCTTTGCTAGTTCGTGTTTCATGTTTTCATCTTCAAAAGAAGCATGACTAACCATAGCACAGCATATACATCTGACAAGACACTTGTTTTGACAAATAAGGAAAAAAGAAACATGCAAGTAACCTATTCCGTATAAAAATGCCCGAAGACAAAAAAGATTCTCCAGCTTCTTTTGCTGCTTTTCAAACATAATTAAGGTAATCACAAAAGGGAAAGTTCAAATCTCGAAAACTCCCCCCCCTATTCCATTTTGCAACTTAACGCACTGAATGGAAACGACCCTAAGGAGCCTGCAATGCATGATCTCAAGGCAATCGTCTACGGCGCTGCTGTGGGAGATGCCCTCGGAGTACCCTTTGAGTTTCAAGGTCGCAATACCTTTAGATGCACACACATGACATCTGGTGGCGTACACGGCATGCCTGCCGGAACGTTCTCGGATGATACATCGCTGCTTATTGCCACCTGCGACAGCATTCGCGCCTGCAATGGCGAAATCGATACCAACGACATGACAAATCGCTTTCGCAACTGGCTCAACAACGGAGACTACGCCATCGATGGCAAGGTATTTGATTTCGGCAATGCTACCGCCACCGCACTCAACGAAGGGCGCGGCCTCACCCACGAGCAATCCAACGGCAACGGCTCGCTTATGCGAATAGCGCCACTTGCACTCACAGATGCCACAGATCAACAAATCGCTGAGGTCTCCGCCATCACACATGCCCACCCCATCTCCACCACAGCCTGCATTGTTTTTGTGCACATTCTGCGTAAAGTAATGCACGAAGTAGACCTCCCCGCCGCTATACACAGCACCATCCCCGACAACGAGCAATTCGCTTTTCTCGCCGACATCGAGAATAAGAGCCGCGATGAAATCCAATCCACTGGATTTGTTCTCCACACGCTTGAAGCAGCACTTTGGTGTAACCTCAATACAGAAAGTTACACTGAATGTGTACGGGAAGCAGTAAATCTTGGTAGCGACACTGACACCACTGCATGCGTGGTAGGTGCACTTGCCGGAGCAATCTATGGATACAACGCAATCCCAGAGCAATGGCTTAAAACTTTGCGTGGAAAAGACATTATAGATGCCTGTCTCTTTAAAACAGAATGACAGACTGAATGAAGTCGTATTGCCGAGAAAATACAAACTGAGATCTAAATCGAAGATTCTACTGAATTCATTTTAAGTCAAAGTTACGCCTCGAGTTTTAAAACTCCAAAACATTCAGGTTTATGAAAATTGGGAGTGTCGCTTTCTATCGCATTCCACGAAAGATAATGCTTTTGTTCAGTCAGGTTTCCGCACTTGTAAAAGTTGCCACGAAGCTGCATTCCCGATTCCACAAAAAACTCTGGATAAAATGATCTAATAAAATCAAACGGAACGCAGTAGGTAATCTCCCAGCCATCTTCAGTGCGCGTCGATACCGCATTAAAAAGATTATCGGTTCGTACAAGTCGCGTACGATCGGTTTTCGTTGTCCCAATTTGAACACCAACTGCACAATTTGGATTAAATTCAAAATTTAAATAACGCGCATCTCCCGTAACTGGTGCGATAAAAAATTCCAAGCAACTATCTTCATAGGTGTTAGCTAAGAGATCTGATTCGGGATATTCGGCACGAATGTGCTCCTCTTGAGCCCACATTCTTACATAAAATGCATCATCGCTATAACAAAGTTGCGCATAGGCGGAAATATCAACGGGATCAAGCCATTGTTGGTTGTTTATATCAAGTACTGGAACATTACCCCAATCAGGTTCACCATCCACCCGTACCACAGAATACGTTTTCAGAGAAGATTCATTCACTTCTCTCCCACTAGCTTTCTCTGTCTCGGATTCAGTTTTGGAAGTATCGTTTTCATTTGAAGTGCCTGCGACAATCCCCGTCTCATCAGAGGAGTCTTCTGTTCCTTGGTTAGAATTCTGCGAGCATCCCGATAAGAAAAAAGAGACCACCAGCATGGAAGTTACCGGCACGACAAGTGCTCTTATCATTTTTCGAGTCATGACAACCTCCACTTCACATCTGAAAGTAATTCAAATCTAAAAGTAACATCCAGTTATTTGACTTCTAAAAAATATCTGGATATTCGATCTGCTGCTTCTCAGTGCGGGGGCACACACTTAAATGGAATTTTAATCATTTTTTATTATGACCGTAATTACTTCATATCCTACTTAAGCTCCTTTCGAAGCGCCACGATAACTGCAACAGATATATCACTTCCGAAAAAAGTAATATGATAAGGAGCACACGAAACATTCCTAGACTTACAAAGTTAAGGGCTCGAATATGCTCTAAAACAGACAAAACAAGCATTCAATTGAGGAGCACTACTATGAAAAAAGAAACATTTGACTACATCGCTAAGCGTGTTGATATCCTCGCAGTATCTGATTTCAGCACACAAATTACCAAAGATGCAGCGCTTGCATGGAAAAACGCAGTGGCAGCCGATAATAGCGATGCTGCAGTAGAGGAAGCAACCACTAATTTGCTCAACATCCTTGAAGGTCGCCCCACAACCATTGATGGTGTTATCGCATTTTTAGAGGGTCCAGCAAAAGAAATGATGGGCGAAGAAGCAGCGGCGCAAGGCTTAGCTGCACAGCTTGCACGCAAAGAAGCTGGAGCTAAATGGTGCGATTGCGAAGCATGCAGTGCCGCAACTGAAATCCTCGCAAAATTTGGGCGCATCGCAGATTTGCCGCAAAACTAGCTTTTGGCAAAAACTGTTCTTGTCGGGTCGATAATCCCCTATTCAGAGCTTCTGAAAGTCAATAAAGCATGTGAATAGGCTATGGATCCAAGCCTCATATTTACCAATTAAATACGTTTTGGCATATTAACGCTTTATCGGGTTGAAGTTAAACAACGTCGCGAAAAAACCTCAACCCGATAAAGCAATTTTTTGCCAAAAAGAAGCATTTTTACTCATTACTTTTCCAAATCAAGAATTCCAGTATGACCCTGGCGGCAATCATAACGTCGGCAGGGTCATAAGTAAGGTGCTTTCTAATACCTAAAATGATCTTCGAATGGGTAAAGCGACGAACGGGATCTGTGATACCATGAACGCACATTCCCCGACGAAAGGCTTTCCATGACTACCGTTATTGCACGACGCACACTCGCGAGTTTATGTATAGCCTTTATTTTGGCTATTTCATTATCTGGTTGTTCTTCAACTGAAAATAACCAATCAGCACAAGAACAACAGTCTGCTTCTCAGGCTCAAACAACAGATCAAAACTCGTCCGAAGACGCAAACAATAGCGAAGGAACCGAAATGCAACCTTCTTCTGATTTTATGCAAGTTGCCATAGATGAAGCTTATCAAGGCATTCAAGCCGGTGACGGCGGACCCTTCGGTTCAGTGATTGTGAAAAACGGCGAAATAGTAGGACAGGGCCACAATCGGGTACTCGCCGAAAACGATCCCACCTGTCATGGCGAAATGGAAGCAATTCGTGATGCCTGCAAAAACTTAGGGACACATGATCTTTCAGGCTGCGAACTCTATACTACTGCTGAACCATGTCCTATGTGTCTAGGGGCAATTCTCTGGTCCAATATGTCGCAGGTATATTATGGATGCACGCGCCAGGATAGTGCTGAAATAGGTTTTCGCGATGATGCCTTCTATCGCCAATTAAATGGGGAAGAAGAAACCGTAAGCGTGCAAGAGTTTGATAGGGAAACCTGTCTTGAACTTTTTAACGACTACGCTGCCGAAGATGCCCAGCGCTACTAATTATCAAAACAACATATGCTAGAGCGACAATACGTTGTTCATTATGTAGTTATCTGCTAAATCACTACTCAATTGTTGCCTCGGCATTTAATTATCACCCTGCTAGGAGTTTCTGTGCGTACACCACGTTCTCGCCTTTCAAAAGGCTTTTCTCTCGAAAAACGTCTCATAGATTGCGAACAAGCTCTAGAACTATATCCTGGTGTTTGGCGAGGCAAATGGAACAGATGGGGTTATGGAAAACCGTACCAACGAATCATTCTTGATCTTGGATGCGGTAAAGGAGAATATACAGTTGCATGCGCAAAACTTCATCCCGATACCCTGTTTATTGGGCTCGATATTGAAGTAATTTGTGCTATTAGAGGTGCCGAACGAGCAATCGATCAAAAGATTCCAAATGCAGTATTCGTCTGCGCAAAGGACCCCGAATTAACCGAACTTTTCGCTCCAGAAGAACTCAACGGTATCCTCCTCAACTTTCCCACTCCTTACCCAAAAAAGAAACAAGCGCCGCTGCGCCTAACCTACCTCGATCGCCTCATAACATACCGCAACGTTCTTGCACCAAAAGCCTCCGTTCGTTTGAGAACTGATAGTTTTCCTTTGCGTGATTTCTCCCTAACTCAATTAGAGCTTGCCGGCTACGATTTAAAATGGAAAAGCGACGATGTTCGCAAGCTTTTCCCTGATGAACCTCTAAGTGCATACGAACAAAAGCTCACCGCACAAGGAAACACCGTCTATGGGTTTGAAGCGGTACCAGGCTCTTTACCTGAGCAAATCATACAAACAGCTCCTTTGAGTCTTGTGAGCTATTTGCCCGAAAATGTTGAAGACTTAGAATACGTTCCTCATGGAATGCAAGGATGCGTGGCAAACATGCGTGGCCGTCGTGCTAATCGTCGAAAAAAGGGATTATCCGAATGGACTCGCCCCATTATTTAATAAACGCTTTTACCTTCCAAACAACAGCATAACAGTGCCCCAAATCATCAGATGTGATCTGGGGCACAAAATCCCATTATTTCTTAGGAAAAGATTTATTCTTCATACAATTCAATGATGGCATCATCTTTGATTACGAATGCCAAACGTGCATCACCTAATGCCTCAGGCCCAAAAATGACACGATCGGCATCGTCCATGTAAGTTTCTAGCTTATCCACCTTGTACGCAACATGGGGCTGTTTGGATAAAATCTCTGGGAATCGAGTACCTTCCTCAAACTTTAGATACTCGATCTTATAGTCGTATTCATCAACGCTTTCGTTGACCCAGAACCCTCCCCATTCGTTGTACACCATATTTGGCTTTTTATTAAGAACAGGAATTCCAATATGCATATACTCGGCAGACATTGAAGCCTCCTAATATTCAAACACTAAACCACAAATCGGTTAGGATAAACGTACAACCACTCCTCTAGCCTATTCCTTAAAGAAAACAGGAGTATGAGCAGGGGTATTCCAAAGGCGCAAGAACTCATCATCCCATTTTGCAATATTCATCTGGAATCCGCCTGATTCTTGAACGGTCAAAATCTCTCCAACCATATTGGCAACTACTTCTACACCGAGCTCTTCAAGATACTCAACCGTATCCTTGTAGAGAATAAGCATTTCCATCATAGTCGTAGCGCCGCAGCCATTAATCATAACGAAAGCCTTGTCGCCTTTTTCAAGACCTACATGCTCCACCAACTTAGGAGCAATCATCCCAACCGTCTCTTTGGAGGAAGCCATTGGAACGCGAACACCGCCACCTTCACCATGCTGACCTGCGCCAATTTCCATCTGGTCTGTCTCGCCTAAATCGCCAAATGACATACCATTTTGGGGATGAGTTGCATCGGTGCTCTTTACTGTAATTGAAGCCATGCTCTCAGCATAGCGCTGAGCAATATCTGCTACTTCATCAAGAGTCTTTCCTTCGGCAGCAGCTGCTGCAGCAATATGATATACAGGCACACAACCTGCTAAACCGCGCTGATTATCTTCACATTCTTCGTTATAGCGAATTTCTTCACCCGTAATTACCTGACGAACGTTCATTCCAGCTTTCTTTGCAAGCTTCATTGCTTGCTTTCCAGCTAGCTGGTCACCTGCATAATTGAGCGTCAGAAGCAAAACTCCGTGACCCTTATCAGCAAGCTTCATCGCCTCAAAAACCGCTGCCCCATTAGGTGCAGCAAAAATATCACCATCAACTTGAATATCCAGCATGCCCTTACCTACAAACCCTTTTTGTGCAGGTTCGTGGCCAGAACCTCCATAGGTAACAATCGTTACGCGATCCGCTTTTTCAAGATCTTTGCTTACTACGGTATGACCGTCTACGGTTAAGATATCTCCATAAGCCAATCCAAAGCCCACAAGCTCTTCGTCAGTGATGGTCTCCTGGCTGTTAATAAATTTTTTCATCATTAGTTTCCTCCTTGTTTTCCGTAATGCACAGCTTCCCCTTATGCTTGTGCAAGACCCCTAAAAAAGCATGCCATCGATACTGCTCCAGCATCTGGCGTACCAATAGTTTTTTCTCCGTAGCTTTTTGCGCGACCAAATTTTGAAACAAAATTCTTTGAATTCTCTGCGCCCGCTTCTGCTGCCTGAGCTGCTATTTCAAATAAACCTGCTTCATCGCCTGAATATGCAGCAATTGCTTCACTCGCAGGAATAACCGCATCCATCATGGTCTTATCGCCCACTTCGGCACCGCTCATATCGGCAAGTTCTTCTAGCGCGTGAGCAAACATTGCTTTTAGCTGTTCGGTATCTACTTCAGCACCCTCAGGTGCTACCTCCTGCAAACCATCAAGCCAAGTATTCCAAAGGGGAACCGCGCTGCCTCCATTAAGAACCATTACCGCCATGGCGACATCATCAAGCATTTCCTGGATACCGCCATCCGATTCGTCAATTGCCCCTTTTATCGCATTAGCGATCTTGACCATGGTTAACCCATGATCCGCATCCCCAAACTGAGAATCAATTTCAGTAAGTTTGTCTTCAGCAGCAATAACGTTTTCGCTCGCATGAACGAAGCGAGCTGCAAGCTCCTCTTTTGTAATCACTTTACCCCTCCTAAAGCCTTTGACCCCATCAAAGCAAAACACTAAACTCTTAAACTTAAATCGACCACTGAAAGTTTCTTCCGTTTAACACTAGATTGGTGCAGCAAAATAGCCATTGCACCAAGCGCATGGCATCCAAGAATCTTCGTGCACAAACGACAATTACGCTATACAGCGCAATACGGCATAGTAATGACGTAAGACCTTACGCATTGCTTCATCACCTGTATTCAAAAGTTCAACCCAATTGTTTGGATGTTGATCGTATACCGCATCTCGTGCTGCAAGAATAAAGTCGGTGTAGAGATTTACTTTTGCGATACCGCCTTGAGCGCACCTCGCCAAGTTTTCATCACCTGAACCAGAGCCTCCGTGCAGAACAAGCGGAATTTGAAGTGCTGCATTAAGCTCTGCCAAGCGTTCAAAGCTAATATGAGGCTCACCTTTGTACGTACCATGCACGGTGCCAATAGAAACCGCCAAGGAATCTACCCCTGTTGCCTCCACTAATTTCTTTGCCGAATCCACTTCGGTATATACGCTCTCAGACATCGCATGGGGATTATTGCTTTCTTCAGTTCCCACATGGCCAATTTCAGCTTCAACCGTCACCCCATGAGCGTGCGCTAATTGGCAAACCTCTTTAGTAAGAGCTATGTTTTCCTCCAAAGTTTTACTGGAAGCATCAATCATGACCGAAGTAAAACCACATCTAATTGATTCTTCTACCGTTTCCAATTTGGTGCCATGATCTAAGTGAAGCGCCACAGGTGCATCCGTTTTTTCCGCATAGTACTTGCCCAACAGCGCAGCTTCTTCAATGCTTAACTGCTCCAAATGAACTTCCGCAAAACTCAAAATCAAAGGAGCATTAAATTCCTGGGCTACTTGCGCATAAGCACGAACGGAATTTGAATCTACAAAATCAGGTGAAGGAATAGCGTAGCCTTCCTTCCATGCCTTTTGAAGCATTTCATTTGAACTTACCAGCATATACAATCCCCTTCTTCAGCGTAATTCCCCACCGTACGCCTTTTAATTACACCCAAGCAACAAAGATAAGGTATCCCATTAACCCCATCCATGCGTGAATGTACCAAAATTATATCTTCCAAGCAGGTACGATTCTAGGAGCTTTCAAATAGGTAAGCACCGCGAACAGGCTCTTATCGCCAAATCTTCTTTTAGAGATTGACAAACAACAAAACTTAACGACTGCAGTAAATGAGCATCCCATTTCAACTCATTGCAAAATAAGTGTTAAACGAGCCGTCTAGTCCCATGGTTGCAAAAAGCGCCGCCTTATACTCATAAATAAGACAATAACCTACAAGCGAAGCGACTTTTCATGACCGACTTCAACACCCCGCCAACCAAAGACGAAATACAATATGCCAGAGATGTCATACAAGGTAAACGCAAATGGGATGCGCGGATTATTATTGGATTTGCCATTTTCGGTGCACTTTTTGGGATCCTTGTTGGTTTTTCTAGCGCTCAAGCAAATAATGAATCTCTTGATATTGGTTTTACTTTGCTATGTTCGGGAATATGCGCAGCAACACTTGCAATAGTATCCATGCTTGTTCTTAACTCTATTCGATCAATAGGTGCTCTATGTAAGGTGTGGCTACCAGCACGCATTCTGGTCGGAATAGCCTGTCTGCTACTCGTTTCCCGAATAGTGCAAAAGATAGCGTTTTGGGTATTTTTCCCCTCTGAATTTATCGCCGATGTTGTATTGAGTGTACTTTTTTTAATCTTCTATATTTTGTTGTTCAATATTGGACTGCGAATTATTTTTGCCCTCTATTGTTTGATCACTGGCAAGGATGAAGATGAAATAATGACTCGTGCTATTGCCGCTAAAACCAATAAAAAGAAATAATGCGACATGTTATTTTCTTTGAGAAGGTAACGGTTATCCTCGTTTCAAATGTTATTCCAGCTCTTTTTTCTTGTGCTATTTCGACGTTCGTTCGTATTAAGTTCTGCATGCCGTCTTTCTTTTCAGGGACCTTACCCCTTTTCTCACTTAAGCACTATTTCGTATAGAATTGTGTCTATCTCATTCGCTCTATGCTAAAAAATACTTTAAGCATTACCCAACATAGGCCCATGCTATATCGGAGGTCGAACTAACATCATGAAAAAAGCTCGCTACTTAGAACTGCTATCGCATTCTTTTCCCACTTCACGCCAAGCCGCAAGCGCAATAGCTCACTATTCCGGAGAGCTATCACTTCCAAAACCTACTGAACTTTATATATCTGATATTCATGGTGAATATGAAGCATTTGCCAACATTTTAAGAACTGGCTGCGGAAGTTTACAGCGCGTTATAAACGAAGCGTTTGACCAATCGCTAACCGATCAAGAAAAAGCAGCTCTTACCTGTCTAATTTGTTATCCGCAAGAAAAAATGGACTGTGTTCTATCCGACGAAGTTGAAACCGCAGCATGGTACGAAGAATCCATTTCACAACTATTAGTTTTGATTGACTATCTTTTACTTACTCATTCCAAGCGCGAATTAGCCGATGCGCTTCCTGAAGAATTTGCCGTTCTCACCCAAGACTTGCTCTCGCTTGATTACCCAACCGAAATCGTCTCATCGCTCATCGCAACCAACACCGCAGCTCCTTACCTGGAAGCTTTGTGCCTTGCAGTAAGAACTTTGCTCGTTGGCAAGCTTCATATGGTAGGCGATGTATATGACCGCGGTCCTTTTCCTGAACTGATCATGGACGAGCTTGCAAATTCGCCCCGTATCGATATTCAATGGGGCAACCACGATATTGTTTGGATGGGAGCTGCGCTTGGCCAGCGCGGTTGCATTGCTCATGTTGTACGCAACTGTGCCCGCTATGGAAATCTGTCCATCCTAACCGATGCCTACGGCATAAATATTTTACCCCTAGCCAACTTTGCACTTGAAGCCTATCGTGACGATCCCTGTGTTGGGTATGGACTAAAGGGCAACCCTGCTCTTTCGCAACAAGAATATGATCTCAATGTAAAGATCCAAAAAGCGATGGCTATTCTGCAATTCAAAGTAGAAGCAAAACATATCGATGACAATCCTTCTTTTAACCTGGAAGATCGAAAATTACTGCATAAAATTAACCTCGAAACTAATACGGTAGAAGTAGATGGCGTTGAATACGCAATTACCGATGCAATATTCCCTACCGTCGATTGGACAGATCCCTACAAACTAACCGACGAAGAAGAAGCGGTTATGTGCTCGCTTGAGCAAGCCTTCCTTAATTGTGAAAAGCTTCAACGTCACATGGCGCTCCTTCTTAAAAAAGGTAGCTTATATAAAATCGAAAACAATACGCTTATGTATCATGCCTGTGTTCCCCTTAACCCTAATGGAACACTTAAAGAGGTAAACATCTATGGTAAAACCTACAAAGGAAAAGCGCTTTTTGATGCCGTAGACAAATATGTACGCGATGCCTTTACCGCCAAAGATCCTGAAAGCCGCAAGCGTGGTTGTGATTTGCTTTGGTATCTCTGGCTGGGAGAAGGATCGCCTTTATTCGCAAAAAGCAAGATGGCAACGTTCGAAATTTATCTGATCGAAGATAAAGCAGCACGTAAAGAAGTAAAAAACTCTTACTACTCGCTTCTTGAAGATGCCGACGTTCTTGATGCGATTTTTAAAGATTTCGGTATGAACCCTGAAACCGCACGCATTGTATGCGGTCATACGCCCGTTAAAGTAAAGGATGGCGAAGATCCCGTTAAGTGTGGTGGCAAAGTCATTATTATTGACGGCGGAATGTCTAATGCCTATCAATCTACCACTGGCATTGCAGGTTTTACCTTGGTCTCTGATGCCAAAGGAATACGTCTTGTATCTCATCAGCCTTTTGTGGGAAGCGTTGCTGCAATTCGCGAAGATAAATGGGTTGAATCAACTGAACGGATCATTAGCGAGGCAGACCACACACTTCAAGTTGCCGAAACCGATACAGGAAAACACCTCAAAAAGCGTATTGCTGATTTAGAAAAACTAATTTCTGCTTACCGTAAAGGAAAGATTGCAGAACAAATATAAAAGTAGAATGAGCGCCTGCTTAAGCGTACAACCAATGCTCTAAACAGGCGCTCTTTGAATTTACTTTGAATATATAGCTCTGATGCTCTTTGTTTTTTCTAAATAGGATCGCTGTATAAGCCCTTTTCACCCTCGTCGGCATTATGAACATCAAACGATGCACGCCTGTTCCAATGATCAACCGCTTCTTCATAGGTAGGCTGTTTTGTCTCTGCTTCATAACCGCACTTGTCGCATGCAACATAGTAGGATGGTTCACCACTGTCGCTATCAAACCATTCAGAAACATGAACTTCAGGACTTCCGCAATACGGACAAATATTCAATCCAGCCATTTCCCATCCCTCCTTCAGCATTTGAAATGCGAGAAATAAGCTTCTTTGAGTCTTGCACCAAACTTTCAAATCCCCTTTTGCTTAGTGCAATTTTCTCTATTCCTATTGTATACCTTATAGCCATGTCGTAGGGCTGTATTAATCCAGGTATTAATCCAGGTAGCACCCCAAACCAAAACGAGAATGACGCTACATCGTAAGCATCATGCAGCCCGTACCAAGCAAAATTGCCAAAATCATTTTGCCAAAAGCTTTATAGGATCTACCTAAGCGACCCATTCTTGGTTCGCTGTCCCTGTATGGCTTGTCGTGCATACGAATAGCAACAGAATCAGTTAGCAAAAAGCCGCACATTTTAACGAATTGCACAAACGCATAGATATAGAAAATTAAAGCGATGAATTCCATAGAGTATTCCTTTGCCTAAACAGTACCAACAAATTTCAGCAAGCCGCCGATTCAGACATTCTCAGACGACAAAGTTTAGCCCTATCTCGTTTTAGGCCCATTATGTCCTTGAAGAGGCACATCAGACAAATCATCGCGTGCAACGACCGTATATTTAGGCATAGTAATTGTGAATCTCCCTTTTTCATCTAAACGAGAAAGATCAAGTCGCCTCTTGCTACTAGGATGATCCACTACAATTGTTCGAGGCTCAGTCGCATAGTAGCTATCCGACACCGTACCAGTGATATCAGTACCTACCAAAAACAAATCTGGATTATCCAAAATATACAAAACATCAGAAGGACTAAGCAGCGAAGGTGTGCGCACTGCAACAGGTCGATCCGAATTAGGATCTTGAACACAAATGAAAAGCTTATACGTGTCGAAATCTTGTACTTGCCTATTGAAATAACTTACTACTTTAGTTATTTCGTTAGGCTCTAATGGATTTTGAGATACTGAATAGCCTTGATATCTCGAAGAATCCTGAGATCTTGCAGGATTCTCGGGATAATCGCAACTCGGATATGCAGATTCCCGAGAAGGCGAATATGAAGAGTCGTAGGAAGAAGTTCTACAATACGAGCTACGCCCATAAGAACTGCTAGAAACATTTTTGTTAAGAAATTCTTCTATGATTTTTCTACCGAAGCCAAACATGCGATATTCCTTTCCGAACTAGAAACGCCAAAATCACTAAAATGCCCCAAAAAATATATAAAGACCTCGGTAAGACCAATCAATTATTTATATTGTTCCTTATCTTGCGATTTTAAACAATACCCTTTCTGTCATTTATTCCGATCCTTGCAAAAAGTGATACGACACAAATCGCAAGGACAAGTGATTCCACTTTGAATTAGTATCATAATTACGCTATGAATATTGATTCAGAAAATATCAAACACACCTCAAACACCATGGAAGTAATGAAGGACAACTCCCCTTCAGTAGTCCCACCCGCTTTAATCATTATGCTTGCCGTTGCTTCGGGTATGGCAGTAGGTAATCTTTACTGGGCGCAGCCTCTTTTAGCGCAGATCACTCACGGTTTCGGCATAGATACCGCCCAAGGTGGCTTTTTAATAATGGCAACTCAGATCGGATACGCTCTAGGCCTTTTCTTTATAGTCCCACTTGGTGATGTTCTCCATCGTCGCAAGCTAATATTTACTATGATGCTGCTCACCGTAATTGCCCTTATAGCAGTTTCTCTGGCACCTTCTTTTGCAGCACTTGCTTTTTCTCTTGGCTGTTTAGGTTTAGTGACCATTTCGGGTCAAATAATCATGCCCTTAACTGGCGATATATCGAGCCCAACTGAGCGAGGCAAAAACGTAGGCATTATTTCTGGCGGAATTACGATTGGTATTTTATCTGCACGAACCATAAGTGGCCTGGTTGCCGATGTGTTTGATTGGCGCGCAATTTATCTTTTTGCAGCAGGAATTAATATTATTTTGGCTTTCATTATTGTTCGCATGATTCCTGAAACACCCGATCGGGAAAAAATATCTTACCCAGCTCTTATTCACGATGTGTTTCATACCCTTCACACCACCCCAACCCTTATCCCTTTAATGATGATTGCGGCGTGTTCATTTGGCATTGTATTCAATATTTTTTGGACATCGGTTACCTTTCTGCTTTCAGCAGAGCCATTCCATTATTCAACTTTTCAAATTGGTCTAGTAAGCTTAACCGCAATTACGGGAGCACTCGCCGCCATGAAAGTAGGATCATTGCAAGATCGTGGATTAGGGGTTAAAGCAACGGGTGTTTTTCTTGCCCTTAATTTGGCATGCATTATCCTTGCAGATTTATTTGCAGAAACTTCAGTAATTGCTCTAATCGTGCTTGCAGCAATTTACTCACTCGCCAACCAAAGCGTTTCGATTTTGAATCAATCACGCCTGTTTTCTCTTAATCCAACCAAACGAAGTCGTCTCAATACCTGTTTTGTAGTTAATAATTTTATATTCTGCGCAATTGGCAGCACCCTTGCCTCAATACTTTGGAATATAGGAGGTTGGCATGCAGTTATGACTGGAGCTGCAATCACTCTCGTAGTTGCCCTGATAATCTGGGCGGCATCATACAAATCCTCAAAAGCATTCGATGAGAAAACTCATCTTCAAGAAAAAGTTCGGTAGCAAGCCGCCAGAAAATCAAAGGATCAGAAACAAGCGCTAGCGCTTCTACCTGAACATATGAAAACAGAATAAACCGAATACTACGCGCAAAGTTACAGTACAGCATTCTTTATCCAAGTGTCACCCTTAGCGCGTAAACCATTAGCAATCCCTCTGCCGCCCATAAGAAAGACTCCCATCACCAGCCAAAGCGCCGCTATACGAGCCAAATCATCTGGCAAATATGGCCCAATAGCAAATACCAAGACTACCAATGCAGCAATATGCACAAGAGCTGACGCTCCACACGTAAATGCCAAGTAGCGAAAATCACCTGCTCCAATCAAAATACCATCGAGCGCCCACATCCAACCCTGAAGCGGCATCAGAATACCAACCACGATCATTCCAGTTGTTACCAGTGTTTGAATAGCAGGATTAGGAGAAAATAGCGACCCCGCAACTAATCCTAACATTGCAAAAACAACCCCAATAATAATTCCTGCGATAAATCCTGCTCGCGCTGTTTCTTTTGTTAGATTACGTGCACGATCATACGCTTGCGCACCTAACTCTACCCCAACAAGGGTTTGACCCGCTATCGCTATAGAATCAAGAGCATTCACCGTAAAGTTCCAAGCCGCATTTACCACTTGATAAGCTGCAAGTACTTCAGTACCCATAGAAGCTGCAGCCATCACACTTGCCACTAAAGCCAAACGAAGAGCCAATGTTCTTACAAATAAAGGAAAACCATCACTTCCCGCAGAAACAATCCCGCTCGCAGAGGGTTTAAGAGAAGCTCCTCCTTGCACAACCCAACGCAGCGCAGGAACAAGCAGAAAGATGCCCATAAACCACTGAGCAATTGCCGTAGCAATACCAGATCCAGCAATACCCCAGCCCCAAACGATTACAAACAAAATATCAAGTACGGTATTAAGGGCTGCACCACTCACTGCAGCAACCAAGGTGATATTCACTTTTTGCAACCCTCTAAAAATACCATTCGATGCATAAACCAATAACATCCCAGGAACTCCAAGCAAAACCATTTGAGTGTAAATAGTTGCCTGTTGAAGGGTTTCTCCCTTTCCGCCTAAAAAGCTACAGAGGGGCTCGGCAAAGACAAAAAGCAGTACGGCTAATACTAATCCGATACTTAGCGACAGCCATAAACTGTTCATGCCAGCTTGCAAGCCTTCACGTTTTCTTCCTGCGCCGAAAAGACGAGCAACCTGTGATGTAGTGGAATATGCCAGAAATACACAAAGCCCAACTGCCGTCAGGACAATGGTTGATCCCAAAGATAATCCCGCCAATGCAGAATCGCTGACATGTCCCACGATTGCCGTATCAATTAAAACAAAGGTCGGTTCTGCGATTAGTTGACCAAACGTCGGAATTGCTAAAACAAGAAGCTTTTTATTGGTTGAAGGAGTTTTCGTATTCGTTTTCGTATTCATAGGAGCCATTGTAGCAGCCCGTCTTAAACAACAAATTCCCAACATTTATCACTATGTAGACTACGTACAAAATCCTGCTTCGATATAATTCAGATAAAACAATAGCGCCTGATCATGTGCGAGGGATTATTATGACTACAGACAATCCAAAAGCCACAGATAATAAAACAAATAAAAACTGTTCAAAAACTACTAATCTCGAAACACAAGAGCCTGAAATAATTGATGTCACTCCACTTGATTTAGATCAAAACAGCAAGGCCTTCGGGGATAAAAACGGCGATGTTTTTGAGCAGGTAACAGCAAAATACTACGAAGCCACAAGCGCCATAAGCGATGATTCGTCAACTGTCTCACCTGGTGATAATAACTCTGAATCCGACGTGCGGAACAACACTACCACCAGTAAAGTAACAGCTACAGCGGAATCTACCAATGATCCTGTTACCGTGATCCCTAATGTTATCCCAGTCGATGGAGAAGAAATTCCCGCATCACAAACACAAAAAATCAAAGGTGCAGCCCAAATGGCAGCAGGTGGCGCCCTTGCGGTTGCAGGCGTACCCCTCCTTATTCTACCGGGTCCTGGTGCAGTCTTTATCGTGGGCGGCGTCGCACTTGCAAGCAAAGGTCAACGGAATTTTTCTGGACGGGCAGCTTCTCCTCTTGAAGCTAAGCTTGATACTGCCGCAGCTAAGATGGCAGAAATTGCAAAAGAACAAGCAAAGCAAGCCGCCCAAAATGCAGCAAAAGAAGCTCCCCATGTTGCAAAAAATATTGCGCAACAAATTCCTGTTGCCGCAAAAAAGGCTGCAGATACGGCACCTGTAGTAGCAAAGAAAGTAGCAGATACAGCACCTATCTTGGCTCAAAAAGTTGCGGACACCGCACCTGTTGTTGCCAAAAAAATCTCAGAAACAGCACCAGTAGTGGCTAAAACTATCGGAGAGAAAGCACCTATTGCAGCAAGAAAAGTGAGCAAATCAGCACCTGTAGTTGCCGAAAAAGTAAGCAAGCAGGCACCTGAAATTGCCCGAAAAGTCGCCGATGGAGCAGCGACGGTGGCAAACGCCACCATAAAAGCAGCGCCTATCATTACTGACAAAGTTGCAAAGTCAGCCCCTCGAGCTGCAGAGAAAATGGCGCAGACTGCTCCCAAGGTTGCTGACAAGGTAATAGCGGGGGCACCCGTGGTTGCAGAAACAGTATCAAAAGGCTTAGTAAAGGGTATTTCCCTTGGAGCAGACTTGCTCAAACAGGCAGGAAATAAAATTACCGAATCCAAAACCGATTCAGAGCATACCCACTCGAACACACTTCATACGAAGTAATACAAAAACAAACCCAAGGATTAAACAAGGAATAGTTCCTCCCACGGAAAAGGAAATACCCCAATTCGAGATAAATAATCCGCAGACGCTGGTACCAATTGTGGTGCCAAGATTGGTTGTGGTCAGAAATAACCCATTTATAAAGTCAGGGGCATCAGGGGCAGAACGAGACACCATAAACTGATCAGTGGTATTTGCTACACCCACCACAATTCCAAGAAGCACGACGACTATCGCAGCAAAAAGATTATTTGCTTCTGACACTAAAAGCAGCACATAAAGCAGAATGAGCAACAAGGGTCCAACGATCATAGTTTTATAAGGGGCTCTACCAAGTGTCTTTCCCGCAATGATATTCCCTGCAACATTAGAAAGCCCATATACCAACAGTAAAGCACTTACTAAAGCAGCATCCAACCCAATGGAACTACCAAGAAATTCTGCCATGAAGCTATAAAATCCAAACATCGCTGCATTAATCGCTCCTGCCGCAAGGAGAGAAACTAGAACTACAGGACGCTTAAGAACGGCAATTTGCTTGCCATACGAAAGGGGCTCTTCTACAGGCATCGAAGGAATAGCTATAACGCTAAGAACAAATACCGCAATTGTAACCGTGGCAAAGAAGCTCATGGCAGCCGGAAACGAAATATAATCAGCCAGCATACCTGCAATGGGTGCACCAACAACCATACCCGCTGAGACACCAATAAAAACCTGCGCTGAAGATTTTGCGCGCTCTTCAGGAGTGGCACCCGTATGCTGAGCAAGAGCCATCGCCATTGATACATACAAAGGATGAAACGCAGCAGGAACCACTCGAGCAGCAACAAGCATTTCAAAAGTTGGTGCAAACACGGACACCACATTGCAAAGAGAAAAAACGCCGAGCGACAAAAGCATCACTTTCTTACGATTAATTTTCGAAAACAAAAGCGGCATAGTAGGGCCCGCGAGGGCGACAATAAGAGCAAATCCACTGACAAGAAGCCCTGCGTCAGGAATTGAGACATTAAACCTTTCCGAAACATAAGGAATAACACCTACTATGCCCATTTCAGTATTGAGAATGCTAAATACTCCCATTGTTAAAATGAGAACCAGCGTCTTGTTGTTTACTTTTTTCACGAAATTCCTCTATCTAAATACGGCACAAAACACCAAATGGCTACATGAAAATCAGCGAATCTATCAATTGAATTTTGCCCAGTATAAGAAGAATTAACTTATATGTATAATACTTATATCTGATTTTTAGCTATTACATAATGTTATACTTTATGAGATGAGATCACCAAAACCGTTCGCTTCTTGCTTGGCATAAAAAGCGTTCGCCTTGCGCTTGTCTTTACACTCGGAGGTAGCTTCCATGGAATTTCGCTCGCTACGCTATTTTCTTATGATTGCTCGAGAGGGAACCATTTTAGGTGCCGCAAAGGTACTTCATGTATCCCAGCCTGCCCTTTCTCGCCAAATGAAAGATCTCGAACGAGAACTCGGTTGCACGCTTTTTACTCGAGGTAGTCGCCGCATCGAATTAACCGAAGCTGGAATACGCCTGCGCAAACGCGCTGAAGAAATAGTCGATCTAATGGAGCGCACTGAATCGGACTTCCTTGCTTCAGGAGACACCATCACGGGTGAAGTTCGTATTGGAGGGGGCGAAACCCCTGCGATGACCTTTATTGCAGAAGCTATAGAGCAAGTTTTATCGGAATACCCTCACCTATCATTTAATCTCTACAGTGGCAACGGCGTCGATGTTGGAGAGCGTCTTGATATGGGACGCTTGGATTTTGGCTTGTTCGTCGGAAATGTGGATCATGATAAGTATGAAGCGCTAAAGCTTCCCATGAAAGACACCTGGGGCGTCATTATGCGAAAAGACAGTCCTCTTGCCTCGCACACCACCATCAAGCCTGATGATCTGTATAATCAACCACTTATTCTTTCCCAGCAGGCTCTAAATGATATGTCTTCTTGGTTTGGTAAAAATGCCGACAAACTCAACGTTGTTGCAACCTATAATCTCCTCTACAATGCATCGATTCTAGTATCTCAGGGTATTGGATACGCACTAAGTCTCGATGGTTTAGTAACTTCTTCAACTAACGAAAATGCCCTCTCTTCATCAGTAGGAGAAACACGATCACAAATGCTCGATATCACTTTTCGTCCTCTTGAGCCACCGCTAAAAGCTGATATCTTTATTGCCTGGAAACGCTATCAGAGTTTTTCTCCTGCCGCCGGAGTTTTTCTAGAAAAGATAAAAGAGATGTGGCAATAATCGCATAGATATGACGTTACCAACCCTGCTTCATCTAACAATTTCCGGTGTACACGTACCTCAAATGCTTCCGCGCAACCTCAGCTAAATGATAAACAGATTGAATAGGCGTTGGCGCTATCTCCTTCATTTTGTAGCAAGGGAAAAAACGGCTAACATGGTAAGGAATTTCAGGATTGAGCGATGCTAACCAACTCGATAACGCATCGATTTCTTCCTCTGAGTCGTTCATGCCTGGCACAATAAGGGTAGTTACCTCTATATGGCAAGTCGAACACTGCGCGAAAAGCTCTATTGAATGCATAACCGTTTCAAGTGAACCACCCACAAAGGAATAAAAATCTTGGCTAAATCCCCTCAAATCTATATTAACGGCATCCAAATAAGGTAGCAGCTTCTCAAGCATTTCAGCATTAATCATGCCGTTGCTTACTAACACATTCATAAGTCCTGCTTCATGAGCAAGATATGAACAGTCGAATACATACTCGAAATTAATTAGAGGTTCATTGTAGGTATAGGCAATGCCAACATTTCCTTGCGGTTTTAGACGAAGTGCTTCGTTAATCAATTTTTCTGGCGATACTTCCTGCCAAGAAACATCATCAATACCCACTTGAGAAATTGAAGCATTCTGACAAAATGCACAATGTAAATTGCAGCCAAATGAGCCAATAGATAAAATCCTACTTCCCGACATAAAACGCGCAAACGGCTTCTTCTCTATAGGATCAAGCGCAAGACTGGTAACCTTCCCATATGAATCGCTTACCACCTCGCCATTCCGTGCACGCCTCGCACGACAAGCTCCCACTTGACCTTCTGCAAGAACACAGGAATTTGGACAAAGCGAACAATGCACCCGCTCCTTTTTAGGTTTCTCCTCAAAAGGCTTCATGTCGAATCACTTCAAAACGCTCGAGCTGGACATCGTAATCATCTACCCGTATACCTGCTTTTTGTTTAGCTATTGCAACTTGCTGTGCCACTGAATCTACTCCTTCAAGATCGGGAAGCAGCAGCCCGCGCTTATAGCCTTTCGTTACCACCACCCCATAACGACAAGGGTCCAAATCAGCTTCCGAATTGATGGGCTCTGGATCAGTAAGCACATCGACGCCTACTTCGAGACAATCAAGCTCATCTACCTGAATTGCCGGAAATCGCGGATCACGAGTAGAAGCTGAAATACCGTTTTGAATTATCTCCTGAGCAATGCTTGACGTAGTGGGTACGATAGTGCCAATGCAGCCTCGAAGCTCTCCATTCTTATGAATAGAAACAAAGACTCCTGCTTGTTGTAAAAGCATTTCATCGGGCAAAGCGTTTTGCCACTTGTCGGTAAGTTCAAGTGGTTTTCCAGTACGAAGATATGTTTCGATTGAAGCACAAGCAAGTCTTATATAAGGGTCAGCACCAAAGTCTCCAGAATTAGCAGTATCCAACCGCTCAAAAGCAGCAACTGCATAACCAACCCCAAAAGGCCCCTCGTAGCTGAGAAGTTCTGCTTGATAGGCACCAAACAAAGGTTTTTCAGATGCATGAAAACTCGCTGAAGCATTTTTGCGCGAACTTTTCTTAGAAGAAATTTCCTCTAAAGCCCCTGCCATTATCTGGAACGAACGAACTCCGCACTCCGCAGCAGAATCACATATCTGTTCATCTAATTCAAAAAGACCCTTAAGGTTGCCTTGTTCGAACAGATCACAAAGACCCTTGTCAAGCTTTGGTCCCTCGGGAGCAAACCCATAAGGGCCGTCCGCTTTTAACTTATGAGACAAATCTCCACTTGCAACAAAAACACAAGATCGGCCAACTACCTCTATTGCCTCCGCAATCACGCGGCCAAAGCTTCGATGAATATCAGCAGAGAGACCCGATAATCCTACGCGCACCAAACGATAGTTCGGCCTTATTCTGGCTTCTCTATACGCTTGCTCAATGAAATACAGCGGAATAAACGTAGCATGATCCATTTCCTGATCACGCCAACTACTCGGAGCGGTCACCATATTATTTCGTTGAGCATGCTTAATAATAGCCTGACTAAGCTCAGTATCAATTCCCACTTCTAGCTGCGTTTGTGGCGCACCGAAGACATCCATATCCCCTGATAAAGTAGTATCGGTAGTCACGTGAAACCCATCTCGATATGCAGTCACATGAGGTGAACTTACCACGATAGTTTCTGGACACAAAGCCACAATCCTACGAGCTACTTCTTTGTAAGCACTGATTGTTTGCGCTATACCTTGCTCCTCCCCACGTCCAACCGAAGGAATGATGAGCGGCGGATGAGGAACTACATACCCTGCTTTGATGCCCATACTTGCCTCCCTGCTTTAGAGGAATATCTTTGCTTGTTTAGATAATCTCGAAACCTAGACCACTCTCATCGCAGCACTACACTGGGATTGCGACGCGGTGCTGTACGCTGGTATTTCACATCGGAATAGCCCATAAGCATACATACCACCAGCGGCTTCTCTTCCAAATCCATATCTAAATACGCTTGAATATCTTCCATAGCCGCAATAGTACGCCGCAAATAACCGTTATAAAGCACCCCGATGCCCAAGGTAGTACCCACCATCTCAATCGCCGAAGCCGCCAAACCCGCATCCACAGGATCTGGAGCTTGAATGCATAAGACTGCAGGAGCATTTCGGAATAGATAATCTTGAGGATGTTCTCCTTCTCGTAAATTCAAAAAGTTTTGTACGCTTTCTCGAGGAATAGGTAATTCTCTCTGCTCCTCGAACGCTGAACGAAGATTGCTCCATATTGCCTGCTTAAAGTCTTCTAGACTGTCCTGGATAAACACAAAACGGCACGCCTGAGCATTCTTTGCCGTAGGGGTATGCGCTGCCGCATCGATAAGAAGGTGCAGATCATCATAAGAGAGCGGTTGCTCCTTAAATTGTCTTACACTTCGACGAAATTTTATGGTGTTGAGCATATTTTGAGTAGGAATATCAAAGGTCTCAGAATGATATTCAATAGGTTCATCGCTATAAACCGAAATCGAAGGAGCAGCCTGGGGACAAATCGCAATACAATGCCCACATTGCAGACACTCATCACAAACTTGAGCTTTACCTTGGGTTATTGATAAAACTCCAGAAATACAATCAGACACACATGCTCCGCAGCCCGTGCAGAGATCTTTATTGATGCGAATCATGGTGAACTCCTTTTAAATCGGTTAACTCTAATATGAAGCCCCTAGAAATTCATGTTTTCGAAGAGCTTAGAACTATCGAAATTGCTCGTTTATCGTATTCGTCTTGATACTTCAGTATATATCGCTTCTTTAAAGCTGCCACCATAGAGAGACAAAACAACGTCATACAAGTCACCCACCAACGTGATTCCTTGCTCTGTGGCAAATGCATGAAACGCATCATAGGCGGCAAACATAGGATTATCTTCTGAAGAAGAAAAGTCTCCTGCAACAATTTCCGGAGTTTCTCCCTCATCATCGACGAGCATTGTTAAATCAATGCGATTAAGCCATTGGAGATAGGTGCCCGCTGGCTTCACTCGTAATCGCGACGATTCAATTCGCCTCGGTATACATTCTTCAGCGCAGAAGCCTCCCGCATAATCACCTGATACAACATGGGCTTCATCAATTCGATAAGCTTCTTGAAATGTTGCCGTCCAACCTTGATTTTCGCAATACGATACATGGTCTATGAGGGAAGATATGAAATCATCTTCTTTACCCTGGATATACGCCACCGATGTTTCGAGAAAAAACTCCTCTGGACATTGAACTATCCGCCACCTATATCCTTCGGGTGTGATACAGATTGAATCATCGAACCAAGAATCAAGTCTTTGAGCTTGATTAAGTGCCCCTTTTAGTACCTGCTGTTTTCGTTCCAATTCATTGATTTGCTTATCAATAGATTCAATTCTTTCTTCCAGTAAAACCTTTAACGACGAACTTGAAGGATTCATTAAATAAGTTCGAATCTGACTGAGTGACAAACCCGTACTTTGAAGTGCTGAAATAAGAGCATAATCAGCAAACTGGGTAAACGCGTAGTAGTTATACCCATTCTTTGCGCGGATTGAAGGAGAAAGCAAATCTATTTTGGCATAGTGACGCAGGGTCTCTTTTGTGGTGCGACACAATTGAGCGAACTCTCCCGATTTTAATAAAGGGTCCATGCTATCCCTTCTTAATCAAGATCAAAGAATATCAAAAAGGTGCTTGACCATGTTGTTACCCCACAGTTTATCGTAAGAATCGCCGTAAGAACAATGCGTAAAACGAAAGAGTAGCTATGAAACACTCAAAACCAGAAGCACCCGAAGAGACAAATGCTGCAGGTAATCCTCTTCCCCGCAATTGGATTTCCGTTATTGCCATTATCTGGTGCGGTCAAGCGCTTTCTATCTTCGCAACCGTAGCAGCAAGTTTTGCCGCTATGTGGTACATCACAGAAACCACCTCTTCAGCAATATGGCTCTCGTTGGCATCTATGGCTGCTCTTTTGCCAGTTGCTCTCTTGAGTCCCTTTGGAGGAGTAGCAGCTGATCGGTACAATCGAAAACATGTCATTATCCTAGCTGACGGAAGTGCTGGCATCTTCTCATTCATTCTTGCTCTGGTAATTATGTCGGGTCATTTAAGCGTGCCGTTGATGCTTCTTCTTTTAGCTGTGCGTACCGGCGGGCAAGCCTTTCACGGCCCTGCTATGTCTGCTCTCATGCCTCACCTTGTACCTGAGCGGCATCTTATACGCATAAATAGCATGGATCAAACTATAACCAGTTTATCCTCTATCATTGGACCCGCATTAGGCATTCTCTTATACACCTTTATTGGATTACAGGGAGTCATGCTTCTTGACGCCGCCTGTGCAGCTCTTGCCTGCTGCTGTCTTGGTGCAGTTCGCATTACCTTAAATTCCCCCCATGCTTCTGAACGGAAATCAGTTCTTCAAGAAATGAAAGAAGGTTGTCATTTCATTCTTCGCGATAAAGGATTACGCAACCTTATGCTTCTTGTCATGTTTACTATGCTCTTATTTATGCCCGTAGCATCTCTAGACCCCTTGATGACCTACGAACACTTTAAAGGTGATGGTTTTCAAGCTTCTTTAGTTGAAGCGGTATTTGGAGTCGGTCTGCTGGTCGGATCTGCCGCAATTCTCATTTGGGGCGGCGGATCACGACGGGTACCTTTAATTATCGTTTCGGGAATAGTGCTCGGTCTTTCCCTTGCCGCTTGTGGCTTTTTACAATCAGATCAATTTCCTTTATTTGCCGTTCTTGTAGGAATAAGTGCTGCAGCAATCGGCTGCTACAACGCACCTATTATGCCTATATTGCAAAAACGAACCCCTGATGAAAAATTCGGTCGCGTTATGGGCATCTTTTTAGCAGGATCTTCTTTAGCTGCACCTATAGGGCTTTCTTTCTCTGGCTTTATTGCTGAAGCAATTGGCATAACTACCTGGTTTATAGTGTGTGGTACGTTAGTTGCTCTCTGCTGTGCGCTTGCTTGGTTTAGTAAAAATATTCGCGCACTCGACACCAATAATGAAACGGAAAGCAACACCTAGGCTCTTACAACAAAAGTTGCCTTTTACATACGAAAAGGCAACTTTGCCTCTTCAGGTAAACTTTTACGCTTAATCGCTTCAAAGTTATCCTTCACAAACCAAGTTGCCTTATTAAACGCCAAGGACAGGTAAGTACTAACCTATTTCGTTTCCATTGCCTGTTCCATAATGTTAAGTGCTTTCATAATATTGCGACGACTGAGGGTACCAACGAGTTTCCCCTCATGAACCACTGGGGCTTTCTTAATCTTTTTGTCGGATAGAGTACGGAATGCTAAGTCTGCGTGCTCATGCGCATCTACCGTAATGACCGATTTTGTCGCAAGGCGCATCGCATCAAGATCATATACCGACCTAATACGATCCTGAAAACTATCAGTCTCCAGCATAATGATGTAGCTCACGCCATCGGTTTGAGAAGATTCATGACGCGACAAATACTTTAGTATGTCGCCATCAGAAAGAAAGCCAACCACTTTACCCGCATCATCTACCAAAGGAACGCCATTTGTTTCAGTTTCTTGCATAATTGCGATTGCGTCACGAATTTTCGCCGTTGCCGGAAGAGTGCTTGGGTTTGTGTTCATGATATCTGAAACCAACCAAGGACGATCAATTCCTGGAATTGCATCCGATTCCACCGCTGCGCTCATGGACGTTTTCTTTTTATCGCGAACAAATATCAATATCAAAATTGCGATTACCGAAATAAGAAGTAGCATGCCAATGAAAGCAAAATGACAACCGATATACGATACTTCCTGAGCAGGCATTTCTGGTGTCGCATATAACGACGATAACGCCGTTAGGCTAACTACAAAAGCGGTACCCAAAGAACTTCCCACCTGTTCAATTGTGGCAATAATTGCATTACCGTGCGGAAGTTCGTTGTTAGGAAGAGAATTGATACCCCATGTATTAAGCGGAGTGATAAGCGCCTGAATACCCAGCGTAACAATGGTGTATGCAATACAAGCCAACAATAAAGACGTTGCATCACCAAGTAATACGTAGCTTATGCCACCAGCAAGCAAAACCAACGCACCCGTGACAGAAATACCACGTACACCGTATTTATCAAAAAGCTTGCCTGAAAGCAGTCCGAAAAAGGCGCCGATAAGCGCACCCGGCAGCATGATGAGTCCCGAGACGGTAGCTGAAGCTTGAAGGGCGTTTTGAATATAGAGCGGGAATAATACGCTTCCTCCAATGAGTACCCCTTCAAGAAACAAAATAATTATTGCAATGATCAAAAATTCCCGATGTCGCAAAACTTGCACCTGCAAAATAGGATTTTCAAGTTTTACCTGACGACGGAAGAATAAAACAATAACAGCGAGACCTACCACAATCAGCACTATGGGCAGTATTGGCGTTGGGCTAGAGGTAGAAGTGGAAATACCATAGAGTAAGCACACCATACCTGCCGCAATAAGTACAACCGATAGTCCATCAAACGTAGTGCGGTCAAAACCTTCGAATTTTTTCAGGGCCAAAAGAGCTGCAACTACTACACAAAGAGCTAAGCAAACTACAAGAACAAATTGAGCACGCCAGCCAATACTATCCACCAGGACGCCAGAAACAGAAGGTCCCATTGCGGGAGCAAAACTAATGATCAAGCCGACTAAGCCCATACCAACACCGCGATTTTCTCGCGGGAAAATAAGTAAAATAAGGGCGAACACCATAGGCATTACCACACCAGTTGCACAAGCCTGCATAACGCGCCCCAGCAACAAAAACGGAAAACTTGGAGCACTCGCACAAAGAGCAGACCCTGCAGCAAATAGCAGCATTCCGCCGATAAACAACTTACGTGTAGAAAAGCGCCCGATCAAATAAGCATTAAGAGGAATAATTACTGCTTCAACTAAAGCGTATCCGCTCGTCAACCATTGAACCGTTGTAGCATTCACATTCAAATGAGACATGATGGTAGGCAACGCAGGTGTCAGTAACGTCTGATTCAACACCACCAAAAATGCTCCAGCGAGCAGTACCGCAATCATAGTAGTTTGCTGGCGCGTAAGACCCATGATTCATTTCCCTTTCAATCACGTCTTCAAAAACAGCTAATAATACCTAAAGCACCTTGGTAACCCTAGATCCTCCATGAGGTTTAGGCTTACGAGCACTTAAGCTCACAAGCGTAAAAAAGCTGGATAAGATGCAGGCATTTCAGCCTGTGCCTTATCCAGCTTGTTATCTCTTCTTTGGATAACTCGCCCTCCGTGCAAGCAGTACCTATTCTGTAAGCTTATAGCGATAAGTCAAGGTCGAGTCATAAATCTTACACTTCTTTAAGGTGTTAACGGCTAAAACGCGTCCGTCAACGTAAAGATACATCCACTTGCCGTTTGATGAAGCTTCACTTTATTCTTTGCCAAAAGATGACGTAAGTAGGCGGCCATTTCCACCATCAATGTCCAATGAAACGCCACAGGATAATCTTCCCAATGGCGTCTTTTCCCTTGATAGGTGAAATAATAGGTAATTTCAGCAAGTTCATGATGCCCTTGAGATATCACCCGCAGTACATCATTCATGCGTCGTTTATGATGCGCAATAGCATCCTCGCACGCCTCAGTAAGCTCATCGCGATTCATTGGGTCCTTATGTCCCGCAAATACCGTATTTACTGGCAGCGTTTTAAGTCGGCGAATAGATTGAAAATATTCTTCTACTTCATCGCACGCAAAATCGATCGGATACATATTGCTATAGAGCTTATGAATTATCGCATCACCAGAAAACAATATGCCTTTTTCTTCTTCCCACAAACAAAGCTCATGTCTTTCATGGCCAGGAGTGTGAAGTACTTGAAATTGATAGTCCCCCACGCACAAACTATCCCCGTCGCTAAGACAGACTGTTTCTATGTCAGTATTTACGCAATAAGACGCAGCTTTTAAATCTTGAAGCGCCTCAATGTGTTTTCCTTGCTTCGCCTCAAACCGTTTTAGAAACGGAAAAAATGTCTCAAATCGCTTTCTATTTTCTTCTCGATGCTGCATTCCTAGCTTCTAGCCTACTTCAAATGAAACAAAGCTGCCCCTACAAAATAAGAATATCTACTATGCACGTTCGAAATACTTCCCAAGCGCGCAATTCCTTCTAGAAAAAACAACTCACCAAGCTGCTTTTTGATGAATTAAAGCATGAAAAATAACTAAATCCTTTTCCTTATCGTAGGTATACACAATATCAAAAGGATTAACGGAAGTAATACGAACACTGTCTCCCTATTTCTCTAAAAGAGATCTAGGGACAATTTTGGCACTGATATCAGGCATTTCATCTAGCATTAATGAGCAACCGAGGTATCTCCAGGTTCAAAAGTCGGTGCTACTGCTTCAACCAAAGCATCACCTACTGAAGACATTGAGCGTGGATAAGAAATACTCATAGTTGCAATGCTTCCTGAGCCCACATACTCCTTCGTGTATATAACGCGTCCATTAGCTTCGTATGAATATACATACCAAGTATCACCCGACGCGGTGTATCCTTCAATTCCAACGGTTTCCACTAAACTCGTGAAACGCTCATCGAGCGTCTCTCCCGCAGAATTGTTATTCCCCCATACATCGATTCTAATTTCGTCATCGTTGTTATCTTCGATAGTGATCCCTGATCCATTTTCTGAAACATAGGGAACAAGATAGAAATTAGGATACGCAATGCTATAACCAAAACGCCCATTGGTATAGAGGGTATAACCTTCAATTGAGGATTCGTTATACGCATCAGAAGCTGTGCCGCTCTGTGAACTACTTTCTGAAGCGTCGGCATCACTTGCGGTATCTTGAGAAGAAGATTGACCAGAATTTTGATCTTGAGACTGATCTTGAGACTGAGTTCGATCAATAACGGTAGTTTTTGTTTCACTTTCGGTCGGTGTCGAATTATCCTGCGACTGATTAGGCAGCAAGAAAACGAGGGCGATTATCACCAACACGATAATTACTACTGCCCCAATCGCAATACCAATCTTGGCATTTCTAGAAAGTGGAGTCCTTTTGCTCGAGGCAGAAGTTACTGGTGCATTTTCAGAAGAAGCAGCACCCGAAGTATTCAAAGGCACGGTTTTCTCAAAAGAATTCCCTGCAGATTCATTCATTTGGCTTTCAATCGGTGCACCACAATGATTGCAAAAACGCGCACCTGGCTCTATTTCTTTTCCGCATGCCGTACAATACATTGTTTATTCCTCACTTGCCTGCTCGGGATCAGAGCTTTCCCGTAACGTGAATTCCCATGAACAAGAACAGGTTTCATCGGTTACATCTGGATAACAGCTCAAGCAGCGGCACTCAATTCGATCATCGATCGCTGATGCAAAACAGCTATACTCATAAATCGCTGCAAGCTTACAAGGGTGATATTCCATACCCTTTCGCGAGCGCGCCGACTGCACACGACAATCTATCACACGATTAACAACGCGTCCCTCTTCTTCGATCACCTCACAAGTATTTGCACGATCTACAATATGAAGAGGCAACGCCTTGGCCAAGCCTTCCAAACCTGGATGCTCGCCCAGCCCCAGAAACTTTTTAATACGACGTGCCTCTACAGGAGAAAAACGCTTCCATGCTTCCCGATCGTGATACATCGCTTCATCCATGCCAAACTTGCGCTCTACTGACTGAAACCATACCCCATCAAGTGCCACGCTATCTTTTGCGTCTATTTCCATCAGCTCAAGAAGCTGTTCTTTTGTCATTGATCGAATGGTTTCATTAAGCATAAGATCCCCTAAACGTTCAGTAGAACTACTGCTTTACCGCAAGTTCTAGTCCTTCTTTATAGGCTATGCCCCTAATAATACCCGTTTCACTCACCGGTATTACCAAACTTCGACCAGACAAAATTTCCAATCAGCGAAATCAACGAAACGGCTCAGTCCACTCCATGAGACTGAGCCGCAAAAACTCACATTTTTGAACTACTTCTCTCTATATCGGAAACTCGATCATCATCAAAAGCAAATCAACAACCTCATTTGATTAAGCAAAAGCCAGCTTTACTCTATTGCGGGCAAACAGTACACCCGCAAGGGCAAGAGCGGTACCTAATCCCGTGTAGAACACTGCAATAAAGATCGAAGGAGCAACTCCCGAAACACGTAAGGCAATTCCACCCGTCATCATAATCGCCATTATGATGAAAGACTTCAAATCAAAGAAGCGCCAAAAATACTGATGTTGATCTTCGTAATTCGTGATCCGATCAGTGTGCTTTTTGGTAAGCCGATAAAAGGTTCCAAACCAAAACACAAGACCCACTACTAACGAAAGTGCCTCGTTAAGAAGATTTGCATATCCTTCCGCATAGGCTTCTAAGCCAATATGCAAGATATTAACTCCAGCCGCTATCCACACCAATGCCGCTATTACCAGTAAGTTATTCTTTTTTACTTGCAGTGGCTTTCTCTTAGACGAAGTGCTTTTCTGCTTTTGGGCAGAGATGGCTCCCTGCTCTGAGTACGTGCTATTCTCTTTATGTAAAGTGTTTGAAAGTCGAAGCATTTGAGATCCTCGTTTCACTCTGAACAACGTTCATCTGAACACTGTTCATTATAGGAGGATCATTGTTAAACTTCACCAAGAAACACATCTTAGAGGAGATTTGCGAGTATATTTCCCTGAACTCTTCATGAAAATGTTCAGAAAGGATCTCATGATCTTATGACAGCAGGACCCGCAAAAATGCGTACAACCATTGTAGATACCGCCTACCACTATGCCTGTGAGCACGGTCTTTCGTCCTTGAGTATTCGCACCATAGCTAAAGAATGCTCGGTTTCGGTAGGAAGTATTTACAATTATTTCCCTGATAAAGCAGCTTTGGTGACAGAGGTCATACTAAAGTTTTGGACCACCATTGCTTTTTCGGAAGAAACTCGAACCTGCCTTAATTACCGCGAAGGAGAGAGGCTTATAACCTTCTGCGAGCGTCTATATTCCACCATGAAACACGCGCTCGAAAAATTTAGAAACAACTGGCTTGGTGAGGTATCATCACTCGATGCACGAACACGTCAAAAGGGACGTCAAGCGGAAAACGCTTGTTTCGAGCATATCTATCACAGCTTGGAAAAAGTCATTGTCGCAGACAAATCAATCAACCAGCAAAAGCTCTCCGCAATAGGTACTGCCCAACTTGCTTGTTTTATATGGCAAAGTATTTATCAGGCACTTCGAAATAACGACGACTGTTCGACTTTGCTTAAACTTCTAAAGTTCGCTTTGTACTAGGGTGGCTACCGAATTACACTAACGCGGCTCTCACACAATCTATGTTCGCGAAACTACAACATGAGTGCCCTAGCACGTAATCTGCGCTAGGGCACTGTCACAATTTCTTTCTTTAGAACTATCTCGCTATTCGCTTCGCAGAGCTTCTACAGGGTCTTTTCGACTTGCCGACGAAGAAGGAATTAAACCAGCAATAAAGGTAAGGAACACACTGATCAATACTAATATCACTGCAGCATTGACAGGCAACAATGCGATATTAGGAACATCAAAGAGCAACTCAATCAAGGCACTTACCGGAATGCAGAGCAACGCCGTAATTCCCACACCAAGCAAACCTGCAATCAGACCTTCAATTATGGTCTCAGCATTAAATACGTGAGAAATATCCTTCTTGCTCGCCCCAATAGCACGTAAAATGCCAATTTCTTTGCGACGCTCCAAAACACTGATATACGTTATTACGCCAATCATAATTGAGGAAACCACAAGCGAAATAGAAACAAAAGCTATCAGAACATAACTGATCATATCGACAATAGTGGTAACCGACGACATCAAAGTGCCTACCAGGTCGGTATAGGTAATAACCTTATCTTCCTCGCCATTATCTTCCATCTGCGTATTGTAGTTATCTAAGATTTCAATGACATGCTCTTTGCTGTCGAAATCAAGTGGATAAATATCGATACCTGCCGGCTCAGATTTATCAGCATAGCCCAGCTCTCGTAAATTGCTGTCATAGGTAGTTTCACCGCCCGTCATCATGGACATCATGAGCTCACCCAAGCTCTCTTCATCCATGTTGACCTGGAACGCTTGTGCCATAGCGTTTGGATCCACCTGCATAGCTGATGCCATATTAGTAGCAAGCTGAGCCATTTGCATTTGCATTGCGCCGCCAAGTTGCTGCTCAAGCGCCGTGCCAAATTGACTCATCGTTGTTGAAATTGCCTGCGTCATGTATTGCTGAATTGCATTCTGAAGTTGTGTTTGTACTGCAGACTGCAAAGCGGAAGAGATCTGAGACTGAATTTGCAAAGCGACATTACTTCCCAATTGCGCTTCTGTCTGTTGTTTAACTTCATCTCGAATGTTTTCTTCTATGCCACTTACATCAACCGCAGCCGCAATTTTTTCATTTAAGGATTTCTGCACCTCAGAGGAAGACAAGTAGGCATTTAGCGCAGAATCGAAATCTTCATAGTTTCCAACATTTGCTGCATACCAAGGCCAAAAATCTTTCACGGTATTCGTCATAGCTTCAGCAAGTATGCCAGAATCCACTGATACATCTTGATTAAGATCTATGCTTCCCAGATCAAATGACATATCTTCAAGACTACTCATATCTATTGAGCCAGGATCTACTTCAATGGATGAAGCATCGAAGGCAGGAAGTGAACTCATATCGATACTTACATTCGACAAGTCAAGATTCATGTCGCCCAAACCAGCAGTCAAAGCACTTTCATCTATCTGGAATGCAGCCGATATCGCATTCCCATCAATCGTGAACAAAGAATCCATGCTGAAGCTAGAGCTGCCCTGGTCCTCCTCGCCAAATGGTTCACCTGTAAAGACATTTATCGAAGAGTCCGAGAGTTGATCTTGCACGATTTCGCTTTGCGCAGCTTGCTCAATAACATGATCAGTCATTGACGCAGGATAATTGATACCCGCCGACAACATTGAAGCATTTGCGTCTTCTTTAGGCTGAACAATACCGACAATCTTTACATCTTCGCCGTTATTGATCAGATCACGCATATAACTTTCATTGTCAGTCTTATCGCGCCATACGTTATACCCACTGTCGTATTCGTAGTAGTCTGCCGCATTCACCAATTTAAAGGTGACGTTTAAGATCTCATCATAGGTAGGATCAGTTATATCAGTAGGAGCAGTAACCTCTTCTTCGTCGGCAAACTGCTCAACCATAGACTCGAGCTCAGAAGAATCGCGAAGTCCTAAGGTATAGAGCATGAAGTCACTTATGCCTCCATTGCCCGTTAAGACCAATACACACTCATTGTAGTTTTGAGGCCAATGTCCAGCTTTTATCTCATACTGATTCTCATAAAGACTTGGATCGCTTGGCATCTCATAAAACACGTTAGTGCTCATGCTTGCGCTCATAATGCTATTTGAGCTTGTCGTAGAACCTAACCCCAGCGAAGAGAAAGAAGTATCGGGATTTACCTGATGAATTGTTTCAGTATCTGAACTATAAATTTGTGGTGTGATATTGTAGCTGTATTCAATCGTGGAAACATACTGTTCGATACCACTTTGACCACTATCAAAATACGCTTTTAGCGAAGCAAGGTCGTTTGATACCGCACTAGAGAGCATGTTGGTAATCATGTTGATCACCCGCACGGAATTATCGTTTCCTCCTTCCGTGCTTTCGCCGCCATCACTCGCTTCACTTTCCTGAGTGGAAGAATCCGCTTCTTCGCCAGCAACTCCCACCATCATAGAAGTCATGTCAAAGCCCGTACTCTGAATTTGCAAAGGATATTCGGAAAGCGTTTCTTCTTCAACGTTTGCAATGTAGTTATTGACTCCATTTGCAAGTGCCAAAATTGCCGCAATACCAATAATGCCAATTGAACCCGCAAAGGCAGTCATAATGGTGCGACCTTTTTTGGTCATCAAGTTATTAAAGGAAAGGCCAAGAGCAGTCAAAAAACTCATGCGAGTTTTGCGAATAGGCTTATCTGATAGATGCATCTCATCTTCAGTAGGCTCAAAAGGATCAGTATCCGAAGTGATAACACCATCAGTCAGATTTACAATGCGAGTTGCATATTGCTGTGCCAATTCAGGATTGTGGGTAACCATAACAACTAAGCGATCCTTAGCGATTTGGGTAAGCAAATCCATAATCTGCACGCTTGTCTTAGAATCGAGAGCACCTGTTGGTTCGTCAGCAAGTAAGATTTCCGGGTCGTTAATCAACGCACGCGCAATAGCAACACGTTGCATTTGACCACCAGAAAGCTGACTGGGTTTCTTATTGATATGCTCGCCCAGACCCACTTCCTCAAGTGCCTTTTTAGCGCGCTCTTGACGCTCCTCTTTAGAAACACCCGACAGTGTAAGTGCCAATTCGACATTAGCCAAAATGGTTTGATGGGGAATTAAGTTGTAACTTTGAAATACAAAACCGACTCGATTATTACGAAAGGTGTCCCAATCGCGATCTTTGTATTCTTTAGTAGAAATACCATCAATAATTAGATCGCCTGAATCATAGTGATCCAAGCCACCTACAATATTCAATAAGGTAGTTTTACCTGATCCTGAAGGACCAAGAATTGCCACGAATTCGCTATCGCGAAACGCGACAGAAATATCATTTAACGCAACCTGTGTAAAATCGCCCGTAGTGTATGACTTTCGAATATGCTGCAGTTGTAGCATACAGGGCCTTCCCCTCGTAATTCATTTGCTAACCAGTAACATAAATGCATTGCTTAACGCTTTATTTCCAAAAGAGTTTTAGATAATTCTCTTTTTAATAGCATTTAGAAACATAATGACAGAATTAGTCTATTTTGCTTTCAGTTGTAAAAAAACTAACATCATTTTCGTTAATGTCTCATCACTTCTTTAATAAGTGTTGGAATAAAAAGCAGCAAGCCTAGATACCCCTCCCCTCATAGAGTCAATCCTTTTGAAACACCTTTCATCGAGTGTTTTTCAAGGGGCCTTCAATGGTATCAATTTGGATTTTGACTGCTGATTTGTATTTCTGAAATACCTGCAAGAGCTATATAAGCTTATCACCTGTGTATATAGGTAATTCTTTGGGTCATATTGGACCTAAGTATTTCCGTCTTTGTTCAATTTTTCTTACTGTCGTTTTAGAAGAGCAAACGAGGGAGTTTGCCTTGATCAGAAAGGGGAAATTATGGCAAGTTATTTCCACGAGATTGATCCAACACAGTTCAAGCGTTACTGGCTTGATGTATCTTACGCGGATCATGATCCACGCCAGAAAATGGATATCTGGCTTCCCGACGAAGGCGATGGTCCGTTCCCGCTTATCGTGTTCGTCCATGGCGGTGGCTGGGTCGGCGGCGATAAGCGCGAGAATACCATGCCGGGAGCTTTTAAGGTTATGTCTCAAGGTTACGCCTTAGCCTGCATAGAATATCGCATTGCTCCAGCTGCAGTTTGGCCCGATCCACTCTATGATGTACGTGCTGCAATTCGCTTCTTGCGAGCACATGCAGAAGAGTTCAAACTCAAAACCGACAAAATTGCTGCATGGGGTAATTCCGCAGGCGGCCACATTCTGAATATGGTTGCTGCTTTAGGTGGTCGTCCAATCATGAAAGGCGCTAAGCTTGGATTGCCCGATGTTGATGACTCTATTCAATGCCTTGTTAATCTGTATTCTCCAAGCGACATGTATCAAATCGACTTATGTAATCGTCTTTCTGAAGATGCTGTCAAAGACGCAACGGGCGGAACCGATACCGCCGATGACGCAGGTGAAGGAATGAAGTTTCCTCATAATTTGATTATGGGATTCAAGAATAGCCGAAATCGCGAAGCGGCAGCTTTCGGTAGTCCAATCAACTTTGTTACCAAGGATTTTCCACCTGCATACTTTATGCACGGCATTCAGGATCCTATCGTTCCGTACACCCAATCAGTAGCCATGACGAATATGATCAATGAAACCTGTGGCGAACCTCGTGCGAAGTTTGAGCTCTTCCCTGAAGCAGTTCATGGCGACCCAATAATGAAAACCGATGAAGCAGTAAACAAGATTCTTGACTTTATCGATAGTGTCATTTGGGATGGCCCTCACGCACGTACCCCTTTACCAAAAGAAATCCGTACGATTCAATCCGATAACAACACGGGCGATTCGTTCGAAAATTAGGACGTGATACCTATGACTGAATCCGTAAAAACAAATCTTGTAGAAAAGGGCTTTGGAAGTTACTTCCCTATTATTCTTGCATTATGCGTCGTACTCGGCCTTCCTTCTGCAATGCTTATTAATACTGCAAGTATTTTCTATCCAGTAATCTCTGAAGACTTTGGAGTAGCAACTGCTGCAGTAAGCGCCTGGATGTCGTTATGCTTACTCTCTTGCGCAATCTTTTCACCTATCATTGGTAGATGGATGGAAAAATATGATATTCGTATACTGATGGTTGCGTCTATTGTTGTTGAAGTGTGCGCATTCTTGATTTTTTCAATCGCAACTGAGCCTTGGATGCTTTGGATTGTTGGTTTCATTGCAGGCATTCCTAATACTATCTTAATGGGTATGTCATCCTCGGTTCTTATCAATCGTTGGTTCCGTCGTCATGTAGGTCTGCTCATCGGTATTTGTACCGCTTTTGCTGGCTTAGGAGCTGCAATCTTTTTGGTAATTGGCCAATCTCTTATTGACTCCATCGGATGGCGTTTCACCTATGATGTATGGGCAGCTATTTCTCTGATCGTTGCAGTCCCTGTTGTTCTGATTTGCGTACGTAACAATCCATCTGATCGCGGTATGCTTCCTTTTGGCACAGCATGGGCGATAGAACGTTCTGGTGGAAAAGAACACGAAGTAATTAACCCTCCTAGCGTTGATCCTAAAGTAGGTACTCGAAGCATCGTATTCGTACTCGTAGTTTTATTCGGCTTCTTAGTAAGCTTCATTTGTCAAATCAATGGTTATTTTCCAAAGTATGTTAATTGGATTGATGAACAATCTCTTGCTGGAGCTGCCACGAGCGCATTTATTTCGGGTGCTCTACTCGCTTCCGTCTGCCAAGTTGGTAGCGCTTTAGGCAAAATTGGCCTAGGTGTATTCACCGACTTTTCCGTTGGAAAAGCAATTACCATCCTTTCTGGTGCGGGCATTATTGGAGTTATTTGCATTTGGGGCTTTCCATCAACTCCACTTATGCCGATAGGCGGATTGATTTTCGGTCTGTTTATTGCAGGCGTATTGGTTTTGTCACCAATGCTTATTCGTCGTGTATTTGGAGAAGGTAAGAATTATCCGGTATTTTTTGGACGTGCAGGATTTTTTACTCAGCTCGGCGGATCTGCCGCAAACCTAGTTTGGCCTATTCTTGCCGACAGTGCTTGGGGATTTAATGCTGTTTTCGGTGTAGCATTAGTTGGCATTGTAGTAGTTTTAGTTATTGGTCTTGCTGCCTACAGCATGCGCGATAAACTTCCTCGAACTCAGTAAGCACATACCCCCTCTCAATACTTGATGACTTTAGTTTTCCTCCTCAATTGAATTAAAGTTGTCCAAATCTAATCGCCATATCTGCTTTTATTCAACGCGGATATGGCGATTTTGAAGTTTCTAAAATACGAATCCCCAGATGAAACCAAGAAACGCAAAAATAGACAAATAGCAAATCTTATCGTGGTTTGCTTCGAATCGAGGGGTCTTTATGGAATTACGTCAACTTGAATATTTTCTCGCTATAGCTAAAAGCGAAAACATGACACAAGCAGCAAAACTTATTCATGTTTCACAGCCCACCTTAAGCACTACTTTGCGAGATTTAGAACGCGAATTAGGATTTTCTCTTTTTAATCGAATGGGCAAACGACTTGAACTCAACGACAGCGGTCGTTATTACGCTAAGCGCGTTCAAGAAGCTCTAGGTATCTTAGAAGAAGCACAAAAAACAGCCTGCGATAACGCTCACGCACGTGAACGTATAGTGAATTGTGCGGTAGAAATTCCTGTTGGCCATGCAGGTGAATTACTCCGTACTTTTTATGACCAACATCCCGATATTCTGGTACGCATGGGATATCCCGATTCCAGCACATTTTCGCAGCAAGTTATCGACATAAAACTCTTTGGTTCACAGCTCAAGCTCAACGAAGAAAACACGATACTTTTAGGTAAGGAACAATACGTTGCTATTCTTCCTTCCAATCATCCCCTAGCAAACAAACCTCATTTCAAGCTGAGTATGCTAAGTAACGAAGAGTTTATCCTTACCAATCCAAGCGATTTAAGAACTACCGTTACTGATATGTGTCATGAAGCTGGATTTGAACCAAATATTGTTGCTGAAACCCAGCTTTACAGCGAAGCGTTAAGCCTTGTTGAATCAGGAATCGGATGCACTATAGGCACTACTTTTACCTGGCTTGGCCATCACCATTTCAATATTGCAGTAAAGGTTTGCGAAGATGTGCACCGTTATCGATATCTCTATGCCAACTTAAATAGCGATATCGAACCATCGCAGGCGACCAAAACGTTTATAGAGTTTCTAAAATCTTACTCTAAAGAAATTACTCAATCATATGAAGATGAATAGGGTTCGCTACAAACAGTAGATCTGCTATTAATTTCTTCCTTAAGCTAGATATATTTAGAACACGTCCTTTTTAAAGCTCGCACTATTCGCCGAAGAATACCAAACGTATTTCTTTTTCTTTATCACTCGTAGCTTTAGAAGAAACAACGAGTGACCCAACCACCATACAAAGCAGTGAAACTGTTATACCGATGACTATTTGGTGAAGTCCAAAGAAGGTTATTCCCGCTGCCATGGTTCCACAATAAGCAAGCGTTCCGCCCACCATCGAACATAGTGCACCGATTTTGTTAGCCTTCTTCCAGAAGAGTCCCATAACCAATACCCAACAAAACGCAGTTTCAAGACCACCAAATGCAAACATGTTTATTTTCCAAATCACATCAGGTGGCACAACAGACAATACGAATACAATAACGCCTACAACAAAAGTGAAGACCTGGCTATATCGAGCCACCTGCTTACCACTTGGAACATCATTTTTCTCTTCATGATAATGCAAGTACATATCTTTAATGATCGAAGAAGATGAGAAGATCAATAGTGACGCAACAGTCGAAATAGAAGCAGCAACTGGACCAATAATTGCAACACCTGCCAACCAAGGAGGCAACGACTGCACAATAGCAAGCGGAATTATATTATCAACGCTGTTGCCATAAACCGAAAGATCAGCCGGAAGTATACCTTTCGCCAAAACGCCTAACGCAGTTACTCCAATCATCATTGCACCGATAATAATGGTGCCAATAATCATTGCCTGGCGTAAGGATTTAGAGTCTTTGTACCCCATGCAACGAACCACTGACTGTGGAAGACAGAAGGTAAATACACCAACCAACAACCACTGGGTGAAATATAGTCCAATAGGCATATCGCCACCACCTAAAGGATCTAGCAGCTGAGGATTGTGCGTTTGAAGGTTTTCCATAATGTTGGTATATCCACCGCCAGCATTTAAAATGCCACCCGCTAGAACAAAAATACCCACAATCATTGCAATACCGCAAAGGGTATCAACAAAAGCAACACCTCTAAATCCACCTAATGCCGTAAAGAGAATTGCCGCAATTCCAAAAATAGCGAGGCCAACTTCATAAGAATATCCTGTTACCGCCTCGAATAGTTTTGCACCACCAACAAATTGCGCAACCATTGTTGCACCAAAAAACAGCACGATAACAATAGCTGAGATATTGGCTAATGCGTTGGATTGATACCGCGCACGAATTACATCAATGACGGTAATTGCGCCAAGCTTACGAGAAACTAAAGCCATTTTTTTACCCATAATGCCATAGAGCAAAAACAGCGCAGTAACTTGGATAGTTGCCATATATACCCAACCAAAGCCCACATTCCAAGCCTGGCCAGGACCGCCCACAAATGAACTTACCGAACCATAGGTGGCAATCGTAGTCATTGCCAGAACAAAAGCTCCCAAGCTTCGACTACCAATAAAGTACTCAGAAACAAAACCTGTTTCTCTGCGCTTTCGAGACTGATAACGAACAAAAAAAGTAATTCCTAAGCCTAGAAGCAAAAACAGCGCAACAGGGATAAGGGTAGCGGGATTTCCATTCATTAGTTAGCACGCTCCTCTCTCTCGACGTGAGAGGAAGCTGAAACCTCTACAGAGCCTTGTAACGAAGTGCTGGGCTTTACGGGATTTAAAGCCTCATCAGTAAGACCAGAATCATCAGAGTCGTCATCTAATTCAATATCCTTGAATACATATTTACTCATAATGACTGCGGCAATAATCGCAAAAATCCAAGTTCCAAAACACCCCGTGATAATCCATAAAGGAGTGTTAAAGATTGTGATATTAAACTGAGCTACTCCGAAGCCCGAGATAATCCAAACAAGCACAGTAAGAAACAGTGCAACAACGGCACTTTTCGCTTCCTTATTTGCTTGTTGAAGCTTGTCTTTATACGTCATAGCAACCTTTTCAAAAACAGAATTAGGGAAAGAACGTCAGACTATCAATTACTTACAATGATTTTCGCCTGATAGGTAGGCGCACGCCCATAAGAAAATCGAAAGAATTATACCGCGCAACAATTCAAAATATCCCAAAAAGAAAAGATCGTATCCGTAATACTCCACGCTTCGAAGGTAAACGGAAAATTTGCAAAATAACATTGATAACAAAGAGCTCAGCGATAATGCTTGATTGTTTTGGTGTGAAAATTATCTTAGAAAAGTATTAGCGCAGAAAAATACGTATAAAAACAGATAGCGCCCTGCATGAGCAGAACGACCTATCCTCCCACGGACTACA
>ERZ772821.273-NODE-273-length-47297-cov-10.954638_pt1 | contig 47297 bp, 45 predicted proteins | sample MGYA00580859_ERZ772821 | MGnify/ENA primary metagenome ERZ772821 (study PRJEB29015, sample SAMEA2737674) | human gut metagenome | biome: human gut; feature: human-associated habitat; material: faeces | place: China | collected 2012 ...
AACCGCCTTGCCCAATATGAAACGAATTACCGGGTTCCCCGCAAAGATCTGGTAACTGAAATGGCTAAGATTCTGGATGTAAATCCACTGGCACTGCATGAGCCTACGACTATGGATGCTTCTGAACTTATGGAAATCCTGTTCTGGATTGATGAATTTAACCCAGCAGCTATCAACCTCTTCCAGTTAGAAACCTATCCAGGAGAGAAATGCAATTCTAATGAGGATACCGCTGTCCGTTATCACGATTCTGATAACTGGCCTGCTCATCCACCTGTTGGTATGTGGTTCAATTATGGAGTTCTCAATGATTTTATGAAAGAATGGGTTCTCAGAAAAGAAGAATTGAAATCTGGCAAGATTGCCAGAGATGAATATTTTGAATGGAAAATCAACTGGCCAAAGACCTGTGATGATTGCGGGAAACATGAGCCGAAAAGGCAGTGGCGATCTGCCAATGCAGAACTTAGTGAAACTTAGCAAAACTTAAATTTATTATATTTTTTCTCTTTAACCAAAGAAAAAGCACTGTAAAACCATTAATCCAACGGTTTTCAGTGCTTTTTTCATATTTTTTCTATTAAATTTTGCTCATCCACCTCTATAAGAGAAACTTAGCGAAACTTAAATTATGCCCAATATGGAATATATTTTTTATATCTTGGTGCAGTATCCGGATCCATTACTTTAATATAGCCTCCGTCAACAGCACTGGTAAGAAGTCGAGATGCTTTCGCTTTCTCTTTTTCTCCCAATCCAAATATTTTTCGAATATCCGAATTCGAGATATTCTCAAAATTAACATATGCCAGACATGAAATATCCGATACCATTTCCAGCCACAATAAAATGCAGAGCAGCTAATATTATACCAATCACTATCAATGCAATTCCATATAAAATCTTTTTCCACTGTATGGTTGATTTCATCCAGGCACTCCTTCCCTATCTACCTCTCCGATAAATTTTTCTATAAGTCTGTTGACTTCATCCGGCTGGTCCGTATTGGAATTATGACCAGCATTCTTTATCCATTTAAGCGGTAAACCTTCTCTCTGATGCCATTTCTTATTATAGATTTCGGCTGAGCCCGCTTTATCCTTTTCGCCACAGATAAGTAATGCCGAACAACTGATATGATATGGTCTACTTGGATAACATACCCGTCAACCGCTATTTTTCGCAGATATGTCGCCATGTTCCGGGTGGGTATCAGTTTCATTTTTTCCTCAATCAAATTCTTCCTCTGTCACATAGAATTTGATTTGCACCGTCCGCTTTCTGCCACTCATGCGTTTGTCGCTCCTTTCGTATCGAGGGTTGGGGACACTTCCCAACAAGCAATTTTGCAGGGCAAAATACGGAAGTGGGTACTCGCTTCCTATGCTTGCTATGAAAGTTTTATCCCTTGTTATCTATTACAACGGGAAGCCCCTTTTTGCCAAAAGAGAGTAAAGAAAAACCCTGTAATTCCTCTCTATCTGTTTGTTTTCAGTATTATATTGACAATAATGTGTCTGTTGTTTATAATGTGTATGTAGTTACATCACACTAGAAGAAAGGGGCGAAGGGATTTGTGAAAATACTAATTTCAAATACTTCTGACACTCCCTTATACCAACAGATAAAAGACCAGATTAAGGACGCCATATTAAAAGAAGAATTGGTTGAAGGGGACGCACTTCCCTCTATTCGGGCTTTTGCTAATGATTTGAAAGTGAGCGTCTTAACAATTCGACGGGTATATGAGGAGTTAGAACAGGAGGGATTTATTGTAAGTCAAGTAGGAATTGGGACATTTGTATCTACAAGCAATCTTGAATTACTCCGCGACTCCAAACGACGGCTTGTAGAACAAAAAATGGCGGATATGATACAAACAGCAAAATCACTGAAAATCAGTAAGGAAGAACTTAATTCCATGATGGATATTCTTTACGAGGAGGATTGAAATGAACGATATTTTGACAGTCAGCGGTTTAAATAAGTCGTATGGCGATTTTTCTTTGAAAGATGTGACATTCTCTTTGCCAGAGGGGTGTATCACAGGTTTTATTGGTGTCAATGGAGCAGGTAAAACAACAACGCTGCGGACGCTTTTAGGTCTGACGAACAAGCTATCCGGCAAAATTCAGTTTTTCGGTCTTGACATGGATAAGAATGAAAGAGAAATCAAAGACCGTATTGGTATAGTTTTAGACGGTGGGGGATTTTACGAAGAACTTTCGCTAGGTGAAATGAAAGGAATTATTTCGTCTGCGTACACTTCATGGTCTGAACAGGATTTTAAGCGGTACATGGATATGTTTTCGCTTGACCCGAAGCAAAAAATCAATAGCCTTTCCAAAGGTATGAGAATGAAGTATGCTCTTGCTTTAGCTCTTTCTCATAACGCAGAACTTTTGATTATGGATGAGCCGACAAGCGGACTTGATCCTTTAGTTAGGGGGCAGCTTTTGAAAATCTTAACTGAGTACATGGAAAATGGCGGAAAAGGTGTTTTCTTTTCGACACATATCACCTCTGACCTTGATAAGATTGCCGATATGCTCATTATGATTGATAACGGGCGTATCGTCTTTCGAGAGGAAAAGGATACCTTGCTTGACACATATCGGATAGTCAAAGGTGATAGCGGAGCTTTAACAACTGATACTCGCAAGCTCTTTTTATCTATATCGGAAACTGATTTTGGATTTACAGGAATTACAAAGCAAATTTCCGAAGTACGGTCTTATATTCCCAACATTATGGTTGAGCGTCCGACGATTGAGGATATTATGCTTGGAAATATCGGAGGTGAAAAATGATGTTGTTCGCCCTACTAAAAAAGGATTTTCTGATTGTAAAAAAATATGTGCTGATTATGCTTGTAGTTATTGCGCTTATCCCACCTGTCATGCGTTGGCGGACACCGGAGTTTACGGGAGTTTTTGGATTTATTCTTTCTGTCATTTTTGGCGTTTTCATGCTGTTGCAATATGTATCCCTAAAAGAGTATCAATTTCCAAAAGCTACGACATTACTATGTGCCACACCATTTTCACGGAAAGCGATAGTTTCATCAAAATACATTTTTTGCATGGCTATATATGCAATCTGTTGTATCGTTTTTGAACTTGAAACCTTGTTTATGCCCGGATTAGGAACATCAGATATAAAGCTGTTTGCATTTATGTTTCTTATAGTATCTGTTTTTATTGGTATTTATTTGCCAATACAGTATAAGTTTGGATATGAAAAAACAAAGTTTGCTTTTGGTGTGATTATTATGGCTTCGCCATTTATTCTGCCACTGCTTATGAGAGCGGGAAATCTAAACTTGAACTTCCTCTCTATGTTTTCGCCATACCTTGTTTATGGCGGTATTGTCCTTATTGGTTTTGCGATTTTAGCAATATCAGCATCTTTGTCTATAAAGATTTACGATAAAGCAGACTTGGCGTGATAAAGAAAGGTGGGACTATGGATAGAGATACTATTTTTCTTTATGTCATTGCTGTGATAGCATTGTGTTTTGGATTGATAAACTGTATTCAATTTTTTTTAAAAGGAAACAAAACGGCAGAAACCGTCGGTACGATTATTTCTTTCAAAACAATAAATCCAGAAAACTCAAAATTTCGTAATTCAAAATGGGCAACCGTTTCGTATAAAGTGAATGGAAGAACGTATCAGTCCCAAAATTGCATACAAGTACCAATGGCGTCACAGATTGGAACAACCGTTACCGTGCGTTATGACACGCAAAATCCGGAAAAATTGTATAGTTTTTCTATTTTACGAATTATTGTATCACTCATTGTTGCTGCTATCTGCATTGCAGCGGCTATATTCAATCTTGTATAAGATAAGGAGGATTGAGATTATGCCACATTTTCCAGATTGGTTTGTAGCTATATGTGTTTTACTTCCTGTTTCCAATGTTATATACAAAACATGGAAGAACAATAAGAAAAAATAGTTATCAAAGAGCCTGACACACAGTCACAGAGCCGATGAACTATGAGAAATTGTAGTCCATTGGCTCTTTTAGGATATACTTATAAATAGGCAAAAGCCGGACGATCAACGCGGAGCTATGCCATTATTGGAGGTGTAAAGAGTGAATGACAATCGAAAAAACTCTCTTTGGATCCATTGCCCGATTTGCGGAGGAAAAACGAGAACAAAAGTATATGACGATACTGTTCTCGTAAAGTTTCCACTGTACTGTCCGAAGTGTAAGAAAGAAATAAAGATAGATGTAATACAACTAAAAATGGTGTTAAGCAAATGAGCCAGACATATAAAGTGCAGAGCCAGCTTCTCATTCTTTAGAATGGGAAAGCTGGCTCTTTTTCATTCAATAGGTGTTGCATTTTGATCTCTTAACGCGGTAAGTACAGATCGGAAAACAGGAATTATAGCTTCTGCTTCTTCCTCGCTGCATTCCTCAATCAACAATCGAAGTTGACGAAGCACGGGCGATTCTCTTTGTATTTCCGGGTTGAAGATTTCCCTTGCGTCTATTTTCAAAGCGCGTACAAGTGGATAAAGGACTTCCATTTTAGGATTTCCTTTATAGTTCTCAATATTCAAAACGGTACGGACATCAATATCTGCCGCATCCGCTACTTCATTTTGAGTAAGACCTAATTTTCCACGGGCACGTTTTATTACATCACCTAAAGAACGAGAATATTCTTGCATTGCAATTCACCTCATATATATTCTACAATACACTTTATTTCGATTGTATTCGACACGATACACCTCTTTACTGTATTGAAATACATATACAGAATGAAAGGGGCTGCATTATGTCAAAAGATAGAGTACATATTAAGAATAATTCGCACATGAATTTCAATGTTTGCTCTGGGGGAGCCATGCCTATTTAACTGTATCGCAGTTCATATTTCATCTGTATTATAACATTGCGCCTGTCCGCGTTTTGCGGGCGGGCGCATTTTGTCGTTTAGGAAAAACTTTTTCAAAAATTTTCTCTGAATGTTTGGCATTTTCCCCGCGCCATTTGTTGAGGGGTTACGAAAGGGGAAATCATCACCCGCTTTCGCGGTTGCGAAAGGAGGTGATACCATGAATGAACCTAATCGTACCCAGTGGCAAATCCGATGTGCTTTTAACGGGTTTTGCAAGCGGACGTTGAAAAATGAAGCTATCAACGCCCACGGGGAAATCAAAAGGCGGCAGCTACAAGAAGTTTCGTTTTCTGACCTAACTCCGCAAGAGGAAAATCAGCTTTACACCTACGACGCTTACTTTGAACATGATGAAGCTGAAAAATCCTTTTGTGTGGCAGGCAAGGAAATAACTGCGAAGCTGCTTGCCGAAGCCCTGCACAGCTTGCCGGACGACAAACGAGAAGCCGTATTGCTGTACTACTTTTTTGAAATGAACGACGCGGAAATTGCAAAGCTCCGTGATGTTCCGAGAAGCACAATACAGTATCGGCGTACAAGCTCTTTTGAACTGTTAAAACGCTATTTGGAGGAACGCGCCTATGACTGCACATAATGGTAACACCGAACAGGACGAACGCGGCTTGTTACCGTACCCGGTAATCATAGCCGCAACAAAAGGCGACCCGGAAGCTATGAAGATTGTCGTACAACATTACGAAAGCTACATAGCGTCCCTGTCTATGAGGAAGCTCATTGACGAGCGCGGTAATACTTACTATGGCATAGACGAGGACATACGCGACCGTTTACGGTCAAAGCTCATGCGGGCTGTCCTTTCATTCAAGGTATAAGGTAGACCCGGCAGCGTCCCCCCTTTCCGCTGCCTATCTCTATCCTGCCTTTTTGTTCCTTGACAAAGAAAGCGACGCAAGATAACGGCGACGCAGCATAGGGCAAATCAGATACGTTCCTCTTGCGCCGAGCCATACGGCGGGTGCGCCATGACTTCCTACTGGGAATGAGCGACCAACACCGCGTCGTGAAATAAGTGTAGCAGCTTATGGGCGACAACACGCAAGATACATAATGATACTCCCTTATAGCCATAGTCCGAGCGTTCAAAGCGTCGCAGGCAATGGGTAGGGCTGTGCGAGAACCGCGCAGGGGTGAAACTCCCGTGAGATTGGAGCTAACAATCGTCTGATTAAAGCTCTCTTTTTTATGTTGTAATAGTGGACTTGCCGCTATTCATATAGTGTATTAGCCATTTCTGAAAGGGGGCTAAACATTGGAAAAAGTACAAAACCCTATACCTATTTGTAAGAGTGTTTTCAAAAGCGGCGAAAACACTACTTCTAAAATGCAGTTCACAAAGACGTGGATTGAAATGATAAATAAAATTGAGAAAGGCAAAGTTGTAAACTTTTCTAAAAGATAATGACAAGCCATTTTTGTTGTGGTACGATTACAACAGAAATGGCTTGTTCTATCTCTTGGAGGAGATACGAACATGAAAGTAGCTATTTATTGCCGCTTATCCGAAGAAGATAGAAACAAGCAGTTTGAAACTGACGACAGCAACAGCATACAGAACCAGAAAGCTATGCTATTGCAATACGCTATGGAACAGGGGTGGGAACTTTACAACATATACAGTGACGACGACTATACCGGGTCTGACAGACGACGCCCGGAATTTAACCGTTTGTTGAAAGACGCAGAAGCACATAAATTTGATATAATTCTCTGCAAAACACAATCTCGATTTACCCGTGAACTGGAATTAGTTGAAAAATACATACACGGGTTGTTCCTTATTTGGGGTATTCGCTTTATCAGTATCGTTGATAATGCAGACACCGCAAACAAGGGAAACAAAAAGTCCCGCCAGATTAACGGGCTTGTCAATGAGTGGTACTTAGAGGATATGTCTGAAAATATCCGAAGCGTCTTAACAAACAGGCGTGTGAATGGTTTTCATATCGGTGCATTTGCTCTTTATGGTTACAAGAAAGACCCAGAGCAAAAAGGACATTTGATAATTGATGAAGAAGCCGCAGTCGTTGTCCGTGAAGTGTTTACCCTATTCGCACAAGGTTACGGTAAAACTGCAATCGCCCGTATGCTCAATGACAGGGGCATACCAAATCCAACTGAATATAAGCGTCTACATGGGTTGCGTTACAAACAGCCAAAGACCAAAAACAGCACCTTATGGAAATATTTTGCTATTTCCGATATGCTGATAAATGAAATTTATATCGGTAATATGGTGCAAGGTAAATATGGCAGTGTTTCTTATAAAACGAAGCAGAACAAACCCCGCCCTAAAAGTGAGTGGTATATCGTAGAGGGAACGCATGAGCCTATTATAGACCGTGAGTTATGGGACAGAGTACAGGCGTTAATCGAACAGAGGGCAAAACCCTTTGACATTGGTACAATCGGTTTATTCGCAAGAAAAGCCCGGTGTGCTAACTGCGGTTATACAATGCGTTCTTCCAAAAATCACAATAAACATTATCTTCAATGCTCTAACCGCCATGTAGCAAAGGACGCTTGTATTGGTTCTTTTATTTCTGTTGATAAACTGGAACAGCTTGTAATTGACGAGTTGAACCGTTTGTCAGCCGAATATCTTGACAAAGACGAGTTAGAACAGAACATAGAATTTTGTGATAACTTACAGGCGCAGAAAGCTCGTCTACTCTCCAATATTGCAGTCTATGAAAAAAAGATTGCAGAGTATTCAAAAGGTATTCGGGAGCTTTACATGGATAAGGTCAAGGGCTTAATTTCTGAAAGTGATTATATGGAAATGTCTAAAGATTTTACCACAGACCGCGACCGTTTGGAACGTGTTGTTACTGACGGCGGGAAGCAGTTAGCCGAAATCGAAGAAAAAATTGCGGCAGGTGATAATCGCCGCGAATTGATTGAACAATACACCAACTTGGAACACCTTACCCGTGAGATTGTGGAAACGTTGATTGATTATATATCTGTTGGCAAGCGTATTCCGGGAACAAGGGACGTTCCCATTGAAATTCACTGGAACTTTTAATGAAAAGTTGTTCTTATAAGATTGCAGCAGAGCAGAAAGCCCGCTCGACTTATGACAATATCCTGCGTCTCTGCAAGGACTATCCGGATGTATATGAGCCAATCAAATTCCTTCGCGAACGTGAGGTCGCACATTTCCAGCGCTTCGGTGAAAGCCTTGGCATTGTCCGTGACAAGATGGATACAAAGAACTTCTATGCATTTAACTCAGCATTTGACACAAGTGCTCCTTGCGTGGAGAAATGTGGGAAGTAAGAGATAGTCGCTACCGGTTGTTTATTATTATATAGTAGTGACAGAAGCAGAAAAATCAGGCAGCAATCCTGAATCGGGGATATCAAGCTGCCTGATTTTTTCACAATGTATATTATTGAGAATAATTCTTGAAAAGAATTATAAATTTATTCGTTTTGTGGTATAATGATATAAAATCATTTGCTTGCAAGGATGAAAAAACAAATCATATTTTGTAAAAGGGAGGTACAAGCATATGGACAAAAAAGCAATCTATAATTTATCTTATGGTGTATTCATGTTATCCACCAGATCAGGGGAGAAGGTGAATGGCTGTATCACAAATACATGTATGCAGGTGGCAGGTAATCCGGTTCGGGTTGCGATATCTGTATTAAACACGAATTATACATGTGATCTGTTGAAAGAGAGCGGGATATTCGCTTTGAGTATTCTGGATCAGACCTGCTCATTTGCAACGATAAAACATTTTGGGTTCCAGTCCGGCAGAAATGTGGATAAATTCGCAGATCTGCAAATGCCAAAGGACTGCAATGACATTCCGTATATGGGATGGAATGCCTGTGCCGTGATTAGCGGAAAAGTGGTAGAACAGCAAGACCTTGGTACACATACATTATTTATCGCAGAAGTCGTAGATGCCAAGCTGATCAATGAAAATGCACCGCTGACTTATGCGGATTATCAGACAAAGGTAAAACCAAAAGCAGAACCGAAAGCCCAGGACAAGAAGATCGTAGGCTGGCGCTGCCGTATCTGTAATTATGTATATGAAGGAAGCGAGCTGCCGGCAGATTTCACCTGCCCAATCTGTGGACATGGGGTAGAGGATTTTGAGCCGGTGTATGAGGCGTAAGCTATTAAAAAGCTTATAAACAGGAGGACAATGCTATGGAACGAGTAGCAAAATTTTTAAAGGACGCAGAAACTTATTATTTAGCAACTGTAGAGGGTGACCAGCCAAGAGTCAGACCATTTGGAACTGCCCATATTTTTGAAGGCAAGTTATACATACAGACAGGCAAAGTAAAAGATGTATCAAAGCAGATCCATGCAAATCCGAAGGTTGAGATCTGTGCTTTTATGAATGGAGAATGGCTTCGTGTAGCAGGAGAACTGGTGGAAGATGACCGCAGAGAAGCAAGACAGTCTATGCTGGATGCATACCCTTCATTACAGAAGATGTATTCCGCAGATGATGGTAACACCGAGGTATTTTATTTTAAGAATGCAACAGCAACATTCTCATCATTTACACATGAGCCGGAAGTTGTGAAGTTTTAAATGTATTACATGGTTTGACAAACGCCCTCGCTTGTATAAGCGGGGGCGTTTGCAATAGGTTATTGGTATTTGAAAGTGTATTTTCTAAAATTTGACAAAATATGCGTATATTATTGCACATTATGACAAATAAAGGTATAATATTTCTATAATAAAAGGGGGCGGGTCTGAGATAGAGGCTTTTTAGTTTTCTATATTTCCTAATACGAAATCCCTATAATTATGAAGTGAAATTGATATGATGGACGATTTTTTGTACATAGTATAGATTAGTATATTCATATTAATGATTGATTGTAATAAAAAATACATTGTGGAATATAAGGTGCATTCCAATATGGGACTATTACTAAATATCTTAATAACAGATTAATATTTACATTCCACAATGTATTTAAAATTATATATGGAATGATAAAAAAATACAACACAAGGATTTTGTTGTCATGTTAAACTTAATACCTATTAAACTGTTTATAAGTTATTGCTGTTGACATTGCATGAGAAGTGTGGTATTTTGATAATACAAAGTCAAATAAATTATGAAGGAGGTGAAAAAATGTATCAGATTAAACTTCGTTTTAAATTGGAATATCCTTTTCTTCCCAAAGAGATGGATCGTTTGTTTACAAGTTTTTTAAAGACCGCGACGAAGAATATTTCCGAGGAATTGTATCAGCGTTTATATGATAAGAGCAGATCAATCATGAAGACGTTTACATATTCGTATTATCTTCCGGGTGCGAAGTTTACAGACGATAAGATATTTCTTGATAAGGACGAATTCATGGTATTTTTTACGGATGTTGATGATAAGGAATTTTTATATTTGTTTAATGCGTTTCAGACTATGAAATTCAGACATTATTCGATGAATAAAAATTCCATGCAATTAATGTCTGTGTATATTCAGAATATAAATGATATTACAGACGATGAAATCATCATAAAAATGCAGAGCCCATTATTGGCAAGATATCATGATAATGGTACGAATTCAGATACTTATTATACGTTTGATAAGAATGAGTTTGCAGACGTTGTGAAAGAGAATGTTAAGATCTTTATTGAAAGAATGAATATTCCGGTTGAGACAGATGATTTTTCTATTCAGGCAATCAAAGGGAAAAAGGTTGTAATACCAGTGTTTGGAAGAAATACAGATGCGTCGCTTGGCATTTTCAAATTGAAAGGTTCTGTTGCTTTATTAAATGTTTTGCAGAGATCCGGAATTGGAGCGCGCAGGTCGACGGGAAATGGAAAGTTTGAAGTATTAGGTTAGAAGAAAGGAGGATTATAAGTTTGGGTAGAATCTATATACCAATGGGTGATTTTCTGAAAAATGCGGGAATCGTAGGTATGCATTATATACTGGACGAAATTGCTGATGCATCGGAAGATTTGGATTATGGCTATACGGAGGATAATCAGCAATTATGGCTTGATACAGATTTCTGTCAGAAAACGGACTGGACGGATTTATACTTCCGTGGGATCACGACATATTACAGGTCACATAGTGTATATCAAACAATATTGGATAAGATTAAGAATTTGTTAGCTGTACTGGATTTGCCGGAATGGGATGGTAAAAAGTGGAAAGATGATATCAAATTCATTAACGATAAACTTTTGTCTAACAGTTATAAATCGGGCATTGCCAGTATAAAGGATGAGGTTGATACCACAGAAGCATATGAGCTGCTTAAGGCGGTAAAACTGAAAGAATCTATGGAACCGGAACTGTTGCGGGATCGATTGGTTCAGTTACATGAATTTCTTATTCAGCCCATTTGTGCAGAAACCTTGATCATGAAAAGTGCTATATACAATTACATCAATCGTTTCTGGGATGGAAAATGTTTTCTATTACGTGCAAATGCAGCGAAAAATATGCGAGAGGTTTTTGAAAATGATTTTTCAGAACCATTTCGGACTTATATAGCAATTGATCAAAAGAAGGCAAAGGAGATATGCATTGATTGTAGTGCAATGATTGATTCAAAGACGAAAGTATCACTTGCATTTATGAAGGATCAGGCAGATGATCTGGCAAGAAAACAATCAGCTTTCTGGAATTGTAAGGTAGATGCTTTCCTGTGTCCGGTGTGTGCATTTGTATATGCGTTATCTCCGCTTGGTTTTTATCTGATGGGAAATCGATTTTTGTTTATTAATACGGATCAGAACATTCAGAAATTATTAGAAGCAAATCGTAAGGATGGCGTCGTGCAGGATGCGGAAAGAGAAGATGAAGAACGATATACTTCATGGATTTCCAGAACATTGAATCTGTTATTGAAGATGAAGACAGAAGAACTTGGTAATATTCAGGTTATAACCAGAGGCAGAGATGAAAGCGAACGTTATACATTTGATATTATTAATAAAAATATCCTTGCAATATTAAATGATGAGAAAGTAAGGGCTGGACTTGATGTATTAAGTAAATACCCATATATAAAAAAGGGGACCGAATACATAAATATACATGAAACAGTCATATTGAATATTCTTCGGTATAGAAATCAATATCCTTTATTAAATATCTTGTTAAGGCAGTCTATGGATGCAAAGACATATTTGGTAGATGCTTATTGGGTATATGATATTCAGATTCGTGTAAGTTTATTGAAGAAAGATAATGTAGATAAGAATAAGATAGGAGGTGCAATAGTGAATCGATACAAAGTTAGAGAGTGTGGATATGAATTAAGAAATAAACTGTTAGCAGCGAAAGGCACAAGTGATGATTCAAGAATCAGAGGTACGGTATATCGATTACTGAATGCAGTTGCAGTTGGAGATGTTTCTCATTTTATGGAAATTATAATGCGCATCTATTGTTCTGTAAATCTGACAGTTCCGGATGCATTCATAGAGTGTTTGGATAATCGGGAGAAGTTTAGAGAGTATGGATATGCATTCCTTATGGGATTAGAAGGCAGTCATTATGAAAAAAAGGAGGAAAAGGTTAATGATTAGGAATGGTTTAACACTTACAATGGTATTTCTTGCAGAAAGTGCAAATTATGGAGAGGGCGTAGGTAATATTACTACACTCAAAAAATTATCACGAGGAACATATGAGCAATATTCTTATATATCAAGACAGGCATTGAGATACAATATTATTCAGCAGTTAGGATGGGATGCAACACCTGTTGATGGAAAGAGTGGAGTCGTTCAGTTTGCACCGACTGCTAATATAAAAGATTACCCGGAAATTGACTTTTTTGGTTATATGAAGACTAGTGCAAAAGGAGAGGATAAAAAAGGCGGAGCTGATACCAGAAGTGCAGTTGTTCGACTGAGTAATGCGGTGTCATTAGAGCCTTATCAGAGCGATCTGGAATTTTTAACCAATATTGGATTGGCAAGACGCCAGAATCTTGATAATGCGATCGCACAGAGTGAGATACAGAAGTCATTCTACTCATATACGATCACTATAGATCTTGATCGTATTGGTGTGGATGGAGATCTTGAGATATCTGCAGAAGAAAAAGCAGATCGAGTAAAGAAATTCCTTGATACGATCCAGTATTTATATCGTGATATAAAGGGAAGAAGAGAGAACCTTAGTCCTGTATTTGCAATCGGTGGTCGATATTTAAGAAAAAATCCGTTCTTTGAAAATAGAGTATCTTTGGAAAATGGTGCGATAAACACGAAGATGCTTGGAGAGATTATTGAAAGTGATGAGGATATAAAGAACAATACCAGTGTTGGAGTTGTGACAGGTATTTTCCAGAATGATGCAGAATTAAAAGATACATTGAACACAAAGACAGTTGCAGATGTATTTAAACAGTTGAAAAAGGAAGTTGATGAATATTATGGAGCGAGCAATTAGAATTGATTGTTTTCAAAACCTTGCGAACTACAGAAAACCAAGTAGTTTCATTATAAAAGAATCTTATCCGTTGCCACCATATTCAACTGTTATTGGTATGATTCACGCAATTAGTGGATTTGACAGTTATCACAAGATGCAGGTAAGTATCCAGGGAGAAAATGCAGGTTCTGTATCAGAATTATACACAAGATATTCATTCAAATTCGATACAAAGTATGAAGAGGGAAGACATCAGCTCTGTATCAAAGGTGAAGACAAAGATTATGGTGTGTTTAAGGGGATTGCGCATGTAGAACTGATCTGTGATAATCGGATGGTTTTACATATTATACCTGAGGAGGAAGATTTTGATAAGATTTATCAGTCACTGAAGTGTCCGATTATTTATCCATCATTAGGTCGATATGAAGATTTGCTGGATATTCAAAATGTAGAAATTGTTGAATTGCAGAAAGTTGAATCAGCAACGATTCGAAATAATATCTATATTCCATTTCAATCAGAACTGGATATTGGACGACGTACAAGCACGACTTACATGTTAACAAAGGAATACGAGATAACACCGCAGGGATATCGCAGATGGAAACCGGATGGTGGAAAGATAAAAGCGCATTATATGCCGAAGGATACTTCAGTAGTGAATGCATATATCGATACCTATGGGGATGTTGTTGCGTTCGCATAACAAGATAAGAGAGGGATTGACAATACGATATGGAATATTATGCAAAGTCAAATGACACCAAGAAAGAGGTTAAAAATGTAAATGACATCAGAAACATATTGATTTATCTTTTGGACAACCAGATGGATAAATTGAATGAAAACGAGTCGAAGATGATCATTTCTTACTTGGATTCTTTGAAACAGCAAACTGTTCAGGAGCAAAAAACTTTAAGAGAACATGAGAAGGATATTGTTAACTGTGCAGGAAAATTCTTTGAGATTTTTGATATGTATTTTACAGAAAAGGAAAAGAATCTGGTTTTAGAGGCATGCCGAGTGCATGACCTTGGAAAAGCTAATTATATTTTCCAAACAATTGTCAATCCCGGACTTGCAAGGATGGCAGAAAGTCAGATACCACATGGTTTCCTTAGTGCACTTAGTTTATCAGAGAAACAGATTAAGCAGGAAATACCTGGATGTACAGACGATGACTTTTCTATGTTGTTGACAGCAGTCTATTATCATCATGATCGGAAGGATAGTTTTTCTGATAGAAATTTTTATGACTATTACGATAAATGGTATAAAAAATATTTGCAGGAATATTTGGGAAAAGAAGATGTGAAATTTTCTGCCGCAAATCGTAATCAACTTTTGTATTCGAATAATCCTACAATGAAATTGAGAAGTGTAGATGAGCCAACATGGTGTGAATATATGCTGATAAAGGGATTGTTGAATAAGTTTGACTGGACGGTAAGTGCAGGATATGAAGAAGCAGAATTACACAGTGACATTGCTGAGAAAAAATTATGCAGCACGATTCGCGATTACTTTTCAAATTCATTGCGTGAGTTGCAGGTTTTTATGCAGGAACATAGTGATGATAATGTTGTAGTTATAGCACCTACTGGATCGGGAAAAACAGAGGCAGCTTTATTATGGGCAAATGGTGAGAAAGGTTTTTATACATTACCGTTAAAAGTTTCTTCTAATGCCATATATAGCAGAATAAAGGGCAGGTATATGTATAAGGATGTAGCATTGCTTCATTCTGATAGCTTGAGCAGTTATTTTGATGGAACAGATGGGAAATTTACAGATGGGAATACCAGATATGAGCAGGCAAAATTGTTCTCGTATCCACTTACTGTCTGCACGGTAGATCAATTATTTAAATTTGTTTATAAAGCCCCGGGAACTGAGATTTTTGCAGCAACACTGAAATATTCAAAATTAATTATAGACGAGATTCAGTCATATTCTCCTAAGATAGTAGCAGCATTAATTTACGGCTTGTCAGAACTAAAACAAATGGAAGGAAAATTCGCAATCATAACAGCAACATTTCCGCCGGTTTTAGAATTTTTTATGCGAAAATATCGGTTGATAAAGGATCGGGATTATATTTTTAGAGATTTTTCCGATACAATGGGAACAGACAGGCATAAGATCGCATTATTTCATGAAGAATTTGATTTTGACAGAATTGCGGAAGATGGATACAAGAAAAAAGTTTTGGTCATATGCAATACAGTATCAAAGGCACAGAAGGTATATGAAGAATTATCCCAAAGAACAGACGAGGTATTCCTGCTTCATTCCAGATATATTCGGAAACATCGAAATCAGTTGGAAAAGATGATAATGGATTTTTCCGATAATGATGAGATGACAGGTATATGGGTAACAACCCAGATTGTAGAAGCAAGTCTGGATATTGATTTTGATGTTCTTTATACGGAGATGTGTACGGCTGACAGTTTATTGCAAAGAATGGGACGGTGTAATAGAGCAGGAAAAAAGGATATAACCGATGCAAATGTATTAATTTATGTTAATTATTCAGGATGTATGAAGAATGGAAAAGGAATATATGACAGTGATATATATGATAGATCTGTACGATTATTAGAGAAATATAATGGAATGCTTTTTTCCGAAAAAGATAAAGTTCAGTATATGAATAAAGTTTATGATGTAGACGCATTAAAGAATACGGCTTACTTCCAAACGATAAAAAGAAATCTGACTAAATTTAAATCGTTGCAGCCGTTAGATTATACATCTAAGAAAGATATCGATGAGGATTTTCGTGGAATAAAAAGTATTACAGTAATCCCAGATAGAATATATCAGGAAAATCAGGAGCTGATCGAGGCAATAACGGGTGTTTTAGATACACCATATGTTGACAGTAATATACGAAGGATATTGAAAGCAAAACTGGCAGATATAACTCTTAATCTGAATCTGTATTCGGATCGGAGAAAATTAGATGGTGTGGATTTGAATTGTATAAATGACAGATTAGATATTCACAGGACATGCTTATTATATGATTTTGATGAAATGACAGGACGGGGTATGGGCTTATCGTTAACGAAGTATGATGATGAGTGGAATTTCATATAAGGAGGAATTGTGGAAAATCGAGTTACTGGTGTAATGATTTATTATTATTTTGTGTGTAAAAGAAAATTATGGTATTTCATGAATGAAATAAATATGGAATCCGATAATGAAAATGTTATGTTGGGTAAATTACTTGATGAGAACAGTTACCGGCGTGATGATAAACACATTAATATCGATAATGTAATAAATATTGATTTTATAAAAGAGCATCAGGAATTACATGAGATAAAAAAGAGCAAGGCAATAGAAGAAGCAGGAATCTGGCAGGTGAAATATTATCTATATTATTTGAAACAACGTGGAGTTAAGGGCTTAACGGCAAAGATTGATTATCCTATGATCAAAAAAAATATTGTTGTGGAACTGTCAGAGGATGATGAAGTACAGTTGCAGAAGATAATTGCAGATATAGAAAAGTTAAAAATGCAGGAACAACCACCAGCATTTGAAAAACAAAAAATATGTGGAAAGTGCGCATATCATGATTTGTGTTTTATCTAACATGGAGGGATAATGGGACAAAGTTTTTATATTTACAATAGTGGGGATTTAAAAAGAAAAGATAATACACTTCAATTTGTGTCTACAGGTGGAGAAAAAAGAGATATTCCGATTGAACGAATTGATGATATTTATGTCATGTCAGAAATGTCATTTAATACAACATTTTTGAGTTACATTTCTCAATATGGAATCCCGATACATTTCTTCAATTATTATAATTTTTATACAGGTAGTTTTTATCCAAAAGAAAAGCTGCTGGCAGGTCAATTATTGGTAAAACAGGTTGAACATTATACAGATTATGGAAAGAGATTGACCATTGCAAAAAAATTTATAGAAGCGGCTGCCGATAATATTTACCGAAATCTCCGGTATTATAACGGACGAGGCAAGGATGTATCTTCCTATATGTCAGAAATTGATTCGTTGAGAAAAGAATTACCAAAAACATCAACGATTCAAGAGCTAATGGGAATAGAGGGAAATATAAGAAGGCATTATTATGCTACATGGAATGTTATCATTGATCAGGAAATAGAGTTTGATAAAAGAGTTATGCATCCGCCTGATAACATGATTAATTCGTTGATTTCTTTTGTTAATTCGTTGATTTATTCAAAGGTTCTTAGTGAGGTATATCATACACAATTGAATCCTACGATAAGTTATCTCCATGAACCTGGTGTCAGAAGATTTTCGCTATGTCTGGATGTAGCAGAAATTTTCAAACCGTTGATAGGAGATCGACTTCTTTTTTCTTTATTAAACCGTAATCAGATAACAGAAAAAAGTTTTACGAAGGAGTTGAACTATTTGCATTTGAATAGGGATGCATCCAGATTGATTGCACAGGAGTTGGAGAAAAAATTACAGCAGACAATTATGCATAAAGATTTAGGTCGCCCTGTTACATATCAGTATCTGATGCGTTTAGAGTTATACAAGTTGATCAAGCATCTGATCGGTGAAAAAGAATATGAAGGATTCAGAATATGGTGGTGAAATATGTATGTAGTATTGGTATATGACATAAATAAAGAAAACAATGGACAAAAACGATGGAATCATATTTTTAAGATTTGTAAAAGGTATTTGTCCCATATACAAAATTCTGTTTTTGAGGGAGATATCACAAAAGTACAACTTGTGAAGCTGAAACAGGAGCTGGATGAATATATTGATCATGAATTGGATTCCGTTATTATATTTAAAAGCAGGCAGGAAAAATGGTTGAATAAAGAATTTTGGGGTAAGGAAGATGACAAAGCCAGTTTCTTTATTTGAAATTGTCGACCATAAATATTGCAAAAACTGCCGTCAGTCGACAATGTGATGAAATATAGAAAAATGGAATATACAATTAAAAAATAGAAAGTGTATTCCCAGTATTGAAGCAAGGTCGACAGAAAGAGGATATGAAAGCATTGTAAAATATTGCTTTTTTATAGTGTTGGTTTTAATAGATACATGGTGGAATGTGAATTTATAACGAGTTTTAGTCTAATGTCACAGCTTGAAACGGTTTTAATAGATACATGGTGGAATGTGAATTAGGAAGACCTAATAATAGCAAAGGATATATTATCGTTTTAATAGATACATGGTGGAATGTGAATATCATAACCAGCTCTCTTTAACTTCGATTTTCTTGGTTTTAATAGATACATGGTGGAATGTGAATGTATCTGGATGAAGATATAAAATCAAATTATGATTTGTTTTAATAGATACATGGTGGAATGTGAATTTTTCTAATAACCTATCAATTTCTTCTGAAATCCACGGTTTTAATAGATACATGGTGGAATGTGAATGATAGCCCCGATCTCATCCATTACAAAGATAGTTAGTTTTAATAGATACATGGTGGAATGTGAATGTTGGAAATGTGGCAAATCTCACAATTATGAATGGAAGTTTTAATAGATACATGGTGGAATGTGAATTTATTCTACCTCCGTTTCAAAATCAGCTCTGCATGTTTTAATAGATACATGGTGGAATGTGAATCAATTTTAACAGCGCAACAGTTATCAGAGATTCTTGTTTTAATAGATACATGGTGGAATGTGAATAAAAATGCAAACCTTGCTTTTATGGAGGTTTTTGCTCGTTTTAATAGATACATGGTGGAATGTGAATCATATTCATCAATAACAGAATAATTTTCGCGATATGTGTTTTAATAGATACATGGTGGAATGTGAATTATTATGGGCGCATCAGTATAACAAGCGCGTATCGTAGTTTTAATAGATACATGGTGGAATGTGAATACAGCTCCGATTTATGTCTCGTGATCAAGTTGAGAGGTTTTAATAGATACATGGTGGAATGTGAATTCAGAATCGTAATAGTAATTGTTTACGGTATTAGTGTTTTAATAGATACATGGTGGAATGTGAATGTGTACCGTTCGCGTATGGAATTTGGCGGATACCTGGTTTTAATAGATACATGGTGGAATGTGAATGACGGAAATACTATGTTTTCCGATTTTTTATAAGCGTTTTAATAGATACATGGTGGAATGTGAATCTTACCTCAACAGGATATGTAAGGCGCGATTTTAGTTTTAATAGATACATGGTGGAATGTGAATCTTTTTACTAAACTGTCAGTAACAGCACCACTCTGGTTTTAATAGATACATGGTGGAATGTGAATATCCGTTACCCCACGGTTTTTTTACCGCTGAAAAGGTTTTAATAGATACATGGTGGAATGTGAATTCCAGTTCCAGTGATCGAAGCCAGTCGTGGATTTTTGGTTTTAATAGATACATGGTGGAATGTGAATTATCACATTGATATGACGACTTATAGGTTTCGGCATGTTTTAATAGATACATGGTGGAATGTGAATATTAGCAAAAAGGAAGTAGTTTTTCCGGTTGACCGGTTTTAATAGATACATGGTGGAATGTGAATCAATCTACCTCAATAAAAGAGTTTGTCAACGTTGCCGTTTTAATAGATACATGGTGGAATGTGAATTCGTTATCTGCGCATGTCATCTTAATCTTCTGTACTGTTTTAATAGATACATGGTGGAATGTGAATTCTACAAGGGCATCAGCAATTTGTCCTTTCTTTTCGTTTTAATAGATACATGGTGGAATGTGAATAATGAAACAATCGAACCAAACATGTTAGCAATTTTTGTTTTAATAGATACATGGTGGAATGTGAATATTTTTAAAAAAGAAAGTGAGGTAAAAATGTTTTTTGTTTTAATAGATACATGGTGGAATGTGAATGCTGTATAAGTCCGAAAATATCATAACACACTACATCGTTTTAATAGATACATGGTGGAATGTGAATGTACCCAAGCGTTCAACATCTTTGTTACTTTCCAGGTTTTAATAGATACATGGTGGAATGTGAATCTTTTAAACGTAACATTACAAGGCTTACCGGAATGGGTTTTAATAGATACATGGTGGAATGTGAATATCATATGATATTGATAAAGGGCGGAGCATCTCCAGTTTTAATAGATACATGGTGGAATGTGAATGATGAATCAATCTTATATGATTGGGATGGGGAGGTGTTTTAATAGATACATGGTGGAATGTGAATGAACAAATGAGATCTGCTTGACCTCCGGATATTCGTTTTAATAGATACATGGTGGAATGTGAATACAAACAAGCTTGGCGCAGGTGTTGAAGCTGTAGAGTTTTAATAGATACATGGTGGAATGTGAATAGATTTATAGTAGCAGGTGTATTTCCAGACGCATTGGTTTTAATAGATACATGGTGGAATGTGAATCAGCTTGCGGAAGGTGGTGTACTTAAGAAAGGTCAGTTTTAATAGATACATGGTGGAATGTGAATGTATACGACTTTGTCGTTGTGTCTGTTCCGGAATTTGTTTTAATAGATACATGGTGGAATGTGAATGAAAAAGAGGTTACATTCGTGTCACCATCTCCGGCAGTTTTAATAGATACATGGTGGAATGTGAATTTTTTATCTTTAAACATAATATACAAAGTGATGTATTGTTTTAATAGATACATGGTGGAATGTGAATATTATTGATTCGTTCCATGCTCACTCCAGAATCAAGTTTTAATAGATACATGGTGGAATGTGAATTTCGGAGATTTAATCATATTTGATGAGTTTATTTCGTTTTAATAGATACATGGTGGAATGTGAATATATTTCCCGACTTTGTTTCCTCAAACGTATCTGGTTTTAATAGATACATGGTGGAATGTGAATTTTACCAGTTTGTAGTCCTTAAAATCCACCTTGCTGTTTTAATAGATACATGGTGGAATGTGAATGTGAAGTATCCTCTGTGTTCTCTTTTGCATCAGATGGTTTTAATAGATACATGGTGGAATGTGAATTGAGTTCACAGCTCTTTTTTATCTTTGCTGTTGTATCGTTTTAATAGATACATGGTGGAATGTGAATTCATTCCAGTAACAGCCGTTGCACCGGCATTGTACGTTTTAATAGATACATGGTGGAATGTGAATGTGTTTTTTGTGTTTGTCGTGTCTCCCTCACCCGAGTTTTAATAGATACATGGTGGAATGTGAATGTTGGAGCCATTAAGACAGACTGATATCCGTTATCGGTTTTAATAGATACATGGTGGAATGTGAATTCATTTACAAAGTAATTGTATCAAAAACACCTGATGGTTTTAATAGATACATGGTGGAATGTGAATCTGGATGCATTTTCATACACTTATGTCGGAAATACAGTTTTAATAGATACATGGTGGAATGTGAATGAGCATTATATGAAGCCCGTCTTAATGACGAACAGTGTTTTAATAGATACATGGTGGAATGTGAATTAATTGTTTATCTGACCACGCAAAGCCGGCACACCAGTTTTAATAGATACATGGTGGAATGTGAATACATCAGACAATTTCCAAGTGTCAAGTGCCGATAAATGTTTTAATAGATACATGGTGGAATGTGAATTATGTTGGTATCAATGGGCGTTGTTGTATCAGCAAGTTTTAATAGATACATGGTGGAATGTGAATTCAATCTTTGTTGATACGGTAGACTGGGGGTGGTTTGGTTTTAATAGATACATGGTGGAATGTGAATTCAATCAAAAGTGGCGGTGCCCACGTTGATACTAGTTTTAATAGATACATGGTGGAATGTGAATATTTGGTCGTAGTCTATACTTGAGGAATAACTAGCGTTTTAATAGATACATGGTGGAATGTGAATGACAGAAACAAATGCAAGGGAATTGGGTACGTCCGTGTTTTAATAGATACATGGTGGAATGTGAATTAGACATATAACGCATATCTTTTAAATATGTGTCTTGGTTTTAATAGATACATGGTGGAATGTGAATAGAAGTTCTTCGTTAAAAGTGTTTGCGCGTACATTCGTTTTAATAGATACATGGTGGAATGTGAATCCGAGTACGGTGGTGGTTACCGTGGAACAAATTCGTTTTAATAGATACATGGTGGAATGTGAATCAGTCATTTGGCGAGGAACAGCTCAAGGAAGCGTTTCGTTTTAATAGATACATGGTGGAATGTGAATTCGAGTGGGTCATTACTACCGGAAGAAATGTAGCAGTTTTAATAGATACATGGTGGAATGTGAATCTTATTTTTCTCCCCACTCACTTAATCAACTACTAGTTTTAATAGATACATGGTGGAATGTGAATATCAGCCGCCGGAAAAATACAGGCATACTCATTGAGTTTTAATAGATACATGGTGGAATGTGAATGTGTATGGACAATAGGCTACGGACACACTGGAAAAGGTTTTAATAGATACATGGTGGAATGTGAATAGAATTGAATTTGTACAGAAATTAGTATGCGATGCAGTTTTAATAGATACATGGTGGAATGTGAATGAAATATGGCTTTGTTAGCGTTCCTTGTCAATATATGTTTTAATAGATACATGGTGGAATGTGAATGAGCTTACCCCTTGGTTAGCAAGAATCTGTTCATCTGTTTTAATAGATACATGGTGGAATGTGAATTAGTATACCGCTGTCTTTCCTGCTTCCATCTCGTCCGTTTTAATAGATACATGGTGGAATGTGAATCTTGTAGACTCTCCGGCTGTGAATTCATCTGCATATGGTTTTAATAGATACATGGTGGAATGTGAATTTAATCCCGATTAATGTCGAAACCCCGCCTGAGTGGTGTTTTAATAGATACATGGTGGAATGTGAATAATTTTGACCTTACCGCAACAGGTGCTTTTTTATACGTTTTAATAGATACATGGTGGAATGTGAATATGTGTATACACGGTTCGTTAATCTTTCATCTGGCGCGTTTTAATAGATACATGGTGGAATGTGAATGCCTGTAGGCTCACTCTCTGTCTTTGACTCTACTACAGTTTTAATAGATACATGGTGGAATGTGAATTTTTTCCAAACATTAAAATTGCCGGTCCAACTGCTGGTTTTAATAGATACATGGTGGAATGTGAATAAGAAGCTTTTTAATTTATCTTTTACTCCGTTTGTAGTTTTAATAGATACATGGTGGAATGTGAATATCAATTGCAAAGTTAGTTTTTCGGGATCGAAAGAGTTTTAATAGATACATGGTGGAATGTGAATGTGAGTTCGTTAAAAAAACCGCTCGGAAACGGTAGTGTTTTAATAGATACATGGTGGAATGTGAATTTCTGTACTGTACAAACAAATGGTCCAACATAGATTGTTTTAATAGATACATGGTGGAATGTGAATAAGCTTTCCGAAAAGGACAAAAGCTATTTATTAGGGTTTTAATAGATACATGGTGGAATGTGAATGTTGTATTAATTGGTACTGTAGTGTTTCCAGTGTGTTTTAATAGATACATGGTGGAATGTGAATTTTACTATCTATGTAAGAAATTCCACAAGTTTTACGTTTTAATAGATACATGGTGGAATGTGAATAATGATCCTTTGTCGAAGGTTTCGCTTGATATATCGTTTTAATAGATACATGGTGGAATGTGAATGCAGTTGATGGATGTAGAACAGCCGCGCGAAGATATTGTTTTAATAGATACATGGTGGAATGTGAATTTCTAATTTTGCATAATTTCTATAATTTGAAGTCAGTTTTAATAGATACATGGTGGAATGTGAATGATGAAACCGGTGTTTTCATAACAGCACTTGGCGCTAGTTTTAATAGATACATGGTGGAATGTGAATGACGTCACCGAGGATGAATGGGATCGCGTAGACACAGTTTTAATAGATACATGGTGGAATGTGAATACATCTTCAACCGCCTTCTTTAATTTCTTTCTATAGTTTTAATAGATACATGGTGGAATGTGAATTAAACTCTGACCGGTGCCGCCTGTACATTTCATACAGTTTTAATAGATACATGGTGGAATGTGAATTTTGGAGCATGACGACGGATAAGGCGGTTATTGTTGTTTTAATAGATACATAGTGGAATGTGAATACTGCATTTTGTATAACTATTGCAGGTCTTATGCCAGTTTTAATAGATACGTAGTGGAATGTGAATTTATAGAGGACGAAATAGACCGGAGCCGGGATCTTTGTTTTAATAGATACGTAGTGGAATGTGAATTGGCGCAAGGATTGGTCGGCTGTATCGGATATGCCGGGTTTTAATAGACACATGGTGGAATGTGGATTATGGACATTTTACATAGTATTGAGCTTGAGTTACGTTTTAATAGATACATAGTGGAATGATAACAAAGAAAATATAATTAAAATAAAAGGGGGAAAATAAAATGAAACAAGGAGAACAGGAAGCGAAGGAGATTTTACAATTAAAAGGCTATATATTTGACAATCAATATTATGATGATAATTCAAGTAAGAGTATGCCTGATCTAAAATTTCAAGGAGGGAATTATTTAGAAGTAACACATACGCAACATAATAATAAAATAGCAAAATCTCCAACACAATTTGATAGATTATCTATTAGAGAGAAAACGGAGAAATTACAGGAAATAAGTGAAGCGCAAATGCGTTTTATTGCATTGGATTATGAAAGAAATATCGATGGTTCATTTACAGAAGAAGGAAAATGTCAATTCGATAAAGATAAACGACTTCTTGCAAAAAGTTTTAATTACAAAGATGGGCAACCCTCAGAATTTAAATCGGATATACCAGTGATAGAAACTGATATAGATAATATTATTGCGGGAATAAAGAAAAAGAAAAAATTACATCCTAAAGGGGATACGGACTTGTTTATATTTGTTTTAGATGATGAATTTGATTGTATGGAACATCTGTTAAAAACAAAAGAAAGAAACGGTGTTACGGATTATTTTCTTAGGGTTATAGAGAAATCACCATTTGAAAAGGTGTTTATATGTGAATGGGATTTTGAGAAGCAGTGCTATATAAAGGAGAATCCCAGACTGATTTGCTATACAACCATAAAAGAACAAGAAGTAAGCTATATAGATATATGCAGTTATAAATTATATGAGAATTTAATAAGACCATATAGATACAAATACAGATGTAACACTGAGATCAAAAAGTAGTAGCACATGTACATACTCCCCCCACCACAGCCTTACTTACCACATCCCCTATATGCGATTCAGCTCCTGTGGCGGGGGGAGAACTTTGTTCTGGTTCTTTTTATTACATGCTAGAATGTCTTCTGCAGAAATTCTGCATGCGATTTATAGTAGCGATAGTATTCGGTACCCTTTTCCTGACCATATTTGGTCACGAAGAGGTTGTGAATTTCCCGAAGGTTTGCTTTGTGCGGGTATAGTTTTTTATAGAAATCATCAATGAGAGCAATACCGGCATTAGAGTAAACAATCGATAAGAATTTACGGTATTTTGTTTTCTTTTGCCAGTTGACCTTTGGTATCTCGTAGGATGAACTCTTTACTATACCATAGATATAACTTCCTTTTTCCTGACCGTAGATTGATATAAGTATGTTGTGGATGGCGGATAGATTACTTTTCCCGACACAGGAAAGTAATGTATCGACCTGTTCCTTATCATACAGCGGCGTAGATACAGCTTCTGGAATAGCAGCTTGTTTATCAATCTTAGCAGAAACAGCAATTTTGACAGGATTCGCAGCGGGAGTGGCTTCTACGATCACGTCCGGCTTTGGATTTTCTGCCTTTATTACTGAATCATCAATACTTTCCGGTACTGTAGCAAAAGCAGGAATTGCAGGAAGCAGCGGTTTTTGTACAGATAGTTCATTTGCCAGTGTGTGGAAAATGGAGGGAGCCTTGCGGCATACATGGTATCCGCGTTCCGTCCAGAAATGTACCACGCTGTCAAAACCTTTATCTTTTGAAACAATGATGAGGTTGTCGTCCGGATTTTTAACTGTATACGAACCAAGGTAGGTTACAAGTTGAAAATCTAAGGCATTATCAGTCCCGTTTTCACAGAGGATGAACTCAGGTTCAAAAGGGGACTGTTTCAATGCGACAACATTTGCATAGGACATGTTAGGAGACTTGTCGGTGTAGAATACAAGGATACAGTCATCGTCATTCAGATAATCAAATAGTTGTATCCAGGAATCGCCGACGTTCTCACTATCTACAAAAAATATATTTCTCATGATCACCTCATTTAACCAGAACAAAATAAGTATAGCATATAATTATATCTAACTGAACAAGAAAATGTCGACATAAATGTCGGCAAAAAAACAACACCTCCACCCCATAGTAGTTTCATATGCAATACATTTCAGAAATTCTGTCTTGTATCATATAACCACCATGGAGCAGAGGTACTTTATATTATGCGGTTATTTAATGAATCGCTTCTGAATTCATAACAGTCTTAGCTGTACCGGCATAAGGGTAAGCCCAGAGAAAACTGCTAATTTTACCATAAGTAACATCCATATTCAGTTCATAGGACTGTACATTTTTGAGATTCTTAATCTTTACATCTTGTGTAGCACGAACCTTGAGCCAGAGTGTTTCATTTGCCTTAAGAGTCAGGCTCTGGTTGCTTTTGTATTTCTTCCATGGGCCATCACCTTTGCGATAGGAAATGATATCAACACCTGTTTCAATGGTTGAGCCGTTGCCCGGATCAATCGTCAGTACAGCATTGTCATATAATTTTAATGTGTCATTATAGGCTTTGCTGGTAATCTTATATACTGTTTCGTTATCAGCGCATTTTACACTGTTGTCAAATTTGAACGTATATTTACCGCTTCGGTTTGTTGCAGATATCTGTTCGTAGTCCGTAAATGCACTGTAATATTTCTTTTTGCCGACCTTAATATAAGTTCTGACCTTATAGCGGTATGTCTTGCCGGCTTTTACCGTCTTGTCTTTATAGTTCAGACTTTCTACACTTTTCTTGACTGTTGCAATCTTCTTGTAGCCCACGATACCCATTTCTTTCCGGTAGATTTCATATCCGGTTGGAAGTACGCCGCCTGAACTGTATAATTTCAGCGTGATCGACTTTGTACTTCTTGGGGCTTCTGCAAACTGGTATTCGTCAAATGAACATGTCAGTCCGGTATAGGCAGATTCCGGAACTCCGGTTTTAATTACACATTTTTTATTCTTATAGCCACGAACCATGTAGCTGTAAGTTTTCTCTGTTTTTAATTTCTTGTCGGTGTAACTTTTCTTATTGCCGGAGATGGTTGCTACCACCTTATATTTGCCGACATTTCCGTTTTTGTTTTCTGTGGCACGATAGATTTTATACTGAGTAACTCCTTTTTGTGCTTTCCATGTTATTTTTACCGAGGTCATCGATGTAGCGGTTGCCTTTATTTCAAGATAGCCACTGGCTTTTGCTGTCGGCATGCTTGTAAACATGAGCTCCCCGATCATAATAAACATGAGTATGAGACTGATAATCTTTTTGTTCATAACCTTCAACTCCTTTCTTCGTCCGATATATACGGCTCCATAACCCTAAATTCCAACATATCATCAGATTGATATGCTTATATAAATTATACCATATACATATGCACATCCGGTACTGAAAAAGTATCGTCAAAATGACGAAAAAATCAAGAAAATAGGCGGCTTGCGGCTATATCTGGCAGATTATACATTCTATCAAAATCTCCCTTATAAAGTCCATTGACGACCTGCGATAGATAATCCAAAGAAGTAAGCCGAAAGTATTAATAAATATCCCGTTGCATATCAGCCTGTCACCCTCTTCCCACTATAATATGACGTAAAATGAGGATTTCGTTATGAGATGCACGCTGCTGGTAAATACGGGTGCCTGTTTGAGCCGAAGGCGAGTTGGCACAGGAGTATTTACGAATCGAGCGTGTGCATCGAATAGAAACCGCAATGGTCATTTATAGTGGGAAGAGGGTGACAGGCTGATATGTAATGGGATATTTAACATAAACCTTCGGCGTATCCACATCACCCCTCCATCAGCCGGATAAGCTCCTTTGCGGCATTTGACAGATAATGCCCGTTCATATAGCCGATGCCAAGTGTATAGCTGGCGCTTGGATAGTTAAGCTGGATCACATTGAGGTTGTCAGTCAGCTTCCGGTCAGACAGAAAATTGCCGGGATAAACCGTGCATCCATAGTGGTTGATACACAGATTATATAAGGTTTCCAGATTATTGGATTCCACACCAACCTTGACAGCCATTTTTTCAGACTGGAAGATGCTGTTCATGGCACTCCGGATCGTATTGCCGGTTTTATTGAGTAGAAAATTGCAAGGTTCCAGAACCTGGATCCTTCCGGTGCTGATCAGGATGCTCTTGACGTGACTGAAGACCGGTCCGAAACAATTTTTTAGATATTCATCCGTAACCAGCAGATACAGATGATCTGTCCCTTTCGTTCATCTGCGATATCCTGGAATGCACTCATCATTTCTGTTTCCGTCTGAACCAGACGGTTCAAATAGTCCAGAAATCGTTCTCCGGCATAGGTAAGCTTCAGTGGTGTCGTTCGTTCAAATAATTTTGCACCCAGCGTCTGCTCGATACATTTATAACGACAAGACACGAACAGGGAGCAGCATTTATGGCGGATGTTTATGGTCGACTGACCGGAAAAGCAGGCGTGTGCCTGTCTACGCTTGGACCTGGAGCGACGAATCTGATCACAGGTGTGGCGGATGCAAACAGTGACGGTGCTCCGCTTGTAGCGATCACCGGGCAACTCGGAACGGATAAGATGCATCTGACCTCCCACCAGTATCTTGATCTGGAGGCATTATTTAAGCCGATCACGAAGCGGACAAAGATGATCATGCGCCCGGAATCTGTAAACGAGATCGTTCGTCTGGCATTCAAATATGTGGAGAGTGAGAAACCGGGTGCAACGCATATTAATCTGCCGGAGGATATTGCAAAAGAAGAAGTGCCGGAGGGAGTAGCCCGGAAATTTATCACGACAGCACCTAAGAATAAAGAATATGCAGATATTGAAAGCATTGAACATGCCGCTGCTGCGATCTTCCAGGCAGAGCATCCGGTCATTCTTGCAGGACATTCGGCTGTCAGGGCAAAGGCATCAAAAGCGTTGACGGAGTTTGCACCGATTAAATGGAATCTGAAGGATGACCACAAGATCATTCATATTGATTCACGGCCGTCTGCGATATCCGATCCGTTATGGGTAAGGAGGATATTCTGGTATCTGATGTTGGAGCCCATAAGATGTGGATATCCAGACATTATAACTGCTATGAGCCAAATACCTGTCTGATCTCAAATGGTTTTGCAACGATGGGTATAGCGGTTTCCGGTTCAATCGCAGCGAAGATGTTATATCCGGAAAGAAAGGTACTTGCTGTTACAGGTGATGGTGGTTTCATGATGAATTGTCAGGAGATTGAAACAGCTGTTCGGATGAATGTTCCGATCGTCGTTCTGGTCATGCGGGATGACAGCTATGGTTTGATCAAATGGAAACAGGATGACCGGTTTGGCGATCACTGTTTTGTAGATTTTACAAATCCGGATTTTGTAAAAATGGCAGAGAGTATGCATGCAGTCGGACTTCGTGTAGATAAAACAGAAGATTTGAAGGATGTTCTGGAACAGGCATTTGCATCTGGTAAAGTCTGTATCATTGACTGCCCGGTTGACTATGCAGAGAATACAAAACTGACGGAACACTTAAAACAGATGATCGCAGAATTGGAATGATAAATGTATGAAATGCGCGAAGCACATCATGCAGCTATTTAGAAATAAAAAATCTCATAGTATCCTCTTACCATCTATGATAAAATAGAACCAGTATAAAAGGTACGGAATACAGTATAAAACAAGAGGGTGCACAGACTGGATGCACAGCAGATTGATACAGGGGTGATGCTATGAGAAGATATAGGAAACTGAAAATATTTGTGGCAGGGCTTGCCATGATCGCAGCGGCGGCAACGGGCGGCGGAACCGTATTTGCAGCGGGAACAACAATGGCAGGTATAACAACAGATAAAACGCACGATACTCTGTCAGGAACGGAAGAACAGACAGAGGAAGAAGCGGATACATCTATACAGATTGAAGATCGACAAGAAGAAACAGATAAAGATGAGATCTTGGTTGCGGAGCCGGAAGAGGATTCGTATGGCTGGGAAGAAATCCTGGGTGACGTAAATGCGGTCACGATGGGAAATGGAATATCCGCCTATAATCTTCGGGAAGACAGGACAGCAACGGACCGGTATTATGATCAGTTGGATGATGTGTCAAAAGAAATCTATAATATCTTATATGATGCTTATAAAGATGGCTCTACAACGAGTACGATCACGTTGAATTATTCCAGCGTGTGGAAGGATCAGAAGATTACGATCACATCGGATAATAAGATGGTCATGCCGGATACCTTTCATCCACAGGTGCTGAGCTGGGAACGTGACATGCTGACTCCTGCATTTCTTGCTCTGATCTATGACCATCCGGAGCTTAGCTGGCTGTCGGGTGCAACCTATTACATGTCATACAAAATAAATGGAATTTCATATAATCCGTCGGAACTGGATGAGGATAACAGTATGGTAAAAGATATAACAGTTCCATATATTACGACCTATATCAAAGAACCGTCGGTGGATGCTACAAAGGCAGAGATGGATACGATCGTGTCGGAAGCAACGGAATCGATCAATAAGAAGCTTGCGGGAAGTACATCCAGATATCAGACCATAAAAGAGATTCATGATTATATCTGTAACAGTACATCCTATGCAAAATCTAATACGACAAGCAGTGAATATCAATCGGCTTACAGTGCATTTCGTGACACGAATGGTGATGGAACGGTGGAGACGGTCTGTGCAGGATATTCCAGAGGCTTTAAGCTGTTGTGCGATGCATATGGAATACCATGTGTGCTTGTGACCGGAGTGACAGATACCGGTGGAGCCCATATGTGGGATCTGGTTCAGATGGAGGACGGTATCTGGTATGGAGTAGATGCGACCTGGGATGACCAGACCAGCCGGACCTATTATGATTTCTTTTTGGTTGGATATGCAACGAAGCCGGATCATTTTGCAAAGACCGATTTCGGAAGCTGTCATATAGCAGAAGGCGCCTGGGATGCAAATGGCGCATATGAATTCGTCTATCCGGAACTGAGTACAGACCTGTATCATGAAGATCAGGATGGAGATGGAATCTGTGATCTGTGTAATGCAATGTTAGATGGTATGAGCGCATTACTTGCCGGATATTCGCTCCGGCTGGAGGAGGAGACGGGGATCTGCTTTTATCTGCGGTTTACAAATACAGTTTTAAATGACAGCGGCGCATATATGGAATTTACGATGCCGGATGGAAGCACAACGCAACAGAAGGTGACGGATGCAGAGAAGCAGACAGTAAATGGAAAACAGTATTATGTATTTACCTGTTATGTGGCAGCAAAGGAGATGGCGGATGATATCCGGGCACAGGTATTTCTGTCCGATGGAACTGCCTGCGGAACAATATATCGGTATTCGGTTCAGGATTATGCGGGATATATGTTAGACCGGAGCAGTACCTATACAGCAGAACTTCCGGTCGTGAAGGCAATGCTGAATTACGGAACTGCCGCACAGGAATTGTTTGGTTATCATACCGGTGATCTGGCAAATGCAATTCTGCCGGAGACGGAACGTCAGATAGGAAGCATGGATCTGACTGCACTTGCATCCTATCAGTCCGTGCAGACAGGAAATATGCCGGATGGAATTTCCTATTATGGAAGCTCCTTGGTGCTACGTTCAGGAACACTGATCCGTCATTATTTTACAAAAGCAGGTGATGTGGAGCTGAGTGATATAACATTTACCTTAAATGGAAATGCAGTAACTCCGGTATCCATCGGATCCAATATGTTTTATATAGAAATTCCTGCCGTGCATATTCAGAACATTACACAGATGAATACATTGGCAGCAGGAGAGAGTGGAGCGATAACATATGGTGTTTTAAGTTATGCGTATACGGTGTTGTCGGCTCAGACATATGGAAGCACGCTGGAACAGGTTATGAAAGCTATGGTTATATATCAGCAGGCAGCACAGACCTATCTTGCCAGATGACACATGCTTGTTCAGAATATAAACGAGGGCAAAGAACCGACAAAATAAAAAAGAATCAAAAAATAGAAATAAAGACGAATTAAAACAGGAGACAGTATACAAGCATGAGTTGTACACGGTCTCCTGTGTTTCTATCCGATAAAATCCGGATCATTATTTATTTTTTACGAGCCTGTACCATATATTCTTTGAAAGAGGCACGCAGGCTTCGCTCGATATTCGGAATAATATGTCCGTTTTCATTATTTTGCCATACCGCCTGCAGGAAGAATGAATTTCCGGTCAGGAAACGATTCCTTGTAAAGGCATCCGTCTGTTCCTGATCCTGAAAACGACATAATTCGATATCATCATGATATAGAATCTCGGCTGCGGTGTGGAACTGTCCGTCCGTACAGTACCATTTGTAGATACCGTGAAAAGTTGTACGGCAATACCATCCAAGGAAGGTAAAGCCTTTATAACGGAATGGATTCTTTGCCAGTTTTACAACTGCGTTGCCGTCATATTTCTCATTTGGACGAAATTCAATCGATTTTTCCCGGATCGATTTGTTCAATCCAAAAGTAAATAATCGACAGACAAGATTTTTATTCTTAGCAGAGGAAGCATAGATCAGGTTAAATGGTTCCTTCTTAAAATGCGTATCTGCCAGATTGTATTTCTTTTCAACAGAATGGATCGCATTCAGTATGAAATCACCGGAGGCTTTTCGTTTTTCCTCCAGAAGCTGACCAACTTTGCTATAATCGATCGGTTTTGCTGATTTTGTACTGTCATAGGTTTTTGTAAAACGGCGATTCTCTAAATCAAAGGTTTTTAAGATTGTATCAACCTTATCGCCATGTCTTGCACCAACATAAAACTGCTTTTCAAATAAGATCGAGAATGCACAGGCATGGAATGAATTTGTAAAGATGTATTCTGCCTGTTCTATATATCCAAGCCATTCATCCGGACCAACATTATAGATGACTTTGTAATCGCCTTCTTTTGGCAGATGGACATTGCTTTCATAGGAGGACAGAATGATAAGTTCCAGACCTTTTTCTTTTGCAAATGCCAGAGCCTTCTGGATGGAGTCAATCGCACGCTCCATTACAGCGTAGAGCAGGACATATTTGCGTTCCTGATTTCTGGGCGGGATCGCAATATCGTGCCAGAATTTTTTATCCTTTAAGAATACAGGATCCAGTACAACCGGAACATCTTTCCCCGTCAGTTCATGAATGTGTTCGGCAAAGCTTGACTCTCTCGCAGCAATTGCCTCGAATGGCGTTGTATATTCGATAAATTCTTTTTCCTGTTCTTTTGTCCAGCCGTTAAAGACACCACGACTGACAGCATATCCGATCTTCGGAGCGTTTTTCATAGGCTCGGCAGCCAGAAAAAATCCACGGTCAAAGCCTTTATCCGGATTGTACTGCCAGATAACATCCGTAGCACAGATGTAGCAGTCAAAATCCAGTTTCTGATCATCCAGATCGTCATGGTGATAGGTTTCTTTGGTGCGGATATAATGAGCATTGATAAAGTTCTCAAATTTCTGATACCGCTTTGGCCATATCGTGTACAACTTGGCAAATTTATTGATCGTAAGTATTTTCAGGTTATGCTTATGTGTCCAGACCTTTTGTTCATCTTTTGTAAGGCCTTCCGGCATTATTTCTGTCAGAGCTTTGTTGTAGCCATGTTGCAGATAAAAATGCAGAGGATAGACCGGATCGTATTCTTTGTTATTGTAGATAGGCATATAGTCAATGACTGTACTTTCGATGCCATGATCTGATAAAAATTGCTGGAAAGCATATGTGTGTAAAGGACACGCAAAATTAAGTGCTTTCGTATGTGTATTTATTGAAATAATCCCTATCTTCAAAACGATAGTTCCTCCCTGAACTTTACATATAATTTATAAACCTTAACAGGCCACATATAGTTTTATTTTATCTTATAATTATATATAAATCAAGCGCAAAAGACAGAATCAGACATTTGTCGTGGAAAATCGATCAGTTAATTCCTTTCATTGTAAGCTGGATCCGTTTCTTGGCAAGATCCACGCTCATAACCTTAACCGTTACGATGTCACCGACGCTGACGACATCCAATGGATGCTTGATGAATTTATCGGACATCTGGGAGATATGCACCAGACCATCCTGATGAACACCGATATCGACAAATGCACCAAAATCGATTACGTTGCGGACGGTTCCCTTTAAGATCATGCCTTCCTTCAGATCCTTCATTTCAAGGATATCACCACGCAGGATCGGCTGTGGCATTTCGCTTCTAGGATCTCTGGCTGGTTTTTCCAGTTCTTTTACAAGGTCGGTGACGGTTACTGTTCCGACACCCAGTTCTTTTGCGAGTGCTTTGATATCACCGGCTGCTTTTGTAATGCCCTTTAACTGACCGGATGCAAGATCATCCATGGAATAACCGAGATGCTGGATCAGTGTTTCAGTAACCTCATAGCTTTCCGGGTGGACAGAGGTTGCGTCCAGTGGATTTGTACCACCAGTGATCCTCATAAATCCGGCACACTGTTCAAATGCTTTCGGGCCAAGTTTAGCAACCTTTAACAGTTCTTTTCTGTTCTTAAAACGGCCGTTTGCTTCTCTGTATTCTACGATATTTTTTGCCAGGGTTTTGTTGATACCGGAAATATGTTCCATCAGAGGAGCGGAAGCGGTATTTAGATCGACACCGACCTGGTTTACGGAATCTTCTACAACAGCGTCTAATGCTTCTGTCAGCTTCTTTTGATTCATATCGTGCTGATACTGACCGACACCGATCGCTTTTGGATCGATCTTGACCAGCTCAGCAAGCGGATCCTGAAGTCTTCTTGCGATTGAAGCAGCACTACGCTGGCCTACATCAAAGTTCGGGAATTCTTCTGTTGCAAGTTTACTTGCAGAGTAGACGGATGCGCCGGCTTCGTTTACGATCACATATTGAATCTTTGTATCCAGCTCATGGATAAGATCTGCAATGATCGCTTCGGATTCACGGGAAGCAGTACCGTTTCCAACTGAGATAAGGGAAATATGATATTTCTTGATCAGATCTTTTAAGATCTTCTTGGATTCTTCCACTTTGTTCTGAGGGGCAGTTGGGTAAATAACCTTAGTGGCGAGCACCTTTCCGGTTGCATCAACGACTGCCAGCTTACATCCGGTACGGAAAGCAGGATCCCAGCCGAGAACCACATGACCATTGATCGGTGGCTGCATTAAAAGCTGCTTTAAGTTGCTGCCAAATACCTTGATCGCGCCATCTTCAGCAGCTTCTGTCAGACTGCTTCGAATATCGCGCTCAATAGAAGGTGCGATCAGACGTTCATAACTGTCAGTTATAGTGTTCCTTAAAATGTCATTTGTATTTGGATTGTCGCGTACGATCACCTGACGGATCAGATAACCGGTGATCTCATCAACTGGTGCTTCAATCTTAACAGAGAGAAATTTTTCCTTTTCTCCACGGTTGATCGCAAGTGTACGGTATCCGGCCATTTTGCGTACAGGTGTGCTGAAATCATAATACATTTCATATACGGATTCTGCTTCCGGATCCTTGGCAGTTGTCATTAAAATACCCTTGTCCATTGTAAGGCTTCGGATTTCTGTACGATATTCAGCGTTATCTGAAATAGATTCTGCAATAATGTCCATAGCTCCGGCGATGGCTTCTTCTGCAGAGTGGACTTCTTTCTCCTCGGATACATAAGCCAGTGCTTCCTCCGGAATCGGCTTATTTGTCATCTGAAGGGAGATGATGTTGGCAAGTCCGGTAAGACCTTTGCTCTGTGCGATTGTCGCACGCGTTTTTCTCTTTGGTTTATAAGGACGATACAGATCTTCCACTGCAACGAGTGTTTCAGCAGCCAGAATTGACTTCTTTAGTTCATCGGTCAGCATGCCCTGTTCTTCGATCGAAGCGAGGACCTTTTCCTTCCGGTCTTCCAGTCCTCTGAGATAAGTGAGCCGTTCATCCAGAGTACGAAGCTGTTCATCGTTTAAAGAACCGGTAGCTTCCTTTCTGTATCTTGCAATAAAAGGGATCGTGCATCCCTCATCTATCAATTTAACGGCAGCAGCTACCTGCTCCTGCCGGCACATAAGTTCCTGACTGATTTTCAAAATAATATCCATAATCGTGAAACCTCTTTCTTAATTTGTATCATTCACCGTAACAGGCAATGCCATGTATATAATGTGTGTTCTGATGCGGATCTGGTGATACGAGAACAACCGAATATAGTGCAATGACATATATATTGTGCGTTCAAGTCCGCTTGTTGCAACCCGCACGGACAGGTTGGAACATTATATAGTTGAATATTACGGGAAAGCAGAATCTAGTATATGCGAAATTCCGGCAGGATTCAAGCTTGGAGACAGACAAATTATGGAAAAGTACAAGACAGAAAAACGAAGCAGATGAAAAAATGAAGTATCTATAAAATGACAGATTTGCTGGAAAGATATGGGCGGCTGTGTTATACTGAAATAGATACAAGGTGCGGGTGGACATGTCCGGTTATGTCATATTAAATACCAGTTAAGGTACAGAATGGAGCAGAACATGCAGGGTTTTACAAATACAGCAGACAGGAATGAAACAATTTCTTATATAGAAGAATGTGGCTGTCAGACAGAAGCAGCAGAAGCAGATTGCGTGAAGACTGCAATGGCATTTGCCAGGCAATGTCATCAGGGGCAGACACGTCTTGGAAGAGATGGCAAAGTGCCGTATTATGATGAACATATTCTTGGCGTTTACCATATATTAAAGGACGAATGCCATGTAGAGGATGAAACTGTACTTGTAGTTGCGTTATTGCATGATACGGTAGAAGATACGGACTGTACATTTGAAGATATTGAAAAGATCTTTGGTACGGATATCAGGGATCATGTATATTTATTAAGTAAACTTGAAGGAGAGACCTTCTCTGACTATTCAAAACGTCTATTTGACCACGCCCCGGCACAGGTGGTCATGATCAAACTTGCAGACAGACTGCATAATCTAAGAACTATCCTTTTTGTATCCAATCGCAAATGGATCCAGAGAAAAGTAAATCAGACTTATACCGATATCCTTGACCGGTTAGAACAGGTAAAAGACAATCTGGGAGAGAACTATGCTTCCGAGATATCTATGTTAAAAGATAAAATTATCGAACAACTTGCTGTTGTTCAGGCAGAACTGGACAAGAAGCGGGAGACAATTCAATAATACCGATTTCTCTGTCCGTCGGACTTTCGAAATCGTACAGCTATTCGCCCTTCTTGCGCATATCTGTTTATCTGCCAAATAAATAAGCATCGTTGTCTTTATACAGACACGTTGCTTATTTGCTTGGCAGATTTATTGTCATATGTTTTCAATCTGCCAGTCGATCGGTTCAACACCGTGCTCAGTCAGGAAGTTGTTCGTTTTGCTGAAAGGCTTGCTTCCCCAGAAACCACGATAGACAGATAACGGACTTGGATGCGGAGCTTTTAAGATCAGATGATTCGGATTGTTTAACATCGAAGCTTTTTTTTGTGCATACGATCCCCATAAGATGAATACGATCGGACGATCCTGGCGGTTTAAGATCTCCATACAGGCGTCTGTAAATTGTTCCCAGCCATGTCCCTGATGGGAGTTTGCCTGATGCGCCCGGACGGTCAGAACAGCATTTAACATCAGGACACCCTGCTCTGCCCATTTGACAAGATAACCATTATTGGGTATATAGCAGCCAAGGTCATCGTGAAGCTCCTGATAGATATTAGCAAGAGAAGGCGGGATGTCGACACCCGGCTTTACGCTGAAGCTCAGACCATGCGCCTGCCCTACGTTGTGGTAAGGATCCTGACCGATGATAACACATTTGACCTTTGATAATGGTGTCAGATGGAACGCATTGAATATATCATCGGCAGGAGGAAAGATCTCTCTTGTGGCATATTCATGTCCGACAAAATTAAACAGTTCTTTATAATATTCTTTTTTATATTCGGGCTTCAGTTCCGGAGCCCAGTCATTTGAAATAGCTGGCATAATTCAGACTCCTTATCTATAGTGTATAGGATACGTTTTTCATTTCGAGACGACATTCTGCATTCTGAAAATAAAAAGAGTATCATATGTGTTCATTTTTAAAAATAGTGTAACATAAAGAATATTTAATGTAAATTTTAAGGTGTAATTTTACTCTGAAACATTGTCAGGTGAGAGACTTTGTGGTATCATCTTTTCAAATGAAATTTTTGCAGAAGGGGTGCTGAAAATGGAGAAAGCATATAAGACAATGAAAACTTCAGGCGCAATAAATATTGCATTAGGCGTAGTGGTTCTGGTGCTTGGACTTGCATCCGGTATATTGATGATCGCATCAGGCGGTTGTCTCTTGAAGAACAAACGTCATATTGTATGGTAGGAATGACAATCCTATGCACGCGGATACAGGAAGAACAGTTGCCGCGTGCATATTTTTTGCAGATCTTTTCATGACGGAGTTTTTCTGTAAAAATGGGGTTGACAGACAGCGAGACACTGTGTTAAAGTCGATACAGATAATACGATGAAGAGGAATAGTAGAATCTATGAAGCATTCAGAGAGTTGCCGGTTGGTGTGAGACAACAGTGGAACAGATTTGAACTCGCCTCAGAGTAGCCCGCTGAAAGGAAGTAGGATGGGATGGAACCTGACCATTATAGCAGGAGGATATAAGAGATTCTATCTGTATCTGTAACGAGAGCATACAACATGTATGAAATAGAGTGGTACCGCGTATAACTTACGTCTCTATAGGTGATGAGATGTAGGTTTTTTTATTGCCATATTTTATGTAATATATGAATCGGAGAACAAAAGCCGTTACAGGAGCTTATACAGAAAACAGAAACAGGAGGTTAAACATGAAGAATTTTGAGCATTACAAAAGAGGCTACTATATGCCGCCGGAAAAGTCTACAAAATGGGTAGAAAAGGAATACGTTGATAAGGCACCGATCTGGTGTAGTGTAGATTTAAGAGATGGAAATCAGGCACTGATCGTTCCGATGAATCTGGATGAGAAACTGGAGTTCTTCAAGGAACTTGTACGAATCGGTTTCAAAGAGATCGAGATCGGTTTCCCTGCAGCATCAGAAACAGAATATGAGTTCTGCCGTACCCTGATCGAGAAGGATATGATACCGGATGATGTAACCATTCAGGTACTGACACAGGCAAGACCACATATTATTAAGAAGACATTTGAAGCAATTGACGGCGCAAAGAATGCAATCGTTCACCTGTATAATTCAACATCTTATGCACAGAGAACACAGGTATTTAAGAAATCCCAAGAAGAGATTTTACAGCTTGCTGTCGATGGAGCAAAACTGTTGAATCAGATGGCAGAAGAACATGGAGTGAACTATCCATTTGAATATTCACCGGAGAGCTTTACCGGAACAGAGATCGATTATGCACTGGAAGTATGTAATGCAGTTATTAAAGAATGGAAGCCTACCCCGGATCGTAAGGTTATCATCAACCTTCCTGCAACCGTAGAGATGTCACTGCCACATGTATATGCAAGTCAGATCGAGTACATGAGCGAACATCTGATTGACAGAGAAAATGTTATCCTGTCCTTACATCCGCACAATGACCGTGGCTGTGGCGTAGCAGATGCGGAGCTTGGTATTCTTGCAGGTGCAGACAGAATCGAGGGAACTTTATTTGGAAATGGTGAAAGAACCGGTAATGTAGATATCATCACACTTGCGATGAACATGTTTACACATGGAGTAGATCCTGAACTGGATCTGTCCGACATTCCAAAGCTGACAGAATTATATGAGCACGTGACAAATATGCATGTATACGAGCGTTCTCCATATACAGGTAAATTAGTCTTTGCAGCATTCTCAGGATCTCATCAGGATGCGATCGCAAAGGGTATGAAGTACAGAGAAGATCAGGGAGACGGCATGTGGACAGTACCATACCTGCCTCTGAATCCGGAAGACATCGGAAGAAAGTACGACGGAGATGTTATCCGTATCAACAGTCAGTCAGGAAAGGGTGGAATCGGTTATATTCTTCAGTCCAAGTATGGCTTTGATCTTCCGGCCAAATTCCGTGAAGACCTTGGATACACAGTTAAAGATGTATCCGATAAGGCACATAAAGAATTATCCGCTGCAGAAGTACTGGATATTTTCCAGCGTACATATGTCAATATCGAAGGTCCGGTTCAGATGTTAGAATGCCATTTTGTGCAGGGCGATGGAATCTCAACGGAGATCACGATCATGAAATATGGTGAGAAGAAAGTATATCATGGTAAAGGAAATGGACGTCTGGATGCTGTCAGCAATGCAATTAAAAAGCATTTTGACATTGACTTCAAGATCATCTGCTATGAGGAGCATGCATTACAGGTTGGCTCTAACTCACAGGCAGTCGCTTATGTAGGTCTGGAAGGAAAAGATGGAATAGTTACCTGGGGTGCAGGCATTAAGGATGATATTATTGATGCATCTGTATATGCCTTAATCTCAGCAATCAACAGAACAGGCGTGTTATAATAAATAAAAAGCCATTCAGCCGGTATAATAATAGTATCGGTTGGATGGCTTTTTAATTTTTTTGAAAAAAGACTATGAAGTCTGGCTCAGCTTTTTATAGCAGTAGCCGATAATATCTTTTCGGGTTACGATACCGATGAACTTGTTGTGGTCGTCGACTACCGGAACAAAGTTCTGTGCCATTGCACGGGCAATCAGATCTTCCATGTTTGAGTTGATTGATACGGAGGCATATTCGAATTTTTTCGGAATGTCGGACAGATGGATATCTTCAGATTCGGACAGATGGTTTAATCCGGCTTTCTTGCAGAACCAGAGAATATCACCCTCGGTGATTGTTCCGACATATTCGCCGTTACCCGACAGAATCGGGATTGCTGAATATCGATGGATCTCCATCTTTTCAAGAATCTGTCTTAAAGTAAATGTATTTTCTATAAATGCAACCTCGCTCTTGGGAGTCAGAAAAAATAAAATATTCATAGGTCAGGTTAAATCCTCCTTTATGTAAAATATATGCTGTTTAAAAGTCATATCTGCCGGTATTGTTTTTGTTGTACCGGTAGTTGTTTTTTCTATTATAGAAGAAGTGGACACGGTTTGCAATTTACATTCTCTTAATTTTGTTTGAAAAAAGTGTGACAGATTACAGAGAAACCAGAGAAAAAACTTCTGGTTGTTTAATAAGGGGTTATTTGTTAAAATAAATATAGTGCAGGCTTGTGCGTGTACATTTACAGACAGGAGGAAAACTATGGCTGCGGATAACGTATATGATGAAGATCAGGAATACCTGATTGAAGCACGTGATACAATCTCCGAATTAGAAGATTTAAAAGATAAGCTGGAGGAGATCAAACTGCTCCAGAAGAAGAATAAACGGGCAATCGTCCGGGAAGAACGGGCGACCGGCGATGAGATCAGTGCCACGTTAAAGAAAAGAAAAGAACAGATCGCTGCAAGCTATGACAGACAGATCGATGTAAATAATTCCAAGATCCGTCAAGTGCAGACGAAGAAGGATAAAAAGAAAAGCCAGAGAATGGAAGATAGGATCAATAAGGAGACGGCAGATATCCGGGAGGAGAATCGTCAGCTGAATGCGACTATCAAGACCTTATTCAAAAAGAACCATGTTCCCCCCTTTTGTAATACGAAGATGTATTATTGTCTGTTTTCTCCAAAAGGCATGAGCGAATTTCTGGAGCTGTTTGTAATTCTATTGGTTGCATGTGGAGGAATTCCTGCAGCAGTGATTGCGGTTTTGATGAATACAAAGTTTAAGACAGGAAGTCATACTGCAATGTACGTGCTGATTGCAGCACTGATCATAATTGCTGAGTTTATTATTTATTTTATTGTATTTAATCTGACAAAGGTGAAACATAGGGATTTGATCCGGGAGGGAAGAAGAACCCGCGATAAAATCATAGCCAATGAGAAGGCTGTAAAAGCAATCAAGAATTCAATTGCAAAGGATAAGGATGAGAGTATTTACAGACTGGGTAAATATGATAAAAAGATTCAGGAATTAGAGGATGCAGGTGGAGTGATCAGTGATGAAAAACTGGATGCGCTTCGTACATTCGAGAAAGAAACCAAGCAGTTGATTACGGATGAGATTACCGGACGCAGAAAAGAGAAAATGGACCGGTTGAAATCCGAACGTGATACACTGGAAAATGATTTCGGTGATACGCAGAAGAAGATATCTGAATACGAGCTTATGATCACGAACAAATATGAAACATATCTCGGAAAGGATTTTTGTACAGAAGAAAAATTATCTGATCTGATCTCAATCATGGAAGAAGGATCAGCAAGTACAGTATCTGAGGCTATCAAAGTTTATAAGGGAGATGACAGATGATGATCGGCATAGATCAACGCCTTTCCGATGTATTCTGCCATTTGTTTAACTGTATATAATCTGGTATTCTGGAGAAGATTTGCTCCGGTGTGGCCAGACAAATTCACAATTCCGGTAATGGACATATCGCCTATTGCCGGAAGTTTTTTATTTACGCCTTTTCCGGGAAAAAGGTGGGAGTTGGTGAGCGTGACCAGTCCCATGTCCTTTGACATGCCAAGAGAGGCATCGACAGCAATCACAAAAGGATTGTCAAAGTCCGCATAAATGTGTTCGATGGTATCCTTGATATTTAAAGCCTGGACAGGGTATTGCAGCGTGCCTGCAACCTGATAGGTTGTGTTGTGAGCCAGGATATAATCACCGACCAGAGGACCAAGGGCATCTCCGGTTGCGCGGTCTGTGCCGATGCAGATAACGATGATATCCTTGGAAGCACCATCCATTTCATATATCATTTCTATGATCTTATCCCCAAGTGCTTTACAGGTATGGCTACGGCTGGGATCAAAATATTCAGTTTTTCGTTTCGTTTGTTTTTTGCTGATATTCATAAACACCTTCCAGAAAATGTATCTTACTATAAAGTATTACCAGGATTGATAAAGTTTACACAAAGCTGAAAAATAAAATGTCGAAATAATAAAAAAGAAAAAATATGGATTGCAGGATCTGTTGACAAAATTTGATAAGTACAGGCTATCTGGAATGCTATTATCAGAATTAATCTCAAAATAGAGAACTTTCGATAGAACGAAAGTAAATAAAAGAATGGGGAGTGTTATCATGATAGAGATTGTATATGACAAGGCGACAGCAGAAAAAAATGCAAAAAATGATGGTCACTACAGAATGCCAAAGAATATCAGACAGATAGGAAATGCCCCGGATAAAAAGAAGATATACATAGAAGATTATGTAATGACATTTCTTCGCAAGATTGCAGAGCCGGGAAATACAACCTCCCGCGGTGCGATCCTGCTTGGAGAATATTTTAAAGACGGGGATACAGAGACCTTGTTCATCAGTGGAGCGGTAGAAGCACAGAATCTGGAGTTTGATGTAGAACAGATTAAATTTGATGATCATATCTGGAGCAAGCTCTATGCGGATATCAATAAATATTTTGAAAATCTGTCAGTTGTGGGATGGTTTTTATCCAGGATGGGATTTTCAACAGAAATCAATGACAAGATTACCAGACTTCATCTGGAAAATTTTCGGGGAAGAGATAAGGTACTGTTTGTTATGGATTCTCTGGAATGTGATGATGCCTTTTATGTATGTGAGAAGAACCGGCTGATGCGGCAACGTGGATACTATATTTATTATGTCAGAAATGAAGCAATGCAGAGCTACATTATCAGCCGTAAGAATATGTCCTGTGAGGACAAGCAGAACGCAGCAGTACGGAAGGATGCGGAGCTTGTAAAGAATTTCCGCGCCATGCGCGGTGACACACCTGAAAAACCAAAAAAGAACCGCACCTATGTCCGGTATGCAGTAGCCTCTTTTGCAGCTTTATTTGTACTATCCATGGGAGTTGCTGTATCCGGAAACTATGATAAAATGAAGAACATCGAATCTACGATCCGAAAAATGGAACTGGAAAATGGAGATTCCGGGGTACAAGTATTTTCAAACAGCAACACAGAACAGACAATATATACAAAAGATATAGACAGTACGACTGCCGGAACATCGGCTGTTACGGAAACGCAGACAGAGTCTGCCGGCACAGATAAGGCAGGAGTAACAGGATCAAATGGGGCACAGAACAAAACGCAGGTAGATCAACCGGATACAGAGAGTCTGATAACAACGGAACAGACAACTTCCCAGGACAATACTCAGGAAAATACCCAGAAGACAATGGCAGAGGGAATTCTGCAGTATTATACGATTAAAGAAGGAGATACATTGATGAGTATTTCGATCAAGATGTACAAGTCTCCGGAATATGTGGATGCCCTGATGAATGCAAATGGAATTAAAGAAGGAGATACAATCTATCCGGGGGAAAAAATAGCTATTCCATCTGTAAACTAAAAATGATATACTGTCCACATGTGAAAAGAAAAACTCTTATTTAAAATTGCAGATAATATAGAGGTATAGTATGACAAAAGAAACAACTGAAGAACTGAATAAAAAAAGAAAACCTGCTTTTGGGAAACGTCGTTTTGAAAAACAGGACAGGACACAGGATACAGACAGCAACATAATAGAAGTAACACCAGGAATGTCAGGAAGATTAAAGCTGCTGATCCTTTTACTTGTGATATTAATTGCAGCGGTAACGATCGTATCCGTGCGCAGATACATCAGCACAAGAGAATATAGAGCATATGACGTGGTGACATCTACCGAGACATCCGGAGATAATATAGCCAATTATGTATTGTTCAGTGATAATGTCCTGAAGGTAACAAAGGATGGAGTATCCTATATTGATCAGAGTGGTAATACTGTCTGGGACTGCAGCTATTCCATGAAGATGCCGCAGGTAGTTGTAAATGGAGACTATGCTGCAGTTGCAGATCTGAATGGCAGAGATGTGTATGTATTTAATAAATCCGGTAAGGTCAGTAACCAGACACTGAACTATGATATTACCAATATCGACGTGGCAGCACAGGGCGTTTATGTAGTGATCCTGTCGGGAGAAAAAGAAAATTATATCAATGCTTACGATAAAGACAGCAAGAGTATATATGAGATGAAGACATCGATCGAGAACAGTGGGTATCCGCTGGATATTGCAATATCAGATGACGGGGCCAAGTTATTTACCAGTTATGTGAAGGTAGACGGGACTTCTGTGCCGGATTATCTTGCAGCCTATAATTTCGGATCTGTGGGACAGAATGAGAATGCGGATCGTCTGATGGGTGGCTTTACCTTTGATGACACCATATTTCCATACATAGATTTTGTAGACAATGACACAGTTGTCTGTTTTGGTGATAATAAGATCGTTGTATACGCCATGTCTGAAAAACCAAGTGAAAAAGCGGAGATCGATCTGGAGAACCGTGAGATGCTTGGTGTATTTGCAAATACAAAATATCTGGGTTATATCACGGCAGATAACGAAGATAGTGACAACAGATACCATATCTATATCTATGATATGAGTGGTAAGCTGACAGCAGAAACGGATTATAACAATTCATTTTCCAATATATATGCAACAGATGATGAACTTATCATTTCGGGGGAATTCGACTGCAGTATTTATTATCTGAATGGAGCAAGAAAGTTTGCAACGACCTTTAATAAGAATCTGATCAATATTGTGCCATCCAAAAATAAGCTGGAGTATATTGCGATATTTGAGAATGAAACCCAGGTGATCAAATTAAAGTTAAAGAACGAAAAGGAGAAAAAATGAATCTGTTAGTTCTCGGAATTCTGGCATTTATTTTGCTACTGGTATTTCGTGGATATAGAAAAGGCTTTTTTAAAAGTGCTGCCAGCGCGATAGGAATTGTGCTGGCAGTTCTTCTTACTGCTATATTATATCCTGGCGTGAATAAACTGTTGTGTCAGTATACCGTTCTGGATGATGTCATAGAACAGAAAATCATAGAAAAATTTGAACTGCCGGAAGAAACAAAGACGGCAACAAGAAATGAAGAGATTGATACGATAGAAAATCTGGACCTTCCGGATAATGTGAAAGGCTGGCTGATTGCAAACTGCAACGGAGAAACGTTCCTGGAGAGTGGGGTGGATAATGTATGCAGTTATATTGCAAAGTCTTTAACAGCGATGGTAATGCGGGGAATTTCCTATGTGCTTACACTCCTGGTGTTGTTGCTTCTTCTTCATATATTGATTATGGTGCTTGATGTTGCAAACTATATACCAATCGTAAAAAGCATTAACAAAGCCGGAGGTGCAATATTTGGTGCCGGACAGGGAATCTTAATTGTCTGGATCTTTATGGGGATTGTGACGCTGTTGTCAACATTTAGCTGGGCATATCAGGTCATACAGATGATCGATGAAAGTCCGCTTTTGGCATGGCTTTACAAAAAAGACATTTTTTTGAAAATAATAGTTGACATCTTGGAAAAGATTTAGTATAGTATCACTTGCTGGTCGCGAGAACAGCTTGAACAACAAAAAAAGATTGAAAATAATCAAAAAAATGTTGACAAACATTAACGATATGTGTTAATATATCGGAGTTGCTGTTCGAGACAGTAACAAACAACGACAAATGATTTCATGATGATTCTCATCTGGAAAGCATGCAGAACATTAAAAAAGAAATTAAAAAAGTTGTTGACAAAGAACACTGAATGTGATAACATATAG